>Ga0315904_10007233_pt1 | contig 14951 bp, 7 predicted proteins | sample LakEriMetagenome_6_FD_203529 | JGI IMG/M metagenome (GOLD analysis project Ga0315904, IMG submission 203529) | Freshwater fungal communities from buoy surface, Lake Erie, Ohio, United States - Buoy 12 MA120 | ecosystem: Environmental > Aquatic > Freshwater > Lake | place: USA: Lake Erie, Ohio... | reverse complement strand
ATGTGGAAGCAGGAAACTCCTTGGCCTGGGTAGAAGCCCTGAAGACTCTCGTGGCGAATCCCTATTTGATGGTTCTCTTTCTGGTCACGGCAATCGATGCAACGGTGCACGATGGCTTTTTCTTTTTTGCATTCACCTACATCGGAAAAGTGGGGGTCGCTCAGAACTGGGTTCAAGCGGCGATGACCGTCGGCCAATTGGCAGAGATCGTCACCATGCTGTTCCTTTCTTTTGTACTGGTTCGTCTGGGCTGGCGTTACACCATGGCGATCGGGGTCTTTGGACACACCGCGAGATTTTTGATCTGGGCTGCGATTTATCCTCTGGCTGGCGATGCCTGGGTGCCTTGGGTTGCGGTAGCCGCGAACGTCATGCACGGGATTTGCTATGCATTTTTCTTTGCAACGCTTTATATCTTCGTCGATAAGGTTTTCCCGAAAGACGCGAGGACCAGTGCCCAAGGGCTGTTCAATCTGCTCGTCTTTGGAATCGGACCCATCGCATCGCGTTTCGTTTGGCGCGCGTTGAACAATCAGTACACGACTCAAGTCGGAGACAACGCGATCACCGACTACAAAACTTTGTTGCTGTTCCCAGCCGCCGCTGCGGCGATCGGAGCCTTGCTGCTCCTGTTCGCGTTCCATCCCCCCAAGTCGATCTCGACAGAAGCCGATGGACCATCCGAAGCGCCTCACTAGAGGACCGGATGCGAGGCCAAGTCGAACTCATTCCTGTTTTTTCGGAGCATCGGCCTTCGGTGGCTTCAGGGTGCGATTCTGCAGCATCGCTTGTTGCAATTGACGCTGGATCTCTTCGAAGGGGACCAAAATCGAAGGCACGGCGCGTTCGAGCCGCTGGACTTGGGGCATGTGCATGTGCTGGTGAACAACACGATCGACTTCCTCCTCGATCATGATGAGCCAGGCAGGGATCTCGAGCCCTACGCCGGTTGGCTCACGCATCATCAAGTGCGCTTCCTGGACCAGGAGTTCAAATGCACGGCTTTCCCCGCGATCGTTGGATCGCAGTTGACGCATGGCGGGTCGGATCAGCGCGCGCATGCGATCAATCGCCATCGGTTTGACGAAACGTTCGTTGAGTCGATCAGCGACGGTAGGCATTTTCATCGCATAGAGTTCCTGTAGCCGCGCGAGTTTCTCCAAGTACTGGTCGGCCTCCCGCGAGACTCGGTCCGACAGGGCTCGGCGCCATTGCTGGGCCGATTGCTGGCAACCGTTGTGGACCAGGACCTCGTGAGCCCAAAACACCGGCTTGAGATTCCAGCACACGCGGTCATAGCGAACGCGCAATCGCAGAAAATCGAGCAGCATGTACAGCATTTCTCCCCGATCCGACTGAGTCGTGGTGCTGTTGTAGTCCTTATACTCCGTGTAGTGATCGATGATGGCTTCGAAAACAACAGCGAGCCATCGTTGAGACTCCTCAACGTTGATGTCTCCCCGCTCGATTGCGTCGAGCAGCGGTTGAATTTCTTCGCTGTCCTGGTTGACCATCGCGTTTTCGAGCCAGGAGCCAACTCCTTGATGAAGGATCGCTCGGACGCTGGACAATCTCAGAAAGCCCTGCGTAAAAATCCCTTTGCCGTACGTCTGGATGAAGTTTGACAACTGATTCCAGGTGGCGGTTCCTTCGACGGTCTCGAGAACACTCAAGCGGAGAGTGCGCGAGTGGGACAGCCAACTCGACAGCAGTATCTCGGTAAGTTGCTCCAGGAGGGGCACGAGGACTTCGCTATCGGGTTCGGGCGGGTTTTGGTCGACGATGCTATCGAGTTCCATCGATTGCCATGTTTGGGCATCGATCGGCCGCTCCGAATGGGATTGCGTCAATCGCAATCGCGAACTGCGTTTGGTTTTCGGCGACGCGGCTTGCCATTGATACGCGTTGCGAATCAACCCCCGGACCATGGCTTTGAATGCGTTTTGGAAAAGCTCATCGAACTCGGTCACCGCCCCGTGCCCGACGGGATGCTGGTGCTCCATGTGCCGAGCGGCATCCACAAGTCGACAAGCGTGATAGTAGAATCCTTGGCGAGGCAGCCATGTGAGCAAGTGCGTCAGTGCGCGGCGACGGACCCGCGCGACGAGAATTTCCCGTGGGTCGCCGCCACGGGCTAGAGAAACGTACAGCAATCGCTCATTGCGGATGGCCGTGAGGAACTCCGTGAAGGAGGTTTCCACTGCCTCGCCATGACCGGCCATCATGTCGCCATACAACTTGACGGTCAGCAGTTCATCGGTTGGGAGATCGCGCAAAAGGGGTTGGATACTGTCGCGATTGTCGGAATGGGCCAACAGCGAACCGAGGAGCATTCTTCCTGAATCCGCGGTCTCAACCGCCGCCGCGAGGATTCGTTCCATCAAGGATTCCTTGACCACCCGTTGTCGATCGTAGCGGGTCATCGAGTCGGTATCGGTGCCACCCTTCGCGATTGCGAATCCGCGGACCTGATCCAAGAGTACGATCAAACCGTCGCGGTTTTGGAGGCATTGCTCGGTCCATCGGTGAATCGCTGAGAGGATGCGTTGTTTGCGATCCAACGTATTCGGGGTTGATTGTGCGGGGGTGAGGAACTGCGTCGATTGGGCGACCAGTTTCCACATTTGGGCGAGGGCCGACAGAAATGTCAGGTGCTCGCCGATCCGCTTGGATTCGGCGCTCAACTCTTCGTTGGTACCATCATCCTGCTCGAAAAGGGGCCCTTCGACTCCGTCGTCGGTGCTATCCTCGTAGGTAACTCCTTCCCAGGCTGCGTTGAACTTGGCGTCCTCATCGTTGTGACCTGCCGCTCGCCGTTTTTTCCCCTTGCCCGTAGCGAGTTGGAATTGGGGTGGAGTCCAGAACGACTCACCGTTGGCCTCGAGATAATCGAAAAATTTCTCGACCAACTCCCACATGCGCACGTGTTCGCTCTCATCGCACTGGCACGGCGACTCGTTGGTTTCCGACGAGTTCGTCGGGTACGTGTGCTCGAACAACCGTTCGAGCCACATGCGGGCGAGATCCGAGAAAGAGGTGTTGCCTCTCTGCAATCCGACTCGATTGATGCTGTTCAGCCAATGGACGAGCAAGGCCATGCAACTGACGAAATCCCCGCGATCGAGGAGGGCTTCGATAACCAAGGCGTAGGCTTTCGGGGAATCGAACAGTTCCGCATGCGGCGTCCAGAACTTGAGGTCACCAGCCGCGACACCTCCTTGATTCCAAAGTCGTAGGGCTCGGGCGACCATTTGTGAGGATTCGAGTGTTTCGTTGGGGTCGGTGGCGTGCACATCGCTCACCTCATGCGCGGCGAATTTTCGCCACCATTGCGAGATGCGGTGGAATCTCGCTTCAGTCGCTTCGCAAAGGATCGCATCATCGCAGGCAGCAGCCTCTCGCCAGACGCGAGCCAGCAGCGCGAAGAGTTGTTCCATGATTTGCACCAACTCGTGGACCCGTTCGTCGGGGACGGTGGCATCGGTCCCGATAAAGCGGGGGAAGTTTCCTGCGAATCCGAGAATATTCCATGGGTCCACCAAGGCTCCGCACTCGATTCCTCTCTGGATCAGGTCGAAGATTTGCTCGGGGATTTCGGCCGCTTCGCGAAGTTCCTCGCGCCGAAGTTTCTGGTTGCCGATCGTCAGGAGGCAATCGATTCGGCATAGGATTCTCGCCGAGGGAACCTGAACATCATCCGATTCATCCTTGGCCGCCGTAGCGCTCCCCATGCGGGCGAAAATCCTCGCTAGCTGGACCCGTTCCACCTGTGCCGCTCGCAGTCGGGCCAGGTTCGTATTGAGTTCCTGGCGGGCCCCTCCCAGTGGTTGTCTTCGAATTGCCGCCTCCGCGCGCAATCGCTCGCGATGGGGACCATCGAGCCGGTCCAGGAATTCCGCATAAAACGCATCGCGATAATTCGCAATGTGCGAAAGGAGCCCAACAAGGGTTGTGTTGGAGGAGAATGCGTTTGCCGATCCGCCCGAGATTCCCGACGCCATCAACATGGTTCCCGATAGCACCACCGCGGCCTCGACCAACGACTGTTCGTACGGAAGGTCGCTGTGCTGTTTCACGCGGGCCAAGAGAGCATCGATCGTCACCTGTTGCAGCACGAATCGTCGATAGGTCCCCGACTGATCCATCAGATGCGGATCCCACTGACCAAAATAGTAATTGGGACGCTTGTTGACGGGATGGTCAAAGTCGTAAGCTCGCGGATCCAGGGCCAGTTCGTCGAGCATGGCAGGATCGAACTGAGCATCGCGCAGGATTCCATTCGAAGTTTGGCGAAGAATATCGAGGGCACGCGTGATGATGTCAAAATACGGTCCGTATGCGACACCGACATCGCGAATATAAAGCGGGATAGGTCGCAGCCACTCATGGGAATAAGGCTCCAGACGGCGCCCCTCCAGGACCGCGACGGGACGGTATCCAACGTAGTCGTTCAAGTGCCGAATGGCCCCCGAAACGATGCGCCCAACCTCTTCCCAGGGACCGCCCTGTTGCAACACGGCCTCGACGGCACGTCCGAGGAACAGGCCGTTGAGCAGCCCCTCGGGCTCTTGGTGGAACAGCAAGTCGCTATGGAAGTCGAGGTAGTCTGGCAACAACACTTGCCACACCAGATGCATCACATGCTCGGCCTGGTCGGATTCCCGAAAAGCCTCTTTGGAGGCCTTGAGCTGTTGGAGATAGTCCTGAAGTTCATTCCAGATCGCCAGCCAGGGGGGGAGCCCGGCGTAGGGAGAAAAGCGATCGGGCGTGCCGGCTAAGGTCCGCCCGTAGAGTCGATTCATCGTCGACAAGAATTTTGGATCCGATTTGCCCGATGAAAAGTTCAGATAGCCCAGTACCTGAAGGAGATCTTCATCGTTGCAGGCTTGAGGTCTTTCGTTCTTCACCCAGATCCCCAGTCACCGTCCCTGCGGTACGCGACGCCAATGCCATCCTTCCCGATCCATGCCTTCCTGATTGAAGGGCTAAATCGTAAATCCGACTGTCCTTTCGCGAAAGTGCTTTTGCAGTCCCTACGACCCATTCATTCGTATCTTTCAACCCCATCCAGCCAATCACTTTCCCCTCGATTCCCGGGTCGCTTGGGATCTTCTGGAGTAAGCTTCCGCAGCGATTGAGCCCATTTCTCGCAGGAATAACCCATGGAACGCACTCGCCCCCGGCGAAATCCGGCAACCAAAGGATCCGTCCAATCCTCCCCAAGCCATCTTTTGGTCGATGCGGCGATCGTCTCCCGGGACCTTCTCGAAGCCAGGATTGAATCCTCGTTGGATCGGGCCGAGGCATGGCTGGCAAACTCCAATCGTCAACGTGCGTCCGATCCCCCCGCGGTCGAGTTGTCAGTGGTAATCCCGTGCCTGAACGAAGCCGATACGGTGGCTACTTGTGTCAGCAAAGCCAAATCCGCCATCGAGCGTCTTGGAGTCGTCGGAGAAGTGATCGTCGCTGACAATGGAAGTTCGGACGGTTCTCGGAACCTGGCCGAGCAAGCCGGAGCGCGGGTCGTGCCTGTCGCTCGGAAGGGTTATGGCGCGGCCTTGATGGGCGGGATCGAGGCGGCCCGCGGTCAATTCGTGTTGATGGGAGATGCCGACGACAGTTACGACTTCACACAAATAGAACCGTTCTATCGCCAACTCATCGAAGGGAAAGACCTCGTCCAGGGATGTCGGCTTCCCAGCGGTGGTGGCCGAGTTTTGCCTGGAGCGATGCCTCCGCTCCATCGCTGGTTCGGTAATCCTGTGCTTTCCTTTCTGGTCCGCACGATGTTTCGGACTCCCATTCACGATGTGTATTGCGGCATGCGGGGCTTTCGCAAGGACTGGCAGCAACGTCTCGATCAGCGCTGCACCGGCATGGAGTTTGCGACTGAAATGATCATCAAGGGGACTCTGTTCGGAGGAAAGATCGGAGAGGTTCCGATCACGTTGCATCCCGATGGCCGCGTGAATTCGCGATCTCACTTGCGGACCTTCCGGGATGGATGGCGGACACTCCGATTCTTTTTGTTGCTGAGTCCGCGTTGGACCTTTTTGCTACCGGGAGGGTTGTTGGCGTTCCTCGGCATCGCACTGTGCTTGATGGCATTGCCCCAACTCATGATTGCTGGGGCGACGTTGGACGTTCATACGCTGCTGATTGGAACGCTCTCGATTCTCGTCGCATCGCAGTGGGTGTGGTGTGCGGTCCTCGCCAAAACTTTCGCTATCTCCGAGGGGATCCTGCCGGAACATCCCTGGGTAGCGGCATTCAATCGCGTCCTTCCTCTCGAGAGACTTTTGATGGCATCGTGCGCGATGATCGCGATGGGCGTAGGATGCATAGGATGGGTTGCCTTTTCATGGGCAAATTCAGGATTCGGGCCATTGGAATACGCGCGGACCCTGCGATGGGTAATCCCAGGCGCTGGGCTGGTGGCCTTGGGTGTCCAGTGTGTCGCCAGCAGTTTTTTGATGAGCGTGCTGCGAATGGCTCGCACGCGATAACGAGTTCATGGTGCGTCACCCATTATTCGTTCGCGTCCTCCTGTGCATGATCCCCGGTGCCGCCGCGTTTGTCGCTGCTGCGTTGGTCTCGATATGGGTACCGGCGTATCCGAACCTTCATGACGATTTCGGAAACCTGCTGGTGGCCGACACTCTTTGGCACGGGCGTCTAAGCAATCCGACTCCTCCCTCGCATGTGGCGCTGCAGACATTTCATGTCGTGGTCGAACCGACCTACGCCGCCAAATTCCCGATCGGCGCAGGCGCTATGATGGCGTTGGGGAAACTGGTGCTGGGCGAGTGGTATGCGGGGATGTGGATTGCGGCAGGAATCGCGTGCGCCTCGCTGACTTGGATGCTGCTCGCTGTAATGCCTAAACGATGGGCATTGGGTTTCGGCATGTTCGCCGCTCTGCATCCGATGTGGCAGACGGGATGGTCCCAAGAGTATACCAACGGTTGGTTGGCCGTAGCCGCCATCGCGATGGTCGTCGGAGGCTTGCTTCGAATCCAGCGGGCGGGAGCGGAGATTCCTTGGACTGCTCCCTTGGCCGTGGCTCTCGGATTGGTACTGGGAATTTTTTCGAGGCCTTTCGAAGTCGCAGTTCTTTCCACGATTCTGGGCGGATGGATTGCGAGTGGATTGATTCGAAAAGGCTGCTTTGCGAGGATCTCTTTCTGGCGAGCGATCGCGCCGGCAGTCCTCGTTTTGTCCCTCGGTCTTGGTCTGCAGGGAGTGGTCAACCAAAGCGTAACCGGCACTTGGCTCAAACTTCCGTATCAATTGCATGAGGAGCAGTACGGGGTTGCACCGGTCTTTGTGTGGCAGAAACCGCATGAGCCTACGCTCGGACATCGATTTGAAGAGCTTGCCCAGTACCATCGTCGTAGTTCGATGGCATGCTATACGAATGCCGCCTCGTGGCCTGGGTACGCACGCTTACTGGAAAAACGCACTGCGCAGATGGCAAGCCATTGGGGATGGATGCTCGCCGTATTTCCTCTCGCGATTGTCGCCGTGCCGCGTCTGCGAGCGCGCTATGGGATGATCCTGGTCGCAGCACTGATCGCGCTGGGGGGCATCAACGGAATTCCATGGGTGTCTCATACCTACGTGGCCCCCCTGATCCCACTGGCATTGCTGCTGTCTGCTATTGGGGTACGCGCGGCGGTTTCTGCTCTGGCACATCAAGGCGACGATTCACCCTTGGGTGGGGGGCAGCGACGCCGGCGACTTCAGTCCATGGCCATCTTCGGATTGCTCGCGATGCAGGCTGTCGGATTGGTCTTCGCGACTCGGAGTATGATTTCCTCCTCCGCAAACGAACCGGCTGCATGGTGTGTTCGCAGAGCCCAGGTTGAATCGGAACTGCTTCAGAAGGGTGGGGATCAACTCGTGATCGTGCGCTATGCAAACGGTCACGATATCCACCACGAGTGGGTATTCAACGGTGCGGATCCAACCAGTTCTCCCATCGTATGGGCCCGATGGGACGAATCGCTTCTCGAACAACTCGTGATCGATTACCCCGCGCGGAACGTATGGGTTTTGGATGTGGCCACCGACGATTCCTATCAGATATTCGCGTACCAACGAAAAGATCCATCGGAGCGAACCGATGGATCTCTATCGATGATCCCTTGAAAGGGTGAATTTCAGTTTCTAGTTTCCGCCGAACGGATCGTCCGAAGCCGCAGGGGGAGCGGAGCCGAATGGGTCATCTGATGCTGGCGGCTCACCTTTTTTCGAATCGGCTGGCGCATCGCCGAAAGGATCGTTGTTGGACGGCGCAGGAGGCTTCTTGGCCTCTGGCATCGGAGTTGGAGTTCCCTTGCTGAGATCCAAACCGGGAGCGAACGGATCATTCGCTGCAGGGACTGGAGTCGGCGGGGCATCAGAGGATCGAGGCGGGATGAGCGGAGCACGGCGAGATTCTTCGTACCGCAGTCGCTGCATCTCTAGGTATTTGTCGCGAGACGCCAACCGTGCCTGGCGACGAATCGACTCGATCGCACATCGCGCTGGACCTTGAACTCTCTCGAGCGCCTTGCCGACGTTGACGACCTTCTGACCATTGATTTCCAGATCGGCTGCGGTTTGAAAGTCATCCATACCGGCAGTGGTATCGCCACTGAGTGCCGAAAGACACAGACCGCGGTAGTAATAGGCGCGGGGGTCTTTGCTGCCTGCCGCAATCGTTTGATTGAGCAGATCCTGGGCTCGCGCTACATCGCCTCGATAGTACGCATGGACGGCATGTCCATACGTATCGTCCAGAGGGTCCTGGCCGTACACTGCCGTGGTCGCGGCGAGCCCTACAAGAAAGAGTAACAATGTGGTAAATCGAAGTTGCATGAGTTCAATTCCAAAAAGTCAGGGACCGATACACTTGCCTCCCATGGTAGTTCCCCCCGAATCGAGTGCAAACGCGTTCAGCCGCAAAATTGGCGGAACCCACCCGGCTGGATTTTTCGGGATTTTCGGAGGCAATTTCCCAGGATTAGGGACGAGCGGTCGAACTAGGGACATGCCAAGGTTGCCGTGACTCACGGCCGAAAGGAACACCGATGGTCGGGAATTCTCGGATAATCCAAGGAATTCAGACGTTTTCAGCCCAGTGCTGGAACGCCTTCTCGCTGATCATTCTGCTTGCGGTGGCGGCGACCATCCCCATTTTGCAACTGGCCAGTTTGGGCTACATGCTGGAGTCTGCCGGTCGACTCGCCCGCGGGATGCCTGTCAGACGTTGCTTTCCTGGTGCGGCGATCGCTGGCGCGATGGTTTCCGCGGCTCTATGGATCGGACTGACTTGGTTGCCAGTCTGGCTTGTGACGGACCTGGCATACTCCGCCGAGTTGATCGAACCCGGTTCGCTCCGAGCAGAGAGGTTTCGGCTAGGGGCTCGCATTTTGGCGGGTGTGTGGGTGATGTGGTCTGCATGGGCCCTCTTTCGGGGGGGGCGGTGGTGGCACTTCCTGTGGCCTGCGCCTATTCGTTTCGCAAAATCCATTTTTCGATCGGAGAACTGGCGAAACGTCGAGGATCGGTTGTGGAACGGACTCGTTTCGCTCCAGATCCCTCGGCTCATAAAACTTGGACTATTCGGCACGCTGGCGTCGCTGGTTTGGCTCTTTCTTCCCGCTCTGCTGATGATTGTCGCTTTAACCAGTCCGGAAAGTGGCCCGCTAGGGCTCATCGGATTCCTTGGGGCGTTGGGGATGGGATGGGTTCTTTTGTACTTGCCGTTTTTACCGATCCAAATGGCTCGTGACCATCGATTCCTTTCCGCATTTGATCGCAGAGGGATTCGCGGTGCGTTCCGTCGCGCGCCGTTCGCATTCTTGATTGCGGTCGTTGGCCTGGTCGCTTTGTCGCTCCCATTGTATCTGTTTCGTATCGAGGCAATCCCCCCTGAGCTATGGTGGATTCTCTCGCTGTTCTTCGTGGCGCTGATTTTCCCCACCAAGCTCTTGGCCGGATGGGCTCTGCGGCGCAGTCTGGCTCGGGAGAAGGATTGTCATTGGCTTCTGCGTTGGACGGCTTGGACGCCGCTTGTGGTTTCGCTGAGCCTCTACGTCGGCGTCTTGTACTTAGCGAAATTCGCTTTGTGGGAAGGCGCAGCAAGCATCCTACTGCAGCACGCTTTTCTGCCTCCAGTCCCCTTCTACCTGCGTTAAATGAGACTGAACAACCTCGACACAATCCGGAACAGAAAAGCAAAACTTCTGGTGTCGAAAGGGACGATATGGTACGATCCGAAGTGACCGTGCAGGCAACGATGAGGAAGAAATTTCTAAACAAATCGATGCGCCGAAGTTAGCGACCGGAAAAGTCGCACCGTTGTTCGACGCATCCTTTCGAAAAGGGTACATCATGGCTTCATCCCGGCGACGATTCCTTGCTCAAGCCTTTATCGGTAGTGGCTTGAGTGCAGCACTCTCAAGAATGTCGATCGCTAGATCCTGGTGGGGCGACGAGTTGATCGCAACCCCGCCCCAAGGGAAAGGACCGTTCTATCCAGTTCCTGGAATCGAGAAGCAGAAATACTACGACGCGGACTTGACCCGTTTGGATAGCACTTCGCCGGTCGCCGATGGGGAACAAATCCTGGTTCGCGGGTCGGTCGTCGGACTCGATGATCGACCGCTGAAGGATGTCATCGTCGAGGTCTGGCAAGCGTGCGCCAGCGGTCGCTACAACCACCCCAAGGAAGGCAGCGATCGTCCGGCTGATCCAAATTTTCAATACTGGGCACGGCTGGTCACCTCAGACGACGGATTGTTTTCCTTTCGATCCATCCTGCCCGGAAAGTATCCGGAACGCGCTCCTCACATTCACTATCGGGTTATCGCTCCCAATCGCCCTGAGTTGGCCACTCAGATGTATTTTGAGAAACATCGGGAATACAATCGCCGCGATGAACTCTACATGGAACTAACCCCAGAGCAACGCAAGGCGTTGACCGTCACCATGGACGCTCGATCGCTCGACCCGTCGAAGCCCAACTCGGAATCCCTTCCGACTGGCGACTTCAAGATCGTCCTAGGGCCACTCACGGACAGCAAATCCACGCGTCCGATGTGATCCGGCGAACGACACCGCTGACGATGAGCGTCAGCGATAACGACACCGCTGACGACGAGCGTCAGCGGCAGTGCGAATCGTCAAGCGATCAAGCGAATTCTGTGCCGATATCCGCGAAGGCGGCTTCTCGAACTTTCGCAGAACTCAACTTCGTTGATTTCAGCGGGGCAACGAGGGTTTTCACTTCTCCGTTCATTGTCGGCGCTCCATGCAGCACGCCGTTCGCTTCCGGTACCGGAGACGGAGCGGTTGCCAATGGGGCAACCAAATCCTGAGACGCCTGCGAGAAGAGTTGATCGCGCTGAACGAGCGACGTAGCTTCTCCTCGCGGCTTCTGCACGTTCGCCGCATTCCAGGCACCTGCCGTAACCTCGTTTAGCGAAGTGACAACAGTGGAATTCCCAAGGACCTCGATATCACCAACCAGCCGCCCTTGGGGGCTTATTGCAAGTCCCTGGGGATTGCTGTTCGCAGTCGCCAGTGGAAAGGAGCTCGTCAACGTTGGTGCCGTCAGAAATCTTGCGTTGGCGTATCGATAGACTTGCTTGGTTCCGTTGTCAGCAATCCACAAGTCTTGCGAACCTTGCGAAAAATCTAAGGTGATGCCTGTTGGTGAACTGTTGGCGCTGTTGATCGCCCAGGATTTGAGGAGTGTACCCCCAACGGAATACTGAAAGACTCGATCGGAAGCCGTGTCGTTGACGACCCAAATGGACGACCCATCGGTCACCAGATCTTTCGGATTTCGATTTGCGCCGTTGAGCAGGAAATTGCTGCTCGCATTTTGTGCTCCGGTGAATCGCGTCGCCGCATTGGGATAGTAGTAGACTCGGTCACTTCCGTTATCGACAATCCAAATGTGCGTTCCATTGGTTCCGATTCCCTCAACGACCGCATTGGATGGCATGCTACCCGCAACCCAGGAGCCAAGCAGGATGCCGGCATTGTTGTAGACGTAGACGGTTCGGTTGTTGTCCACGACCCATACGCGATCTCCAGCAGGGTTGGTCGCCATGCCTCTTGGAGTTGTATTGGCGCTGGTCAATGCATAATTCAGGGTGGGTCTACCACCCGCGTCATACCCGAACGATCGATCGGAAACGCCATCATCCACAAGCCAAAATCGGGAGGGTGCCGCTTCGTTATCGATATTTGTGAGAAGGATATCTGGAGGATTGATGACCCTGTATAGGACGTCCGTCGAGCTTGCGGTCGAGATGATCACCGTGTAATTGATGTTTCCGTCGGAAATGGTGTCGTCGACCCCAGTCACGGTTACCGTTCGTTCAACATTCCAATTGCTTGGAGTGAAAACGAGCGATGTCGGGCTCACCGTCCCTTCGGTGGTGTCGCTGGAACTGATCGGAATCGTGACGTTTGCGGTTGGCTCGGAATTCAAGCGGACGGTGAAGGTCACCGTGCCCCTCGATTCTGTCGTCATCGTTCCGGACGGAGCCGATACGGTAATCCCTGCGGTGTCGTCATCGATGTTGGTCAAATTCACATCGTTGGGATCTAAGCCGTTGTAGAGAGGATCTGCCGAAGTTGCGGGGCTCAAAATAATTCTGTAGTTGATATCTCCATCGTCCACGTTGTCATTCACTCCGGCAACCGTGATCGTCTGAGGGAGACTCCAATTTGCAGGGGTAAAGATGAGTGACGCCACGCTGACCGTTCCTTCGGTCGTATCATTGGATTGGACAGCGATCGTCACGTTTGCCGTTGGTGCGGAAACGAGACGAACGGTAAAGCTCGCAGAGGCTCCAGATTCCGTGGTTGTCGTACTCGACGGCGTAGATACGGTAATGCCCGCCGTGTCGTCATCCAGGTTGATTAAGTTGATATCGCTCGGGTTCAGGCCATGGTAGGTGATATCCCCGGATGTAGCCGCTCCAAGGATGATGGTGTAGCTTATATTTCCATCGATCAAGGTGTCATTGACTCCGGTAACGGTGACCGTCTGTGCGGCGTTCCAGTTCGCAGGAGTGAAGACGAGCGATCCCGTGCTAAGCGTGCCTTCCGTGATATCGCTCGAACTGACGGGGATGGTTACGTTCGCTGTCGGCTCGGAAGTCAGGCGGACCGTGAAGGTCACCGTCCCTCCAGCTTCGGTAGTCGTCGTTCCCGAAGGCGCAGAAACGATAATCCCACCAGTGTCATCGTCCAGATTGACGAAATTCAGGTCGCTGGGATTGATGCCTTGGTAGTTGGTGTCCGCCGAGGTGGCGGCGCCCAGAAGGATGCTGTAGCTGATATCCCCGTCGTCTATGTTATCGTCGACTCCGGTGACAGTAATCGTCTGAGGAGTGTTCCAGTTCGCGGGGGTGAAGACAATCGACGATGTGCTAGGTGTACCTTCGGTGCCGTCGCTTGAGCTGACGGGGATGGCGACATTTGCTGTCGGTTCCGCATTAAGGCGAAGGGTGAACGTCGCGGTTCCCCCGGCTTCTGTCGTCGTTGTGCCCGAGGGTGTGGAAACAGTGATTCCAGACATATCATCGTCTTGGTTGATCAAGCTTACGTCGCTCGGATCCATTCCGCGGTAGGTGCTGTCTGCCGACGTCACCAACCCCAAGATGATCCTGTAGTTGATGTCACCGTCATCGAGAAAATCGTCGACTCCCGTGACGGTAATCGTCACGCCACCAGTCCAGTTCGTTGGCGTAAATATCAGCGACGTCAGGCCGACCACCCCTTCGGTGGTGTCGTCTGAATTCAATGGGATGGTCACATTCGCGGTCGGCTCAGAATTTAGGCGGACGGTGAAAGTCACTGTTCCCCCTGCTTCGGTCGTTGTGATATCTGAAGGTGCGGAGACGGTAATCCCGGCGCTGTCATCGTCGATGTTGGTCAAGTTCACGTCGCTCGGGTTCAAGCCGTTGTAGCGGCTGTCCGTCGATGTTGCCCCGCCGAGGACCGCGCTGTAGCTGATGTCGCCATCATCGATGTTGTCATTGACTCCGGTCACGGTCACCGTCTGTGCGGTGTTCCAGTTGGCGGGCGTGAAGACGAGCGATGCGGTGCTGACGGTCCCTTCGGTGGTGTCATTCGAACTGACCGGAATGGTCACGTTGGCAGTCGGCTCCGAATTCAAACGGACAGTGAATGTCACCGTTCCTCCGGCTTCCGTAGTTGTTGTTCCCGAAGGTGCGGAGACGGTAATCCCGGCGGTGTCATCGTCGGTGTTGGTCAAGTTCACGTCGCTCGGGTTTAGGCCACTGAAGTTACTGTCCGTCGATGTTGCTGCGCCGAGAATGATGATGTAGCTGATGTCGCCATCTTCGACGTTGTCGTTGACTCCGGTCACGGTCACCGTCTGTGCGGTGTTCCAGTTGGCAGGCGTGAAGACGAGCGATGCGGTGCTGACGGTCCCTTCGGTGGTGTCATTCGAACTGACCGGAACGGTCACATTGGCATTCGGCTCCGAATTCAAACGGACAGTGAATGTCACCGTTCCTCCGGCTTCCGTAGTCGTTGTTCCCGAAGGTGCGGAGACGGTAATCCCGGCGGTGTCATCGTCGGTATTGGTCAAGTTCACGTCGCTCGGGTTCAGGCCGCTGTAGCTGCTGTCCGTTGATGTTGCTGCGCCGAGGACCGCGCTGTAGTTGATATCGCCATCATCGACGTTGTCATTGACGCCGGTCACGGTCACCGTCTGTGCGGTGTTCCAGTTGGCAGGCGTGAAGACGAGCGATGCGGTGCTGACGGTCCCTTCGGTGGTGTCATTCGAACCGACCGGAATGGTCACGTTGGCAGTCGGCTCCGAATTCAAACGGACAGTGAATGTCACCGTTCCTCCGGCTTCCGTAGTCGTTGTTCCCGAAGGTGCGGAGACGGTAATCCCGGCGGTGTCATCGTCG
>Ga0315904_10007232_pt1 | contig 14951 bp, 12 predicted proteins | sample LakEriMetagenome_6_FD_203529 | JGI IMG/M metagenome (GOLD analysis project Ga0315904, IMG submission 203529) | Freshwater fungal communities from buoy surface, Lake Erie, Ohio, United States - Buoy 12 MA120 | ecosystem: Environmental > Aquatic > Freshwater > Lake | place: USA: Lake Erie, Ohio... | reverse complement strand
AGACCGAGATGAGCAGCCGGGCGATTCGGCGGATGCTGTTGAGGCTGCGGCCTGCGGCACTCGACCAGTTGTTGCGGTTGATCGAAGCCGATTTGAGCGGACGTCCCCCGTTGCCAAGGGGCCTCACGCCGGCGGTGCGGGAGTGGGGCGAGCGGGCCCGCGAACAACTGGCGCGGGGACTTCCCGAGGAGACCCTGAAAGTCGCCGCCCCGCTGATCCAGGGGCGCCACCTGATTGCGTTGGGGCAGTCCCCCGGCCCGTGGTTTCGCACGGTTCTGGACGCGTGTCACGCCGCACAATTGGCGGGCGAGTTCACCGATGAGGCGGGCGGACTGTGGTATCTCGCGTCCCTGCTGTCACAGCACCCGGAGAGTGTGCGTAAGCCCCCCCGGGCAGAAACCTGATACGCCCGCAGACTCTTGAACCAGCTCCGCACGTGGCGGTGCCCCTCCCCACTACTGCCCAAGGGCAGGGAGTGAAGCGAAAGGTCGGCGTCGCCACGGTGAGACGACGTCGCCAGGGCCGTTCACCCGCTCGAGCGCAAACTCACCCGGCAGCGTGACTCCGTCACGTGTCTCCTCAGCCTGCCTGGACGATCAACCGCAGGCGACAGAACCGCATGCTCCGCGAGTGTTGGCGTTGGCATGGCCGCGCCCCACGCGATCTCCGCAGGGCCAGTGCCAGATGGAGGGCTGCGAGGCTGAACGCTGCCAGGCTGAAAGCGATCCGCGGGGCCTGCTTCCCAGTGCCGGGCGATCACCAACAAGGACCGCTCGCCCTAGTGGACCGATCGCCCTAGTGGACCGATCGCCACTGGACACTGATCCCGATCGGCCTGCAGCGAGATCATGGGCAGCGAAGCTGGCGTCTTTGCGGGCCCAAGCCAGTGCGTGACGTGACGCGAAACCTTCCAAACAGGTCCGGGGGGCTCATCTCGGCCGTAGGACCAAGGCCTCGCCAGAACGCCTGAGGACAGCCATTTGGCTCAGGTCAAATCCCCGACACGGTCAGTGGACCACGGCCTTGGGGAGCACAGCGCAGTACATGTACTGTCTCAATTGGCTTTCACGCTGCACTTCAGAACGTCTGAAGGAAAGCCTAACGAGACTTCAGCAAACGACTTACGTCGAGGGTGGCTGACGGGGCTTGAACCCGCGACCTCCAGATCCACAATCTGGCGCTCTAACCAACTGAGCTACAGCCACCGCGGTGCTCTGATTTTAGCAGCCCCCCGCCCCGACTGCCAAGCGACACGCTGGGGTGAGATCGGTTGGCCCCCCCGGCTTTCCTGAGAATTTCCCCAGATGCCCCTCTCGTCTCGCGGAGCCCCCCGGGAGGAATCCGGGGTTCGTCTCAAAAAATGTGCTGCCCTCGACCAGCCAACCTTCGGCAGCTGACGATTCCGCCGTTTCTCAGCCCCCTCCCTGCCGCTGCGAGATCGGAGCGGACGGCGAGGGACACCAAGCGGCCTGGTCTCAGACCGGGGGCGTCCAATTCATCCGTTAGAGGATTCGAAACCAAGACAGCGCGGCGCTTGGCTGCTCCAGAACAACGACACCCGACTCTTGACCTTCCCCATTTTCTTTCCCCCTTTTGCCTTCTCACTCGCCGGGGACTTTTCTATTCAGGTTGGGCTTCCGGGGGGTTTTGTTGCGGGCGGTGAGCAGTGAGCGGAAAGGATACAGGAACTGCCTGAACCACCCGCTGGGAACGTCATATGACTCGCACAGGCCATAGGATGCCGGCCAGCGTCCGGGCATGTACCACGTTCCGAACAGGCGATCCCACAGGGGTGTATGGACGGAAAAGTTCTTATCGATGGCTGCTGGCTCCGCCGAATGGTGCCAGTGATGAAAGCAGGGAGTGGCAATCCAGCGCTGCAGTGGGGCGAACTGCCAGCGGACATTGGCATGGATGAACGTGGCTTGAATGACAACGACCACAACGTAGATGACGATGGCTGGCTGAGAAAACCCCAGTAGAAAGAGTGGAACATAGGTGAGGCTGCGCGTGGCGACAGCATCCACGAGATGCAGCCGTGATCCGGCGAGCCAGTCCATCGATTCCGCCGAGTGATGGATTGCGTGAAACTTCCAGAGCAGCGGAACCTGGTGAAACGCGCGGTGGACCCAGTACTGGGTGAGGTCGGCGCTGAGGATACACACAACGGCCTGGACGAGGATGGGGAGTCCCGAAAGAAAGCTGACAACAGCCGGGATTCTCGCCCAGTTCAACAGCGTCATCGCAGGCTGCATCGTCAGCAGGCCCAGGATCTGCACGAGGATGGAATTCAGGAAAAAGTAGGAGAGGTCCGTCGTCCATTCGCGTCGAAACGTGGGCTGTTCCGGACGCAGCGCAAAGAAACGTTCGAGTGGCACATAGACGGCGGAATAGAGCATCAGGTTGAGCACAAACCAGTCGAGGCCCAGCCACGTATTCTGGATGTCCCCACCGATTTCCACGGTGGAACCTCCCAGCAGCGCAGCCAGCAGGACCGTGCCGATTCCGACGAGACCGGAAAACTTGTTGCGTCGCAGGCACAGGCTGATGGTTCCCAACAAAAAGGAGGTGACCATCAGGACGTGCAGCAGGCCACGGATCAGCTCCACGGGGTAGTGCCCACGCAGTTCGATCACGGTCAGGCCAGGAAAGCGAAAGCAAATGATGGTCCCGAGTGCCGCGATGCCCAGGATCGCCGAACTGATGCCACTGATCCAGCCGTGACCGAACGCTGTCGGCTCGGGTGTCTGCAGGGCCAGTTTCGGGAAACTGCTCGCGGCGACCTCCGGCACCTGTGAAGTCTCAGGCATCCGAGCCGAATCATGCCCCTCGGGATTGCAGGTCATCTCAGCGGCCGCTCACTGGTTACGCACTGGCTGAACTGGATTTCATCAGTCCGAGGCTGCACCCCGGTCACTCGTGTAATCAGACGTTCAAGTCGTCGAAAGAACTGGATGGCCTGCAACGGGCGATTACACCAGCCCGTGGTAATGCAGTAATTGGCAACCCACGGAGGCTCGTGATGCTGCTGGTGAGCGTTGTGGCTGAGAATCAGCCCGCACTGCTGCAGCCAGCGAACACAGAGCGGAGCCTGTCGCATATGAGCCCATTGATGAATCTGGTTGGTCAGCATTCCAGTCGCTGAGCTGGCTGCCAGGAACAGGGCGGCGGCTGCGGACATGGGCGTTGTCAGCGAGATAAACCAGCAGGCGACGAGGACCGGGATGGCCAGAAACGCCACGTCGCCATTCGTATCAAAGAACTTGCGCTGCAGAAAGTCGCCTGGATTGACGTGATGGATGCGAAAAGGATGCAGCAGTCGTTTGCCGAGCACCGGCATCGATTCACTGCCCCATGTGTCCGCGAACCAGTGGATCAGCCCGGAGAGAAAGTCGGCGAACAGCATGCCCGCCGGGATGACCGGCAGCATCAGCAGGGAAAAATCCGCGGCATGCGCCACGAACCTCCCGATCAGACCGGCCGTCAGCAGGCCAGCCGTGATGCAGGAGACGGCATAGAAGATCCGAGTCGCGGTGGGGATGGGAAGATGGCCCGGAAGGAGCTCCGGTCGATGCTCTGGCTGTCTGGCTGCGTCCATACGTCCCCCCAGTCAAGACTCAGTTGCCCGAATGCGGCTCGTACTGGCCCATTCTAGCATTTGCCCTGGAACTGAGAACGACGGGCTGACGAAAAGCGGCCTGATCTCAGACCGGGGGCGTCCAGCCGGCCTGGTCGTGATTCGAGAGAAAGTCGGTGCTACGCTTGGTCGACCAAGGCCCACGAGTCCTGACCCTCTTCCCTGACCCATTGCCCCTGCCCTGACCCTTTGCCTTTCCACAAAAAACCCATGAAATCCAGCGCTGGTCTCTTTCTGGCCAAGGCCAGTGACGATTTGATTTCTCACTGCAAGTGCCCGGACACATTCATCGGTGCACCGGCTCAAATGGATTGCCCCTGGTGCGGATGCGGCTGGCTGTTTGTCTGTCCCAAGTGCCGAAAAGTTTTTACGTTCGCCCGCGCTGAAAAATGTGAGCTGACTTGGGAGCAATTGGCCCATCGTGACCTCGATGGCAAATACGGCCGGCAACCAACCCAAGAGGACGTTGACGAGTGGATTGAGTTCATGCAGATGCTGACCCGGGGTCTTCAACTCGGAACCGACTATGTCTACATCGATGGCTGGATTTTTCCGACCACCGAGACGCCGTTGATCTTCGACGGCATGCATGCCCGGCATGAACTGACCGGAGTCCCGCAGATCGCCGCCTTGTCGGATCGACAGTCCCTGGCTCAAACCCTGGGAAACCGACGCTACTGGGACGAACGCAAACTCGACCAGGAGTGATCGCGCAGAGGCAGAGGAAGACACAGCCGGGTTGGCGTCGGCCGTTTCCCACCTGACGAATCAACCGCATGACAATTCACCCGCGCCAACCGGCTGATCCTGGTGATTCGGTGTTCGAGGGCTTTCCGGTGAACGAGCGTCGGCGGCAACTGCTGTCCCATATCGATCGGGCTTTCGCCGGGGTCACGCTGGGTGACGGCGTCAGCCTGCACGAGTCGGAGGTCATCGACAACGACGGCACCGACGAAGAGCGGCGCGTAGCCCGCGAGCCGGACGAGAAGACCGACTGGCGACGCCTGGTCGATCACCCGGACCTGACGGCGTACTTCGGCCCCGGATATGGCGGGCTGTCCTTTTTGGATGCCGCAGGGGTGCGGTTCCACCTCCCAGCCTGCCTCTCCCGTGTTGTCCGGGACTTCGACAATCACGACGACGAGCTGAGCGGAATGTTCGCGAGTCTGTGCTGGCTGCTCACCCGGTCGGACCAGTACAACCGTGGTCGGTTGGCCATCCTGGGTGATGAGCAGCGGGCGTGTGTCCGCGAATGCCTGGTGTTATTCCGCGAGGCGCTGGCGTCGAACGACAGGGAACTGGACCGGGCCATCGACTACTGGAGCAAGCCGGCCAGCGATTGAACGGCTGGTCGCGGACTCACCCAGCCAACCTGGCACACATGACCGCAGTCAGCCACGCAAGCCAACTCTCCAAGTCAGGCAGACAGACAGGCCGCCCGTGGCAGCGACCGCCCTCTCTGTCGCCTGCTGCGGGCCACTGCGGACTGCCAGGCTGGGACGTGGGGAAGGCCCGGCTCGGGAGTGGTTAAGTAAGATGAGGTTCGCCGATCGCGGTGAAGAACGATCGCGGCGTCGGCGAGCGAGCCACTGGGTTGTCGAGCGATTTGCTCCGACGGGCGACGGTCTGAATAATCGAGTCCATGTCTGCCACCAGCCCCACCCCCTATCCCCATCCTGCCAGTTGGCCCGCTGACCGGCTGCTGGCTGACTGCGACCTCCGGTTCACGCGGCGTTCGGGCCCGGGGGGGCAAAACCGCAACAAGGTCGAGACAGCCGTGGTGCTGACACACCTCCCCAGCGGGGTGGTGGCCGAGGCGAACGAGCGGCGAAGCCAGCAGGAAAACCGGCAGATGGCCCTGTATCGCCTGCGACTGCAGCTGGCCCTGTGGGAGGGGTTCGAGCCTGCGGAGCCGACCCCTCAGCCCCCCAGCGATCTGTGGCGGTCGCGCTGCCGGGGGGGCAAGCTGAATGTGAGCACCACCCACGCCGACTTCCCCCCGCTGCTGGCCGAGGCGTTGGTCACCGTGAGGCAGACCGGGCACGATGTGAAACAGGCGGCCGAGCACCTGGCGTGCACGTCGTCGCAGCTGGTGCGATTCCTGGCACAGGAACCCGCGGCCCTGGTGCAGGTCAATCGCCAGCGGGCCGCCCGAGGCCTCGGCCGACTGCAGGGAAGTTAACTCCCGCAGAGGCTGACGCACCTCCAGCCAAGCGAGCGGCACGGGGCCAGCCGCGGCGCCGTTCCCCTGAGCGATCGCTCATTCATGCGGCGCCCCCTCAGCGACAACGCTCCGCCAAAAGGGGACACCCACTGACGAGCGTGCGCCCTGGAGCGGGGTTGGATCAGCGACCCCAGCCTCGTCCGCCGGGGTAGCGCCACGCCTCGAACGCCCCCTGCCCTCGTCCCGCCGTTTCCCCCGGCCAGCGGGAGGTGGACCATTGCCCCTGGCGGTCGTCGCTGTTCTCCATCGCCTGGTAGGTCAACTGGTCGGCGGGGAGCCATTCGACAATCCAGCCGGGCTCTTCGGGCTCGACCCAACCCAGCGCCTGCTTGATGCGTCCCCAGATCTGCAACAGGGCCGCCAGCAACAGCAGCATGACCGCCGCCGCCACGGGCAGGGTTGGGCCCAGGGCCAGCAATCCCTCTTCCAGCCCAGACCAGAACCGGCGGAATCCCAGCAGCACCAGCAGGGTCGCCAGGCTGAGGTACGGGCCGTAGGGAATGGTCCGGGTCTTCCAGAAGAGGGCGGGAAGCAGCGTCCCGGCGACCGCCAGGAGCGGGGCCAACAGAAAGACCGCCAGCGTCGCCTGCCAACCAAGAAAGCTGCCGATCATCGCCATCAGCACCACGTCACCGAAGCCCATCGCCTCACGCCGCAGCACCCACCCCCCCACCAGACGGACGCCCCAGATCACTCCACCCCCCAGCAGCATTCCGGCGGCGGCGACCGCCAGCCCATGCCAGTGGGGATGCTCGAGCACCCATGCGGGAAACCCTTCGAACCGGGCCCAGCGGGCCCACCACGAATCGTCGGTCGGGCTCCCGGCGAAAGGGAGGGCGAAACCGGCGAACAGCCGGGCCATCTCCGGCGTCTGGTACACGACGGGAACCAGGAACACCGTTCCCGTGACTCCCTGCACAACCCACGCTGTCGCGAGCGCGGGGAGCGTGACGGCGTCGGGAATGATGCGGAGGTCGATGTCGATCAGCGTGGCGACCAGCAGGGCGCACAGCAGCACCAGGTGCAGCGCGTACCGCACATGCACGAGGCCCAACGCCGGGCTATAGAGTGACGCGGGCCCGTAGGGATGTCGCAGCGAGCCCCCGCTGGGCTGCCACTCGAGCGGAATCTCGCACAAGTACAACAGGGCGAACAGCAGGCCGGTTGTCAGTTCGACGAGCGGATAGCGGGGGGAAATCCACCCCCGGCAGTTTCGACACCGTCCCCGCAGCCAGAGCCAGCCCAGGATGGGAACGTTGTCGTACCACGCGATGCGCTGCAGGCACCGCGGACAGTGGGAGGGGGGCGACCAGCAACCGCGAATCGCCGCCCACAGCCCCTCCTCGCGGGGAATGCGGTGCACAAACACGTTCAGACCGCTGCCAATCACCGTGCCAATGACAAAGGTGAACAGCAGCATGAACAGATATTCGAACTGCAGCACCTCCATCAGGCGGGACTCCCCGGGAGGTTCAACTGCCGGAAGATTTCGTCGGCCAGTTCGACCACCGACCGCCCCTCGACCGAGACGGCCACCGTCGCGCACTCGCGGTAGAGAGGCTCGCGGGCGGCCAGCAACTGGGCGATCTCGGCGTCCCCCCCACCGGCGAGATTCGGACGTCGCCCGGCTGTGGTGGGGTCTCCCGAGATGCGCTGCGACAGCGTCTGGACGGGAGCCAGCAGCCAGACCACCGGTCCCGCTGCCCGCATTCGCGCGCGGGTCTCGGGATTCAGCACCGCCCCGCCACCCGCCGCCAGCACGCACGGGGCCCCGGTCAGCAGCTCGGCCAACAGTGCGGTTTCACGCCGGCGAAAACCTGGCTCCCCCTCGCGGTCGAAGATCGCCCGGATCGACTCACCCGCCCGCTGCTCGAGCAGCACGTCGGCGTCGATGGCGGGACAGCCCAGTCGGCGGGCCAGTTCGGGAGCAAGCGTGCTCTTTCCGCTGCCGCGATAGCCAATGAGCGTGAGGATCATCCCTGCACCTTCACCGCCGAGATCGCCTTGCGGAGCGCCTGCCGCATCACGTCCATCGGGGCGTCGACCCCGGTGAACAGCCGGAACTGCCGGGCCGCCTGCCGCACAAACATCTCGACACCGGTGACCGTCTTGCAGCCGCGCTCGCGGGCCTGGGCAATCAGGAGAGTCCGCTCCGGGGTGTAGACGGTGTCGAAGACCGTGGTGGTGTCGGTCAGCCAGTTGGCGGCGAACGGGGTCTCGTCGAGCTTGGGGTGCATCCCGACCGACGTGCAGTTGATCAGGATGTCGCAGCCGGTCGCGCCGCGGTTTTCCCAGCCAACCTGCAGGCACCCGAGTTGCCGGGCCAGTTCCTGCGCCTTCGCCCGCGTGCGATTGGTGATGGTGACCACGGCACCCGCCTCTTGCAGTCCGCAGGCAATGGCCCGTGAAACTCCCCCCGCCCCCAGCAGCAGCACCCGCTTGCCGGTCAGCACATCGTCACTGCCGGGAGGCACGGTCGCCTGGCCAGACAGCGCCAGCCGCAGGCTTTCGAGGGCGGCGTCACAGTCGGTGTTGGCCCCCTCCCAACCCCCTCCGGGCCCTCGGTACAGCGTGTTCAACGCCCCAATCCGCGCGACCGACCCGTGGTGCACGCGGGCGACTCCCAGGGCGTCGACCTTGTGAGGCAGCGTGACGCTGTAGCCACGGACCCCCAGCCACTCGAAGTGACCGAGAGTTTCGGCCAGTTCGTCCCGGGGGATCCGCATGGGAACATACACCGCGTTGCGTCCCACCGCCCGGAGGGCCGCGTTGTGAATCTGCGGACTCAGGCTGTGGGCGACCGGGTCGGCGACCACCGCGAGGACCTCGGTCTGGGCGTTGATCTGATCAAAATGGAAGACATCCCGCATGTCTTCGAAGGTCAACTGCCCCGGCGCCAGTTGCCGCTCGCTTGAGAACGTGGCATACGTGAAGGGTGAACCATACTTCGCGCACAACACGCGGCTCCAGACCCCCAGGTCGCCCATGCAGAAGCCGATGGTGGGGACGCGGGCCGACTGCACCAGTTGCAGCATGCGGATGTTGTCGGCCGGGGTCTTCGCCAGCGTCACCAGCTTGACGATGTCGGGATCGAGTTTCGCCAACCGGGCGTGAATCTCTGCCAGGTTCTCGGGAGTCTGTTCAAAGTCGTGATGGCTGACGATCCGCTTGGTCGGGCCATAGCGACGAATGGTCTGGGCGACATCTTCCTCAAGATCGACGTAGTCGACCCCCGCGACAATCGCGGAACGCAACAAGGTCTGCCGCTGTTCTTCGCTGAACTTCCAGAGCCCTTTGTCTTGCCCTCGACGGCAGGTCACGACGACCGGCGTGGGGCGATCCTTCAGCAGGCGGCCCAGCTCAGGGGGGTTGCCCAGCCAGTCCAGCCGCAGTTCGACCAACTGGGCCCCCTTCTTGGCGAGGGCCTGGTGTTCGGCGATCATCATCTTGTGCCGCGACCGACCCAGGCTCACGCAAATCATGATGGGGAATGCCGTACTGAAAGAGTGAACGGGGAGTGTGGAAGGGTGCAGACCAGCGCCCACGCCGAGCCACCGGCACCAGGGCTGTGCGGCCCTCGGAAAGACCGATGGGCCGACGTCTGACCGAAGCGGTACGCGTGCGAGGCATTGTGATTGGTTGTCTATTCCGGTGGTAGTGTGGCGCGGGGTGGCAGGCTGGGACCACGCGGAAGACGAGCGCGTTTGGCCATTCCTCGGGCCGGCCCGGACCTTCGAACCCAACCAGCGACGAAAGCCATCTTTCCCGCGACGGCCCGTGCCAAAATGAAGCCTGCGGGGGCGGTTGATGAGGAACTCGCGCGCGGCGCACCCGGATTGACGCGAGAAAACCACTCTCCCCTGCAAGCGGTCCGGGATCCCCCACGGACAGTTCGCCCTGTCCAAAAGTCACTGGGGGCCGAGCAGCACAGCCCTGATCGGCCCAAAAGCAGCAGCGGTCACGTGGCCGCCAACCGCTCTCGATTCAACACGTGTCGACTTGGCACCTCGCCCCAGGCGGCTCCTCGATTCTGACGGAGCCAACGCCCGGGCGGGGCTCGAGGCGCGAACGGTGCCGCTGGGACGAGCCAACGGCCACGCGATCCGCTGCCCGATTGATCAACAACCCTCGTCACGCTGTCAGTCGGCACCTGCGTTGCGGGTGGTGGCGGGGGTTGTGCCCGGGCGGTACGATGCCGACTCGGCCCGCTCCCGGCTGGTCGCCTGTGGTTTGCGACATGATTGTCCAAGCCGCCGGCCGCGCTTGAGACCGGTTCCCGTTCTTCAGTCTCTCCCCCTTGCCCCCCTCGCGCAGGTCGTTCTCATGCCCAGCCCACTGCCTCGCCCGTTGGCCCGTCCTGGTCACCTGCTGCCGGCGCTGTCGCTGTTCGTGCTGGGAACGCTGCTGGCGCTCTCGCCCCTCCAGGCGTCGGCTGCGGTTGGTTGGAGCGACTCGTTGGCCGAGGGAGTGAAACAGGCGCGTGCGACCGGCAAGCCCATCTTCGTGGTCTTCCGCTGCGTCAGGTGACCCGAGTGCTGGATTTGGGATGGGCAGGTTGCTCATCAGGACCCCGGGATCGCCGCCCTTCGAGAGCGGTTTGTCTGCGTCCGTTTGACGCAGATGAACGGCATCGACCTGGGCCGATTTGACTTTGATTACGATAACACCTGGCAGGCCTTCTTCCTCGACGCCGACCTGAACGTCTACTCCAGCTTCGGCGGCCGGGACGCCAGTTCCCCCGAGTCGCGGCTGTCACTCAAGTCGCTCACCCAGACGATGGAGGCGGTGCTGCAGGACCACGCCCGCCGGCCCGCCGCCGGAGGCGATCCCGGCAAGAAACCGGAAGCGGGACCAAAACCGGACTCCAAATCGGCCCCCAAACCAGTCCCGACCCCAGGTTCGAAGCCGGCTGAGGAAGCGGGCGCCCCCCCCGCTGCTCTTCAGGCCGACCTGTCGGTACTCCGCAGGGTGCCGCCGCAACGCCGGCTCCCGACCGACTTTACCTTATTAAAGCAGCACCATTCGGGCTGCCTGCACTGTCACCAGGTGCAGGAGTATCGCCTGCTGCAGTCGTTCGCTGACGGGGCGTTCGACACCGGCCTGCTGTTTCCATTTCCCCTGCCGGAAAACGTCGGGATCGAGTTCGACCGCGAGCACGGGTACCGGGTGGCGGGGGTGCAGGCAGAGAGTCCTGCGGCACGGGCGGGAATTGAGCCGGGCGATGTGCTGCTGCGTTCCGGGGGGAACCCCATCCGATCGGAAGACGATTTTCGCTGGACGCTGCACCACGCCCCAAAATCGGGAGAACTGCCGCTCGAAGTGCTGCGGGCCCCGAAGAGCGGGGCTCCTGCAGGAGAGTCCCCGGCCCGAGTCGAGTTGACGCTGGCCCTGGGGGCGGGTTGGAAGCGGGGGGATGTCAGTTGGCGGAAGTCGCTCCGGAGCTATCCCGTGGTGTGGGGATTCCTGGGCTACTCGCTGGGGGCTGAGGAGCGGCGGGAACAGGGCCTCCCCCTGGAGACACTGGCGCTGAAGGTGGTCTCGATTCGAGGCCAGTCGGGCGGGGTGGCGCAGGCCCTGGGATTGCAGAAGGGCGATCTGATCATCGCCGTTGAGGACGATCGCCAAGTCAAAAGCCTCGAACAATTTAAGTCAAATTTACTGGGGCGGTACCAGCCGGGCAGCCCGATGGAATGGCGGGTGATTCGGGGGGGCCAGGAGGTACCCGTGAAAGGAGTTTTTCCTGCGTGGCAGACGACCGACCGCACGGTCCCGTGACGGGGCTTCCCTTGACGTGATCGCGGCTCGAAATTAGAGTCCGTCAGTCCCCGGAAAGTTCGTCGGGGTTTGTGTTTACAGCGACGGAAGCCATGAGCGTGTCCGATTCCAAAAGCGAGCATCCCTTCGACTTGGGCAAACTGCGCGAGCTGGTCACCCTGATGGAGCAGCACGGGCTGACCGAGGTCGATTTGCAGAGCGGCGCCCAGCACTGGAAACTCAAGCGGGGCAATCCGGCCGGGCCTGTGCCCGCAGCGGCGCCCTCCATGTTTCCCCCGGCGTTCGCCCCCCCCTACCCGCCCAACTACCCTGCTCCGCCGTTCCCGATTCCGGGCTATCCGCCTGCGGGTCCGCCGGCTGCGGGGCCGCCAGGTGGGGCGGCTCCCGCCGCGCCTCCTGCGGCGGAACTCCCTGCCATCAAGAGCCCGACGGTAGGCACCTACTACGAGTCGGCGGCGCCAGGCGAAAAGCCGTTTGTCACCGTCGGCTCGAAGGTCACTCCCGAGACGGTTGTCTGCATCATCGAGGCGATGAAGGTTTTCAACCAGATCACCGCCGACGTGTCGGGCACCATCGCCGAAATCCTCGTGAAGAACGGCGATCCCGTGGACTTCGGGCAGCCCTTGTTCCGGATCAAGTAACGGCGGCTTGTGTTGCGGGCGTTCGCTGTGGGGGGCCCGGCTGACAACGGAGAGGGCCGCCCCGATCCGCTCTCGATGACCCCGTTCCCCCTGGGTGCCGGGTTGGCGCGGTCTGCGGACCAGGCAGGCCCGCTCGTGACAGCGGGTTCAGACAGTAGCGCGAGCCGTAAATCTCGAGTTCAGGCTCGGGGAGTGAAGTGCAGGGCGGAAGGCGGGCAGACTCGGCAGACGTTTGGTCGAGTCACCCGCTGCATGAGAGACGTGAGTCACAGTTCGGGGCGGGCGGGGCGGTCCGGGACCCGGAGGGCTTGGCAACCGAATCAACGGGGCGAGGCAGAATGTTTCAACGAGTGTTGGTGGCGAACCGGGGAGAGATTGCGCTGCGGATCATTCGCGCGTGCAAGGAACTCGGCATCGAAACAGTGGCGGTGTTCAGCGAGGCCGACCGCGGAGCCCACTATCTCGAACTGGCCGACGAGGCCTACTGCATCGGTGGCCGGCCCTCGACCGAGAGCTACCTGATGATCAACCGGATCATCAGCGCCGCCGAGATTGGCAACGTGCAGGCCATTCACCCGGGCTACGGCTTTCTCGCCGAGAACGCCCACTTCGCCGAGGTCTGCCGCAGCTGCAAAATCGAGTTCATCGGCCCGACGCACGAGGCGATGAACAAGCTGGGCGACAAGGTGTCGGCCAAGCTGATTGCCCACAAGGCCAAGGTCCCCCTCGTCCCCGGAAGCGACGGGCTGATCACCTCGGAAAGCGAGGCGCTGCGGGTCGCCGAGCAGATTGGCTACCCGGTGCTGATCAAGGCGACCGCCGGCGGTGGTGGCAAGGGAATGCGGGTCGCCGCCGACCCCGCCTCGCTGCAGGCCGGGCTGAAGGCGGCGGCTGTCGAGGCCGAAAAGGCGTTCAAGAACGCCGGGGTGTATCTCGAAAAATACATCGACCGCCCCCGGCACGTCGAAGTCCAGATCATCGCCGACACCCACGGGAATGTCTGCCACCTGTGGGAGCGTGACTGCACGCTGCAGCGCCGGCACCAGAAACTGGTCGAAGAGGCCCCGGCCCCGACGTTGCCCAAAGAGGTGCGGGAAGAGCTGTGCGCCTCGGCGGTCCGACTGGTGAAGACCGCCGGGTACACCAATGCCGGGACGGTGGAGTTCATTGTCGACCAGGCGACGAACAAGTTCTATTTCATCGAGGTGAACGCCCGCATCCAGGTCGAGCACCCGGTGAGTGAACTGGTCTCGGGGATCGACCTGATCAAGACCCAGATTCGCGTGGCGGCGGGAGAGAAACTCCCCTTCACGCAGAAACAGATTCCCTGCCTGGGATCGGCGATCGAGGCCCGGATCAACGCCGAGGACCCGGCGAACGGGTTCCGCGGCTCCCCGGGCACGATCACGAAGTTGAGAACTCCGGGGGGGCCGGGGGTGCGGTGGGATTCGCACGTGTACCAGGGGTACACCATTCCGCCGTATTACGACTCGATGATCGGCAAGCTGATCGTGCACAAGCCAACGCGGGCCGAGGCGATTGCCTGCATGCGTCGGGCGCTGGACGAGTTTGTGATTGAGGGGGTGAAGACCACGATTCCGCTGTTGCGGGACCTGTTCGCCGACCCCAACTTCCATTCCAGCCAGATCGACACGACCTATATTGAACGCGAGTGGCGTCCCCCGACAGTGGGGAGCCCCCCCGCGGCCAAATAGGCGGTCACCAGCCCCCCTGTCATACACCCCTGTTTTCCCGATTCCTGAAGGAGCGAAGCTGCCATGAAGGTGGCCCTGCTGACTGGTGGCGGAGACTGCCCCGCCTTGAACGCCGTGATCCGAGCCGTGGTGCGAACCATCCACAACAGTGGAGGGGAATGCCATGGGTTCCTGGAGGGCTGGCGGGGGGCGATCCGCGGGAACACCACCCCCCTGAAGGCGATCGAGACCGATGAAATCATCGCCCGGGGGGGAACCATCCTGGGGTCGTCGCGCACCAACCCGTACAAAAAGTCGGAGTCGGTCGCGGAACTTCGGGAATCGTTTCGCCGGCTGGGCTTCGACGCCCTCGTGGCGATTGGTGGCGACGACACCCTGGGGGTGGCGAAGCGGCTGTACGAGGACTTCCAGTTCCCGGTGGTCGGTGTCCCCAAGACCATCGACAACGATCTCGACTGCACCGACTTCACCTTCGGGTTCGACACCTCCATCAACATCGTGATGGAAGCGGTCGACCGCATCCGCACGACCGCCGAGTCGCACCGCCGGGTCATGGTCATCGAGACCATGGGCCGCCACGCGGGCTGGATTGCCTGTTTCGCGGGCATCGCCACCGCCGCCGATTACGTGCTGATTCCCGAAGAGGAAGTCAACGTCGAGGAGATGTGCTCGGTGTTGAAGCGCCGTCGCGAGGCGGGCAAGTCTTACGGACTGGTGATTGCCAGCGAAGGGGCCAAGCTCCCGCTGGAGGGAATGGTCACCGAGAATGCCGAGGTCGATGAGTTCGGCCACGTCCGCCTCGGGGGGATCGCCAAGACGGTCGCCGACCTCATCGAACGCCGCACCGGCATCGAAACCCGCTACGTGACCCTTGGCCACCTGCAGCGGGGCGGCCCTCCCAGCGCCTACGATCGGGTGCTGGGAACCCGGCTGGGCATCCACGCCGCACGCCTGGTGAT
>Ga0315904_10007228_pt1 | contig 14954 bp, 13 predicted proteins | sample LakEriMetagenome_6_FD_203529 | JGI IMG/M metagenome (GOLD analysis project Ga0315904, IMG submission 203529) | Freshwater fungal communities from buoy surface, Lake Erie, Ohio, United States - Buoy 12 MA120 | ecosystem: Environmental > Aquatic > Freshwater > Lake | place: USA: Lake Erie, Ohio... | reverse complement strand
GAATTTCTGTAGCGACTCCGCTCGCCGTGCCGCCGGTAGAAGTAACTTGAAGTACGCCAGTCGTTGGATTGACGCTCGATACATCCACCGGTAGCGTAAATTGCCCGCGGGTTGTATTAAATGGTCCGCTCGTCGTACTGGTAACTGTTAGCGGTGATTGCAGCTCGGTGCTATCAATTCGCCCATCTGCGTTTGCATCGTAGTGCACCTGTACTTTAGCGAGCGCAAGGCTCCCAGGCCCAACCATGCCTGCGCGATTGGAAATCAGTGTTAACGGTGCTGGTGTTTCGGTACCGGTATTTCCGCCGGTATTTCCGCCAGTGTTGCCGCCGGTGTTGCCGCCGGTGTTGCCGCCGGTGTTACCGCCGGTATTTCCGCCGGTATTGCCGCCGGTGTTGCCGCCGGTGTTGCCGCCGGTGTTTCCGCCCGTGTTACCGCCGGTGTTTCCGCCCGTGTTTCCGCCCGTGTTGCCGCCGGTGTTTCCGCCCGTGTTGCCGCCGGTGTTGCCGCCGGTGTTGCCGCCGGTAACGCCACCAGACGTTGGTGTAGTACTTGAACCACCACTTGATTTAGCACCAGCAGCAACGGCCAATCCACCCAGCACGATCGCACCACCCCACAACATCGTTGAGCTACTTCCACCTTCCTCACCAGGACCAATCACGACTTTGTCGCTCGCTCCGACAGGATCGCCCGTCAATAATGCATAACCGCTACCGTACTGACCTGTCGCAATACTGAATAATTCACCCGAGCCATCAAAGGCAGTGTTCCCGTTACCCGGCGCATAAAATCCCTCAAGCCGAATCAGAGGCTCACCATCGACCCAAATTTGTAAATCCTGACCAATACGCTTTGCTTGTAGCTTTGCTGGTAGCTTGCCAGTCAAAGCGTCGACGACTGTATAGGCCGACCCTGCCTCGACTGGTATGGACTCTGCCGAAATTTCTTTAGTGGAAATCCTCCCCGCAGGACTGCGCTTTAGTAGCTTTAGCTGTCTCGGGTCGAGTTTCGGCATTCAAAATCTCCATCGCTTGGTAAATAGCGCACGACACGCCCAATTCTGTGGCGTGGTTCACCACTTGGTGCGTAAGCATGATGCATCAAGGAATGCAGAATTCTGTTGCGTTCATCAGACGATTCTTCGGTCGACTTTCATCATGTCGTAGATGCTGTCGTACATTTGCGTGCCGCGAAAGTTCTTTAGGAGAACGTTTTTTGGTATTGCGAATAGGCAAAACACCTGTTTCGCCGGATAGATTGTCGTTAGAGAATCTGAGGTGTGTGTTTCACACCACTCACAAGTACGAATGCTCTATTCTGTTCGGGGTCATACATGAGGTATTCCGCAATCACCGGCATGCTATTTATCTCACTAGGTAGTGTGCTAAGTAGCTTTCCATGCGTGGCTTCAGCGCAAGAAATCGCAATCCCTGACACAGAAAATCGTATAGATGCTGTTCTGAAAAAAATCACATTGGAACAGGTTCTACGTATCGCTGCTGAAACGCATCCGAGTATTGTGCAGCGCCTGAGCGAGCAAGGTGCCAGCGATTACAGCGTCGCTGGTGCGCGCTGGCAGCGATGGCCCGGTGTCAGCATGTCCTCGTCACGCGGGCCACTTGGAAGTACGCTGACTGAGCTGCAACTTGAGCAACCGCTTTGGACAGGTGGTCGAATTACTGCAAACATCAACGCAGCCGAAGCGAGGGCCGAGGCGGCTCGCCATAGTGTGCTTGAAGCCCGCAAGATAATCATCGAACGCGCTATCAATGCCTATGCCGAAGCGATGCGCTTGCAATCACGCATCACGATCGCCGATGCTGCGATAGAAGATTTTGAGACCTTAACTGCCATGATCGATCGACGGGTCGAGAATGGCATTAGCCCTAAAGCGGATGCCGTCAACGTACGCGCCAGACTTCAGCAGGTAAATAGCGAGCGATTACAACTCCAGCTACAGCGCAGGAATACTCTCACAGAACTGGAACTACTGATAGGCCAAGGCTTCTCCGAGCTGGCGGTGCCGCAACGCGTGCGATCTAATGCGATCAGTTTGGAGGATGCGGCACATATGGCATTGGAGAACGCGCCAGAGCTTGCACGCCTGAATGCAGAAGAACGCGTCGCAGAAGAAACCATCGCCGCCACCCGAAGCAGCCTATCGCCCTCGCTCTCGTTACGCTACCAACGTATCTTTGGTGGTGGTACTTTGTACGCTACCGATCTACTATTTCTCGGTGTGACCTACCAACCGGGCAGTGGCTTGTCATCGCTCTCAGCAATCAGTGAAGCAGAAGCACGCCGTACGGGTGCGACATACGCGCGCGAGGCAATACGCCTGGAACTAATGAACCGGGTACGAAATCTTTGGCAGCAGGTTGACTCATCCCGTCGAGAGCTGATGGTACTTGGCGATTTAGTCGCATCAACCCAAGAGGTCTACGCTTCTTGCTTAAGACAATTTCCTGTCGGACGTCGAACTTGGCTTGAAGTACTACTCGCCAGGCGCGACGCCACTCAAGCACAGTACGCGCTATCCGATACGAAGTGGATGGGTTTCGCAGCTGAACTCAAGCTACAACTCGTCACCGGACAACTGGCAGCGCGTAACTACCGTATCAATACCGAGGTATCCGAATGACCTTGATTGATACCGCGTTCACGCTGGATGACGGCGAGGATACAACACCGCGTAGTGCGCGGCAGTGGTTTATTCACGCGATTCTTAAACGGCATCGTGTTTTCATGGAGGCAGTTGTTGCCACCTTCGTGATCAGCATGCTTGGATTAGGCGCTTCGTTTTATAGCTTGCAGGTGTATGACCGGGTGATTCCAACGCAGGCCCAGGCAACGCTGATGGCATTGACGGTGGGCGTCGGTATTGCGGTGCTATTCGAGTTCATTCTCAAGCAAGTACGTTCACTCATGGTCGATCGTGGTTGCAGGGCAATCGAAGAAACATTATCCGAAGTTTTTTTCCAACGCATGCTTGACATCCGAATGGAGGCACGGCCGCGTACAGTCGGTAGTTTCGCAGCACAGGTTCGTCAGTTCGAGCTAGTACGAAATTTTATGAGCTCATCAACAGTTTTCCTGTTGGCCGATTTGCCGTTCTGCTTTTTGTTTATTGCGGTGATTGGAATCATTGGCGGCTGGCTTGCCGCTATCCCATTAGTACTGCTACCGGTAGTGCTCACTACATCGCTCTGGTTGAACTACCGTATTGGACAGCTGACTCGTCGTCAGTTGCAAGATACTCGCCACAAAAACGGCTTACTCGTCGACGTTATCGACGGCATCGAAAGCATCAAGGCTGCAGGTGCCGAAACAAAAATGCTGGACCGCTGGCGCCAACTGGTTGCATCAAGCTCATCGCTCGAACTAGATACCCGTTATCTGTCGACGCTGGCCTCACATCTTGCACAGCTGTTACAGCAGCTCAGCTATGTTGCCATCATCGGACTAGGAGCATGGATGGTCAGCGCCGGGCAAATTTCTATGGGCGCGCTTATCGCCTGCTCCATCCTCAGTAACCGCGCCCTATCGCCGATAACGCAAATCGCGAGCTGGGTCACACAGTGGCAACACGCTAAGGAAGCACTACGCGGGCTGGATGAGATGATGCAACTACCGATCGACCATCCCGGCATTGGTAGCGCGATCATGCCATCTTCGTGTAGTGGCGCACTTCGACTGGAGCAGGTTACCTTTGCCTTCAGCGACAAGCTAACCGCATTACAGCCAGTGACGTTGACGGTCCATGGTGGTGAGCGCATTGCTATTGTTGGACCAATCGGCTCGGGAAAATCCACGCTGATTCGGCTACTATCCGGCTTATATCGCCCACCGAGTGGAAAAATTTTTCTCGATGGCGTTGATATGGCGCTTTTAGCGCGCGCTTTTTTGCGGGAACAGGTCGGCTACCTGCCGCAAGATGTACGGCTACTGCATGGCACGCTGCGAGATAACCTCACACTCGGTATTCCGCCACCGGATGACAGTACATTGCTGGATGCTGCCAAGAAAACCGGGCTTGACCGCGTCATCCGGTCGCATCCACAAGGGATGGACCTTCCCATACAAGAGGGTGGTCGCGGACTATCCGGCGGACAGAGACAACTACTCGGCTTGACCCGTCTGCTGCTACGTCAGCCTGCTTTACTACTTCTAGATGAACCGACCGCCGCGATGGATGCGGAATTGGAAGCGAGCGTCATGCAAAACATGCTGAGCTCACTACCTGCCTCCACAACGGTTGTGTTGGTGACGCATAAAGCCAGCCTGCTACGGCTGGTTGATCGGGTGATCGTAATGGATCAGGGTCGAATCCTGATGGATGGTGCGCGTAGCGAGATTTTGGCCAAACTCACCACGCCCGTACCCTCGCTACAAACTACCGAATCTTCGCATGACGTCATCACTGAGCATGAAGATAACCCGATGCAGGCATCATCATGAATTCATCAGAAACTCGCGGCAGCCTGGTCATTTGGATCAGCCTACTGGCGCTGGTCTGCTTCTTGGTGTGGGCTTCACAAGCTGAACTGGAACAGATTACCCGCGCACCGGGGCAGATTATTGCCAGTGGACGCACCCAAGTTATACAAGCCAGTGATGGCGGGGTCTTACAAGCATTGATGGTCAAAGAAGGGGATACCGTCGAGCGCGGTCAGGTACTGGCATTACTCGATCGCCAGAAGTTACGCGCTGCTTACCAAGAGACACGCTCCCGTGAGCTGGCGCTGCGTGCGAGTGTGGCACGCCTTCAGGCAGAAATCGTCGGCAGTGAGCCTGCTTTCTCGACAGAGACTGAAGGCTATCCACAGTTTCGCGCTAATCAACTAGCGCTCTTGCAAAAACGCCGCACATCGATCAATGAGGAAACCGCTTCCTTGCGCAAGCTCCTTGAACTCGCGCAGCGTGAGCTTGCCATGACTACACCCCTAGTTAGCACCGGCGATGTATCGCAGGCAGATATCTTAAAGCTCGAGCGCCAGGTAGCAGACTTACAGGCACAGATCACTAATCGCCAGAATAAATATCTACAGGATACCCAGGCTGATTTATCACGCGCAGAAGAAGAACTCGCAGGTGTGCAGCAGATGTTGGCGCAACGCGCAGATTTACTGTCACGTACTGAGTTGCGCGCGCCGATGCGCGGCGTTGTTAAGAATATTCGCATGACAACCATCGGCGGCACACTGAAGCCGACCGAAGAGCTAATGCAAATCGTGCCGATTGAAAATGAGCTGTTGGTCGAAGCACGCATACGGCCGACCGATATCGCTTTCATTCATACGGGCCAAGCCGCCAGCGTGAAGATCGATGCCTACGACTACACCTTGTACGGTTGGCTAGAAGGCAAGGTCAGCTATCTTAGCCCGGACACATTAACTGAGGACCTAAGGCAAGGTGAACAAGCGTATTACCGCATGCAGGTGCGCGCCGATGATAAACGCTTCGCCAAGCCGGCCAGAGAAGCTATACAACTGCAACCGGGTATGACCGTGACGGTCGAGGTCAAGACCGGCAAGAATACTGTGCTGCGCTATCTTGCAAAACCCATCGTAAAAACTATGCGCGAGGCCATGGTCGAGAAGTAATACAATCGGTCGAAAATTATCAGTCATGCCAGACCACCTGTGCCTGCAAGACACCTCTCAGAGCATTGCAAACGCAAACAGCCTCTGCGTTTTTAAGATCAGCACGAGTAATCGTATGCTCAATAGCGTTCCAGTTGGCATCCTCTAGTAAGCGTGCACGCATCACCCCCGGTAACACACCGGCAGATAATGGTGGTGTCATCCATTGCCCGTTGATTTTGACGAATACATTACTACGCCCTCCCTCGGTCAACTCACCCCGCTCATTAAAGAATAGTGTGTCAAAGGCGCCTACTGCCTCTGCATGCTTCCAGCCCTCATCGTAAACATGGCGTAGCGTTGTTTTGTGAGCGAGTAGCAGATCATCTGATTGCATCACAATAGTCGACAACAGCACGTGTGTCGGTTGCTGTACCGGCATGACCGGTGCTTTACTCAGTTGAATCTCGCCGTTCGCATTCAGACTGAGCCGAAATCGGTAATCCTGATCATTGGGTATCTGCGCACACTCTGTGGCAACGCGCTGGCGCGCCTCGGCTGGATCAAATGAAAACCCGAAGGTTTGCGCCGACGATGCAATCCGTTCTAAATGCCGATCCAGTAATTCGCAGCCTCGCGCAGTGGCACGCATCGTCTCAAACAAACTGAATGTCGATTGCAAGCCGGTGAGAAAGCGTGCCTTCAACAGGCATTCCTGATACTCACTTTCTGCATTGCTGTCATACACAATGCCGGCACCAATACCCATCTCGCCTTGTCGGTGGTTATGCTGATCCGGGGCCTCAAGCAGCAGGGTTCGGATTGGCACCGACAGCATGAAATCACCTAATGGGTAACTAGATGCCGGCGGGTCAAACCAACCAATGCCACCGGTGTACAAGTGCCTGGGCCATCGCTCGAGTTCGTGGAGTATCTGCATCGAGCGACGCTTGGGGGCGCCGGTAATCGAGCCGCAAGGGTAAAGCGCCTCGAGCACTTCTGACAGCGTGATATCAGTACGCGCATCAGCAATAATGGTCGACGTCATCTGTAATACTGCACCGAATCGTTCAACTGAAAACAGATCGGGGACACGTACAGATCCAGTCTGAGCGATACGTCCTAGATCATTGCGCAATAGATCAACGATCATCAGGTTTTCTGCCCGTTCCTTTTCATCTTCACGCAAGGCCTGTGCGCGTTGCGCATTCAGCGCATGATCATCACTTGCTGCTGCAGTACCCTTCATCGGTCGGCAAGTCAGCTTTCCTTGTGCATGGCTGACAAACAATTCCGGCGATAGCGATAGTACCGATGACCCATCGGGCAAAGCGATCAACGCGCCATAAGGTACCGGCTGTCGCTTGCGCAGGGCGCTATACAGTGCAACCGGATCGCCGGTGAAAGAAAAACGCAAGGGAAAAGTAAAGTTGACCTGATAAGTGTCGCCGGCTTCGATGTAGCGATGAATCTTGTCGACTGCCTGCACAAACTCTTGCGCTGACAACATCGCGCGGGTTCCGGTAATCGCGTAAGCGTCCGATGTCCTTGCATTGATCAGCCAGTTATCCACCTCAGCTGAATTCAATCGATCACAGGCCTTGAACAACAGCGTTGTGATCAATGCCCTATCGCTATGGCCGTCGTCAACACTTCCAATTCGCTTATCGCCAATGTCCGCATGAGCAGTTTTTCTACCGATGCCTTGCAGTAGATGACCAAACTCATAAGAAAACAGTGTGACTGCATGCAGGCCGGTATCAAGTGATTGCTGCAATTCGGTGAAGAAACGATGGCAGTCATCACCGGGATGCAAATGTAATGCGCCGGTACATTGGGTATATCGGCGCGAGCGCCGTTCAGATGAAGTCAGATCACTGGCATCGTCCAGCAAAGCAAATACAGCATCACTCATGACGAGAACTCGATATCAGCATGGGGTAGATGGCTCGCCATAAAGTCGATTAGTACCCGCACCCGATGCGGTATCTGACGATTACCCGGCAAAATTGCGTACAGTCCTAGCTGCGGCAATTCGTAATCCTCTAGTAATTTGGTGACGCGGCCCGTCGCAAGGTAAGGCTCCGCCACAAAATCAGGTTGCACGGTGATACCAAAACCGCACGCTGCCGCCTCGGTCAGTGCCTCGCCATTGCCGGCACTGATGCGCGACGGTACGGTAAAACTTTTCCACTGTCCCTCGACGCGATAGACCCAACCCGACGCGACTCCTGGGCTGTTGTAGGCGAGGCATTCATGTTGCGCGAGCTCTGCCGGATGGAGTGGCTTACCAAAGCGCGCGAGATAGTCGGGAGATGCGAGCGTGTACATAGCGATACTACCCATACGACGCGCTACTTCAGTCAGCCCGGGTTGTCCGGTGATACGAATCGCGAGATCAACGCCTTCCTCGATCAGATTCACGCGGCGGTCGGTGTAATCCATGTCGAGCGATACCTCCGGGTATTGACGCGCAAAGTCGAGCAATATCGGCAGCATACGCTTCAAGCCAAAACTCAACGGTAGACTGATGCGAATGTGCCCGCGCGCCGCGAGGCGCTGCTCGGCGATACCCGTCTCAGCCGATTCAACCAGATTCAGAATGACCCGGCATTTCTCAAGATAAGCCGCACCGGCCGAGGTCAGCGTCAAGCGACGAGTGCTGCGCGCCATCAACTTAACCCCAAGATGCTGCTCCAGGGCAGCCACTTGCCGGGTGATGACCGATCGCGCAACGCCCATTTGCTGCGCCACCGCCGAGAAACTGCTGAGTTCGGCAACCCGTACAAAGACATGCATGGCAGATAAGCGATCCATTGTTGCATTCCAAGGAACAAATATTTGCTAATTGTCCTCTTTTTCTTTGCGATTGGCACCGGTACAGTCCGCTGCGGTTAGGTCGCATGCATGTTCTCCGCCCGAGTCCGATCTACCAACCGGCCCGCCCAAACTGCTACCAGCAGACTGTTTATCTGCCGAATTTGACTGCTAACGTGAACCTGCCCTCGCTTTTTCTTCCCCACGGTGCACCGACCTTCGCTCTGCGACCCGGCGCCGCTGGCCTGGCAATGAGCAAAATCGCCGCCAGCCTGCAGCGCCCGCGAGCGATCGTGATCGTGAGCCCACACTGGGATACCCAAACGCCGACTGTAGGCACCGGTGAAAGGCTCGAGACCATCCATGATTTCTACGGCTTCCCGGCTGAGTTGTATGAGATTCAATACCCGGCGACCGGCTGCCCCGAGGCTGCGCGCGAGGTGGTCGCGGCATTGCGCACGGCAGGACTAGACGTGGAAGAAGCGCCCGGGCATGGTCTGGATCATGGCGCTTGGGTGCCACTGCGCCAGATGTACCCGGATGCTGATGTGCCCATAGTGCCGCTGTCCTTGCAAAGCCATCGCGGTGTTAGCGGCGCATTTCAACTCGGCCAGGCGCTGGCGCCACTGCGCGCGCAAGGCTTTTTGATTATTGGGTCAGGCAACATCACGCACAATCTGGGTGACTATCGCATCGCGAATGCACAGCCCGGTGTGACTTTCGATTACCTGCGCCACTTCCCGCATTGGATGACTGAGCACTTGTATCAGCATGATCTTGAAGCGCTGCTGGACTATCGTCGCCTCGCACCGGATGCAGTTCGCGCGCATCCAACCGACGAGCACCTGCAGCCCCTGTATGTCGCGCTTGGCGCAGCAGGCGAGCAGCCAGCAGTTGAACATCTGCATACAGGCGTGAGCGACTATGTACTCGCCATGGATGCGTACGCCTTCACGACACTGCAATGATCATGGACGATACTCATACGACGGAACATGAAACATCGGCGCAGTACACCGGCACCGCCAAGGTGCTTCACTGGCTAATGGCGCTACTGATCATCGGCTTGTTCGCACTTGGGCAATACATGAGTGATCTGTCGATGTCGCCGCGCAAGCTGCAGCTCTACTCTTGGCATAAATGGGTTGGTGTGACCGTATTTTTTCTGCTGCTGGTTCGTATTGGCTGGCGCATTACGCATCAACCACCTGCACTACCCGAGCAGATGTCGAAGCTGCAGCGAATCACATCACATGTCGGACACACCGCGCTATATCTGCTGATGATTGCCATACCCATCTCGGGTTGGTTAATGAGTTCGGCGAAGGGCTATCAGACAGTGTGGTTTGGTGTACTGCCTATTCCTGATTTACTTGGCAAGGACAAACAACTTGGCGATGCATTGGCTGAGTTACATGGCGCGCTGAATGGCTTGTTGATGTTTATCGTCATAATTCATGTATTGGCCGCACTAAAGCATCACTTTATCGACCGCGACAATATCCTCAGACGGATGCTGCCGTTTTCGAAAGATTCATCACTACCGCAGTAAAACCTTAACCCTTGGAGGAACAATAATGAAAACGATTTCACGATTAATCACCACACTAGCGCTCAGCGCCGCAGTTATCGCACCGGCATTCGCTGCACCCGTCAGCTATGATGTCGAGGCTAACCATACTTTCCCCCGCTTCTCGTACACCCACCTCGGCTTTACCACGCAGCAATCGCGCTTTGATAAAACCACTGGCACCGTGGTGTACGACAAAGAAGGCCGCGCCGGCTCAGTTGATATCACGATCGATAGCCGCTCCGTAAGCACGGGTTCGGCGCTGTTCAACCAGCATATCCAAGCCGAAGATTTTTTGGATACTGCCAAGTACCCCACCGTGACCTTCAAGTCAACCAAGGTAAATTTTGATGGCGACAAGCCGGTCAGCATCGAAGGTGATCTGACGATGAAAGGCGTGACCAAGCGCGTAACACTGACTGTTACCCGCTTCCTCGCAGCACCACACCCGATTCAGAAGAAAGACACTATTGGTGCGGATGCCTATACCATCGTCAAGCGTACCGACTTTAATATGGGTAAGTACGCGCCTGCGGTCAGCGATGAAGTACGCATCGATATCGCTATCGAGGCACTGAAGCAGTAATAACACGCTGTAATGATGTAAAAAACGCCCGCAAATCGCGGGCGTTTTTACTTGACTCACGCTACCGGGCGTTAGCGCAACCCATATCAATCACGTTCATGCGCTGTAGCGTCAAGCGCCAGTGTTTGCAGCACCGTTACCTGACTTGACTACAACGATCTGCGCCTCGAAGGCGCGTAGACGCTTATAGACTGAGATCAGCTCAACAATCGTACTCCAGCTACGCACCAAGAACTGAAACGACATCTCCACACGGCCGAAAGCGCGCACGATCTGCTGCATCACGCCAAGTGTGATTGCTCCCGAAACCACCGTGGGGCCGAGTGCGATATAAGGCACTAACACACCGAATTGTAAATAGCTGAACTTGGCGATATCGAAGTACATGTAGTGGAAAAACAGGCGGAAGTAATTTTCGCGGACATGTGAAAACAACGCTTTCACCACAGGCTCGCTCGCTCGCGCACCATCATCTTCTGCATGCACCAACTCTTTACGATACGCCGCCTCGACGCGCTGGTTATTAAACTCCAAGCCGGGCAGCTTAATGCCCACCAGCGCCAATACCACCGTACCAAACAATGCAAACAAAATCGCCACGTACACCAGTGCATGCTCAACTTGCCCCAGCACTGGTACCTCGGACACCTTCTTCGACAGATTCCAGAGAATAGGCAAGAACGCGAACAAGGTCATCAGCGAATCCATCATGTTCGAACCGAGCGATTCCATGATTGCCGAAAAGCGCTTTGTGTCCTCCTGTACCCGCTGACTTGCCCCCTCGATATGACGCAGCGTTGGCCAATGCGCCATGTAGTAATCATTCATCGCATCACGCCAGCGAAACACCCAGTGCTTAGTAAAGAAGGCCAGCAATACCGCCACTAGCACATAGGTGCCCGCCAGCCTGGCGAAAGTCATGAGGAAACCGAAAAACTCCTCTAGCGTCACGTTACCCGGCTGGGCCAGCGCCTTTTGCACAACGTCATAAAAGCCGCCGAACCAATCATTAATGGCTACATCGATCTGCACCTGATACCAAGTGCCGAGCAAAATGATTGCAGCTCCCGGCCACGACCAGAGCAGCCAACGACGCGATAAAAAGAAGGAATTAAACATGTGATGTCTCTCGGAGCGTTATTTTATTTTGAAGTCTTCGCAGGGGTCAGACCGTTCCGCCGGCTCGCTTAACCAGACGATGTCATACCGCCCTGCCAAAGACTTTACCAGTTCTTCGCGCGGGCTGTCGGTCTCATAGAAACCGACTGCTATGATTTTCAGTGAGGGTGCAAGCGCGCTCAGTACTTGCGGTACACCATAGTCCTTGCGCACATGGCCATTACCCGCGACCAGTACTGATGGCGCATGATCAAGCAGTGCCTGCGCCATGGAGAGATCGGTTGCACGCTGCACCAAGCGCATGGGCTGCAAATACTTTTCTGGCAGCTTACCGCAATGGCCGTCGATTAAATCTTGATCCAACTTCTTAATCGCATCTGGACTGAGAGAAGCAGTTTTATAAGCTTGCGCCATCGGGGCGGGTAAGGCCGACTCCCCCCGCCCGAAAAACTGCTTCGAGAAGCCTTTGGGCAGATTGCCGCCTATCAGCTGCAATTTGGCGCCACGTACGGCATCGAACAAGGGCGAGTGTAATGGCCACTGCCATGCCTTGGCATCAAATCCCGCAGCTTCAAGATCAGGAAGCAGTCTACCCTCATGCTTGACCCGAGCGCCCGAAGGTAAGTGCTCGGCAATCACAGTTAACCTATCACGAGCAATTTGTTTGATCAGCTGCGCACGTAGCGCATGGTGCTTCGCGTTATCGTGCAATTCACCCAACAGCACGATATCGTGCGTGCGCAGACTTTCGACCAACATCTGTTCGCTGATCTCTTGCCCCCTACGCAGATCGATGATCTGCGCGTGAGTCGTTTGCATCGCCAACAGCAGACCTAGCAGTGATAGCAGCGGTGATAACAGCGGCGAACGATAAATCACTGACAGACCCTATGCCTTACGCTGGCGCGCAGTGTCGCACAATGCGGCGAGAAGCTTGCGAAGATTCTCCGCAGTAGGTTCGTCGACTAGATTTCCATCAGCGTCGAATTTAGATGGCGCAGCCGAGATCATGACTTCAGGCCGGTTCAGCAAATGGCTGTTGAGATAGATGAACACCTGCCTTAAGTGATACTGCGCGCGCGAGGTCCCTAGCCCGCCCGGCGTGGCGCCGATCAGCGCGATCGGTTTTCCATCGAAAGGCTGATCTGGTGGCCGCGACGCCCAGTCGATGGCGTTCTTCAGAACGCCAGGAAACGAGTAGTTGTACTCGGGCGTCGCAATAACGATTGCGTCGGCAGCATTAATTTGTTCGCGCAGTCGTTGCACTGACTGCGGCAAACCCTGCACGCGCAAATCCTCGTTATAGAGAGGAACCTCCGATAAATCAGCCAACGAAAACGTGACGCCCTCGGGCAACAGCGTAGCGCATGCGCGCAGCGCTGCCGTATTGAGTGAAGCTTGGCGCAAACTACCGGAGATACCTAGGATGTGCATAAGAGACTTTCTCGTTTGATGGGGCGCAGCAACTAGTCTGCCTTCACACCTTCGACCTGAATTGCCAGCTTGATCTCAGGCGAGAAGCGAGGCAAGCCAATGTTCATGCCAAAGTCACTGCGGTCAAAACGGCCATGCGCATCTGCGCCGCAGACCTCGCGCTTATGTAGCGGATGAATCAGACATTTGAAGTGCGTGAGCGTCAGCGACAGCGGCTTGGTAATGCCCAACATTGTCATCTCACCTTCAACCGCAACCAGCTTGTCGCCCTCGTATTTCAATACCGTGCTCTTGTAGGTAATGGTGGGGAATTTCGCGACATTAAAAATTTCTTCGCCACGTGCTTTTTCGTTCATTTTGGCGTGACCAAAATCAACGGTACTGGCGTCGATCGATATCTCGACACTGCCGCCGGTTTTTGCTTGCCGATCAAGTACGATTTTTCCACTACTCTTGGTGAACTTCCCGCGCCAGAAAGAGAGTCCCATGTGATCAGCTTCGAAACTGGGATAGGTGTGGCTCGGGTCGATGTTATACACCTGCGCCGAGGCACACGTCGTCATCAACAAAAAAGGAATAAGAATGAGTTTCTTTAGATTCATGGGCTTCTCTCGTAAAGCGAGTTGGCAGCGCCTAATTACTGCGCGACGATACGGAATTTGATAATCACTTCATCGGCGACAACACTAGTGTCTTTCCACTCACCGTCGCCAATGCCGAATACCAGGCGCTTGATCGGTACGCTACCCTCAAACACCTGCGCACCACCCTCTATCTTGACGCTGAGTGGAAATTGCAAGTCCGTCGACTTGCCTTTGAGTGTTAACTTACCAGTCACCTCAAGCTTGCCTGGGCCCGCGGAACGTATTTTGGTTGAGCTGAAGGTCGCTTTCGGAAACTGCGCGGCGTAGAACCACTCTTTCTTGCGCACCTCGGCGCTGTAGTCCGGATCGCCTAGATCGAAACTCGCTACATCGATCTCGACACTGGCTTTCGCATTTTCAGGCTTGGTAGGATCATAGTCGACTTGCGCGACGAGCTTATTGAATTTGGCGTCGACCGCGACACCCATCTGCTTGAAAGTGACGTTAACACCGGATTTCGCTGCGTCGACCTTTAATGGCGCAGCGAGCGCGCTGCTCGATAACAATGCGGCGGTGACGAGCGCGATTCTTGCGATCATGATTTTTCCTGTCTCTGGCTGGATTTAACGCGCGCATTGTTCTTGTTTTAAGAATAGGCGCCGCGCGAACCCACCATTGTATACAGGAGTGAATAACCGCATCGGTTAGCGAATTTACCAACGCCCCGAGGCGCCACCTCCACCGAACCCACCGCCACCACCACGAAAACCACCGCCGCCGCCACGGCCACCCCCGCCGCCCCAACCGCCGCCACCACCGATGTGAGCACCGACTAGGGTAATGACAATGCCGACCAGCGCAGAAAGCAGTGCGAAGAGTATCAAGCTGGTGAATAGCCAAACTGCCAAGCCCAATAAAGCACCCGTGATCAATGCTGCCTTCCCTCGACCCAGGAGCTTACGCATCACCGCGCCGATCATGACAGCAGCCACAAATATCACCGGCAATAGGCCAGCGTTGCCGATTTGCAGTTCATCCGAATGTGCCGGCGCGGGTAATGCTTCACCATCGACCACGCGTATCATGGCATCGAGACCGACACTGACCCCTGTGTATAAATCATTGTTTCGGAACCGTGGAACGATCAGCTCATCGATAATCCGCTTGCAAGTCGCATCATTCAACGCACCCTCAAGGCCATAGCCAACCTCGATCCGTAGCGTGCGGTCTTCCTTTGCGATCAGCAAGATTGCGCCATC
>Ga0315904_10007227_pt1 | contig 14955 bp, 16 predicted proteins | sample LakEriMetagenome_6_FD_203529 | JGI IMG/M metagenome (GOLD analysis project Ga0315904, IMG submission 203529) | Freshwater fungal communities from buoy surface, Lake Erie, Ohio, United States - Buoy 12 MA120 | ecosystem: Environmental > Aquatic > Freshwater > Lake | place: USA: Lake Erie, Ohio... | reverse complement strand
GGGTCGCCCGACTATTTCTTTTTAATCGATGGAAGCAGCGCCCTCTTCTATACGTTTAAGCGCACGGTATAATTTGCCAACTGGCAATCCCATTACATTGTAAAAGCAACCATCAATACGTTCAACAGCCGTGTACCCAAACCAGTCTTGTATACCGTAGCTGCCGGCTTTATCGAAAGGGTGGTAATTTTTTATATAGTACCACAATTCATCCTCACTCATGGGGCGACAAGTAACATCCGTTTTATCGTAAAGCACATACTTTTGAGAAGTCGTTTTAATACACACTCCGGTAAAAACCTGATGTGTCGCTCCGCAAATTTGTTTGAGCATGCGCATACTATCCTTCTCGTCCACCGGTTTGTTGAGTACTTCATTATTTATCCATACAATAGTATCTGCTGTTACCAGTATTTCATTATCGCTTAAGGTGTCCGGATATGCATCAGCCTTTTTTTCGGCCAGGTAAAGAGCAATGGATTCAGCTTGTAAGTGGGCAGGAAATGATTCATCAACATCATAGGTGTGAATGGTGTAGTTTAGTTCCAACCCTTTTATTAGTTCTTGTCTTCTGGGCGATTTGGAGGCCAGAATGATTTGAGCGCCTATTTTTTTCATGTCGAAATGATATACTACAGCTACGTGAAAAAAAATACAAGCCCAACATCTCAGCGCTACAACCTCACGCCCTTGCTTCGGTCAAGACCTGGGGGATTAGAGGGAGCTGCTAGTGCGGGCTTGCACCGACAAAGGTAAGTTTTTTTGTTCAGCTGCCAAATTCACTTTGAATTTGGTGGCTGTATTATAGCTTTGCCAAACAAGTATTCACTCATAAAATTCAATAAGATGCAGGACCTGCTGGAAGAACTCAAGAAACAGTTGACCCAAGTACAACGCGGAGGTGGCGATAAAGCGGCTGCCAAGCAAAAAGAAAAAGGTAAAATGCTGGCTCGTGAGCGTGTAGCCTATCTATTTGATAAGGATAAACCGCGCATAGAAATAGGCGCATTTGCCGGACACGAGATGTATGCTGAACATGGCGGCTGCCCCAGCGGTGGAGTGGTGGTAGAAATAGGATATGTAAGTGGAAGACAATGCATAGTAGTAGCCAACGATGCAACAGTAAAAGCCGGTGCATGGTTTCCCATTACAGGCAAGAAGAATTTGCGTGCACAGGAAATAGCTATTGAAAATAAACTTCCCATCATTTACCTGGTTGACAGTGCTGGAGTGTATTTGCCCATGCAAGATGAAATTTTTCCGGACAAGGAACATTTCGGACGAATATTCAGGAACAATGCAGTTATGAGTAGTATGGGCATCACTCAAATTGCGGCTGTAATGGGTAGTTGCGTTGCTGGAGGAGCATACCTACCCATTATGAGCGATGAAGCCATGATAGTGGATAAAACGGGATCCATTTTTTTAGCGGGCAGTTACCTCGTAAAAGCAGCTATAGGTGAAGATATTGACAATGAAACGCTGGGAGGAGCCTCAACACATTGCGAGATAAGCGGAGTGACCGACTATAAATTTGAGAATGATGCGGCTTGTCTCGATCGTATAAAACGAATTATGGATAAGTTGGGCGATTACCAGCCTGCAGGCTTTAACCGTGCTGAACCTAAAGCGCCTTCACGGCAGATGGATGATGTATACGCAGCAGTAGGTCAATTTGCCAAACCTTTTGATGTGATGGAAATTATTGATCGCCTGGTTGATGCCGGATCGTTTGATGCATATAAGGAATTGTACGGAAAAACCATTTTGTGCGGATATGCCCGCATTGACGGTTGGGCAGTGGGTATTGTGGCCAATAACAGGTTGGTGGTAAAAGCAAAAAAGCCCAAACAAAATGCTGCCGATAATCCAACGGAAATGCAAATAGGCGGAGTAATATACTCGGATGCGGCAGATAAAGCAGCACACTTTATCATGAACTGCAATCAGAAAAAAATACCGCTTGTATTTTTGCAGGACGTAACCGGTTTTATGGTAGGAAGCAGAAGTGAGCATGGAGGTATAATAAAAGACGGTGCTAAACTGGTAAATGCACAAGCTAATTCAGTAGTTCCCAAATTTACCGTTATTACAGGTAACTCATATGGTGCAGGCAATTATGCCATGTGTGGCAAAGCCTACGACCCGCGTTTAATTGTAGCGTGGCCCAATGCTAAAATTGCGGTAATGGGAGGTGAGCAAGCTGCACGGGTATTGCTGCAAATTGAAGAAGCATCACTAAAAGCTAAAGGAGAGGTGGTAGATGAACAAAAGCATGCAGTGCTACTGAAGCAAATTACTGATCGCTATAACAAGCAAATGAGTCCGTATTATGCAGCAGCCCGCTTATGGATAGACGCCATAATAGATCCGACAGAAACACGCAAGTGGATTTCAATGGGTATTGAAGCAGCTAATCATGCACCTATACAAAAAGAATTTCGTCCCGGGGTTATTCGAACCTGATAGTTTACATTCGCATCACTCACAAAAAATCTGATTTATGTTAAATACAAAAATTGAAACTGCACTGAATAAGCAGGTTGAACTTGAAGCTGCATCTTCGCAGTATTATTTGGCAATGGCATCGTGGGCTGAAAACAATGGCTACAACGGTGTTGCTAATTTCTTTTACCAGCACAGCGATGAAGAACGCATGCATATGCTGAAGCTTGTTAAATACATTAATGAGCGTGGTGGCAAGGCAAAAATTCCGGCATTGAAGGCAGTTACCACATCCTATAAAGGATTGGATGCTGTATTTAAGGATTTGCTGAAACATGAAGTGAATGTATCAAATGAAATTAACGGACTTGTTGAGGTATGCCTGAAAGAGAAGGATTACACTACCCATAATTTTTTGCAGTGGTATGTAGCCGAGCAAATTGAAGAAGAGGCTTTGGCACGCACTATTTTGGATAAACTCAATTTGATAGGCAACGATAAAGGCGGCATGTACCTTTTTGACCGTGACTTATCGGGCTACAGCGGACAGAAAAACGAAGAACAGTCAAAGTAAAGGTAGCCCATGAGCTACATGAAACACACATCGATAGCTACAGCAGCTGATGCCGTTAAGTATATATCATCCGGACAACGGGTGTTTATACAGGGTAGTGCAGCTACTCCCATTCGTCTTGTTCAGGCTCTTATTGAACGCAAAAACGAATTGCGTGATGTTGAACTGGTAAGTATTTCTTTACACGGCATCAAGTTAAGATCAGAGGATCTTCGCGGACATTTTTTTCTCAATTCATTATTTGTTTCTGAATCAGTCAGGCAATCGGTGAACGATGATACGGGGGACTATGTGCCTGTTTTTTTAAGTGAAATACCCGGCTTGTTTGTGAATGGTGAACTGCCACTTGATGTTGCCTTAATACATGTATCGCCTCCAGATAAACACGGATATTGTTCGTTGGGCACATCCGTAGATGTAGCTAAAACCGCAGTAAAATATGCTAAAACCGTAATTGCACAAGTTAATCCGAATATGCCGCGGGTGCACGGTGATGCATTCATTCCATTTCATTGCATTGACTATGCCGTTGAAGTAAACGATGCATTGCCTGAAGTAAGTTACAGCGAAGCAGCTGATGCAGTAAGTGAAAAAATCGGACATCATGTAGCATCACTCGTTGAAGACGGGGCTACACTTCAGCTTGGCATTGGAACAATTCCTGATCAGGTTTTGAAGAATCTTTCACATCTTAAACACCTGGGCTTACATACCGAAATGTTTTCTGATGGTGTCATACCGCTTATTGAGTCGGGGATTATAGATAACAGCATGAAAAAAGTGGTGAATGGGTATTGCGTTACCAGCTTTTTACTTGGTACCCATACACTGTATCGGTTTGTAGATGATCATCCGTATATAAAGGCACTGGACATTGCATATGTAAACGACCCGCGTGTCATTAGCCAAAATCCGAAGGTTACGGCCATTAACAGTGCCATTGAAATTGACCTTACCGGTCAAGTATGTTCCGACTCTATTGGTACGTATCAGTATTCCGGTATTGGCGGTCAGATGGATTTCATACGTGGCGCTGCCTTATCAGAAGGCGGCAAGCCAATAATAGCGCTTCCGTCAGTTACCAAAAGTGGCATATCTCGCATTGTACCCCTGCTGAAGCAAGGCGCTGGTGTAGTTACTACACGAGGTCATATCCATTGGGTAGTTACTGAATACGGTGTTGTTAATTTGTACGGAAAAAATATGGAACAGCGTGCCAAATTACTTTGTCATATAGCGCATCCTGATCACCGCGATATGCTGGAGAAGGCTGCACACGAACGCTTTAAAAATTGAAACAACCAACACGAATACAGCATACGCCTTATACCTTCAAGTGGTATTATATCCTTTTGGCTGCTCCGCTTTATTTGCTTATGCTGTTGCCATTGTCGGTGCTTTATTTAATAGCTGATTTCTTTGTATGGCTGACCAGAGATATTCTACAATACCGCAAACGGGTAATTTGGGAAAATTTGAAAAACTCTTTTCCGGATAAGTCCGACCGGGAGTTGAACCAAATAATGAGGGCTTATTATGCACACATGATTGATGTGTTTATAGAAACATTTAAAGCATTGACCATATCGAAACGTGAAATGATGAGCCGAGTGACATTTGAGAACATTAAAGAGATTGAGCAATATTTTGAGCAGGAACGTTCGGTTATTCTCCTTCTGGGTCACTACGGCAATTGGGAATGGGGAGGATTTTCGTTTACTTACCACTCATCTAGGCAAACCAATACCTTGTATCATCCACTTAGCAGCCAGTTTTTCGATTGGCTGACCTATACCATCCGTGCACGCTGCAGTGTTAAACTTATACCGATGCAAAATACATTGCGTTACCTGGCTGAAACCAAATCAACCGTATCACTTACAGCTTTTATTGCTGATCAGTCACCTTCCAATCAGCAGGCCTACTGGACACATTTTTTGAATCAAGACACAGCCTTTTTTACCGGTGCCGAAAAAATTGCAGAGAAATTTAACTATCCCGTTGTGTATGCCAGCATTAACAAGGCACAGCGTGGAAATTACCGCGTTCGATTTACGACCATTACAGATAAACCCAAGCAAGAACCCACTAATTTTATTACACAACGATTTATTGAGTTACTGGAAAACGACATACGCCATACGCCCTACTTGTGGTTGTGGAGTCACCGAAGGTGGAAGCACAAGCGAACTAATTATACCGAATAGGAACTTTTTCCATTAGGTCAGAACCCTTTTTGAGCAAACCGGTTGCTTTCAATCTATATCCCAGTATAATTCTGCTTTCGCTTATTACAGTTGAAATACGTCTTTCCTGCCCCATGTTGTAGGTAAAATTATCCGTTGCTCCGGCTACGGAAATGTAAAATGAAGTGCCGTTGTAGCCAAATGCGCTTCTCGCATTTCCTCTAATACTTACACCGGAAAGAAACTCATCGTTATCGATGTTTGATGAAAGCTGAATCAATTGTAACATTGGTCCTAAGCCAGCACCAAGCGTAAAAAAGAAACGTTTCCATGCCACAAACGTATGGTAGTAGGCAGGGATAAGGCTAACTGACTGAAATTGTCCCGATTGAATTAATGCCGATGCGGTAAATTTTTTACTCACCTCATTAGGAACCAGACCGCCAGGATTGCTGAATGAAAAATTATTATATGCCATGTTTAGTGTGAACGAACCGGCAGACTTTTTCTGAATCTCGTTTAAGAAATATACCGACCGCAACGAGAACTTTTTATGATTGAATATATACGTTAAGCTGCCGCCCCAATTCGTGGTGTTCATCATTGGATAAACAGGAAACCTACCGATTATGTTAAGCGTGTCAAATGTTTTATAATTAGTCAGATGGTAGCCCTCATAATTCAGGTAATAACCGTTGAATGCCAGCTTACGCCCATATGAAAACAAATGCAAACCAAAGTAATCCGTACTGCCCCGGTTTTTTAATTGGGTTGATTTAGGAGAAAATGCCAATTCTATACCCAGCCATTTGTGCTGTATACGTATTCCAAGTTGGTTCGGATCATTGGGATTTAGTTGAAGCAGGTACGATGAATTATACTGTACGGCATTGTCGGGATTTCGGATAAACACAGACAGGTTAATCATCTCTGTTTTATCGCTTATGTATTTTTGCCTTAGACTGTAGTAAGCTGTATCGTCTTTAGATTGAGCATAACCAATCTTACAATATAGGGTACATAGCAAAACCGCTGTTAATGAAATACATTTGCAGATATGAAAAAAGGAATTGTTCACTTGCTCGTTCTGACAGTGCTGATATCGTGCAGCAAAAGTAGGAAAATACAGGCCGATAAAATAGTTTATAATGCGGTCGTGCATATCATGGATTCCACACAGAAACCTCATGAATGCATAGTGATAAAGGACGGGTTAATACAGATGACCGGCTCGTATACCGATGCAAAAGCACAATACATTACCGATACACTGATTGATATGCAAGGCAGTCATATCTATCCGGGATGGCATGATGCACACGCACATTTCTGGGGGTATGGAATATCTCTGCAACAAGTAGATTTGAGCAGCTGCAACACATGGCAGGAAGTGATTGAGCGCTGTAAGGCCTTTTACGAAAAGTATAAGCCTGAGGTTTTGCTAGGTAGGGGTTGGGATCAAAACAGATGGGGTAATGTATTTCCGGACAATCAGCTACTCAATGAACATTTCAGTCACATACCCGTTTTGCTTAAACGCATTGACGGTCATGCAGCAGTGGCTAATGCGTATTTGTTAAACTTAGCAGGCATTAACTCTCAAACAAAAATTCAAGGTGGTGACGTTCTTCTGAAATCCAACCGACCAACCGGTGTGTTAATAGATAATGCAGTTGATTTAGCAGCGGCCAAATTACCAAAGTATTCGAATGCGACTCACGTCAAAGCATTGCTTGCAGCACAGGACACCTGTTTCTCATACGGCATTACTGCACTTACTGATGCGGGATTACCAACGGAGTTGCTTTTACTTATAGATTCGTTGCATGCGTGTGGCCTTCTTAAACTAAGAATCAATGGAATGGTTAGTATTGACAGCACAGCCGTTTCCTACTGGTTGAAGAGAGGAGTTTATACAACCGATAAATTACGAATAGGTAGTTTTAAAATGTATGCTGATGGCGCATTAGGCTCCCGTGGTGCTTGTCTTTTAAATAAGTACCACGATGCCAATCACCATGGAATGATTATTACTGAAGCAAATACAATGAAGGGATTTGTAGAACGGATTGCATCGTCATCGTTTCAGCTAAACACGCATTGTATTGGCGATTCTGCCAATCGCCTTTTGCTAAAACTTTACAGCGAAAACTTGACCAAAGCAAATGACCGAAGATGGAGAATTGAACATGCACAGGTAATGAATCCGGATGACTATGTATTTTACAAAACGCACGCTATTATTCCCAGTGTACAACCCACACATGCTACAAGTGATATGTACTGGGCTGCAAACCGATTAGGAAAAGAACGTATAGTGCATGCATACGCCTATCAGGTTTTATTGCAGCAAAACGGATGGCTACCACTGGGTACTGATTTTCCGGTAGAACACGTGAATCCCATGCTGACCTACATAGCAGCTACACAGCGTAAAGATGCAAAGGGTTACCCTGAAGGAGGCTTTCAGCCTGAAAATAAACTTACACACTGGCAAGCACTTTACGGAATGACCACATGGGCAGCAAAAGCAGCTTTTATGGAGCACAATACAGGTAACTTAAAGCAGAACTACTTCGCAGATTTTGTGGTTTATAAGAAGGATATCAGCCGTCTTTCTCTTTCGCAACTATTTCAGTTGAAACCTGAAGCCACCTATGTTAATGGGATAAAGGTGTATTGATTCAGATTAAAATTAACGTTCTCATAGCCAGTAGAAAAATATGTTACTACATAATATGTTTGTACAATAAATGTATATACATATATTTGCGGTCTACATGTTACCGATTACACAAGCCATAAAACAAGATAAGTTTAACAGCGAACACGAAAAAGCATTGGTTAATCTGATGTATACAACCAATCAAATAGGAACGCATCAGATTCGTTTTTTTAAAGAATTCGGATTGTCACCACAGCAATACAACGTGTTACGCATTCTACGTGGCTCGTATCCTCAGCCGGTAACCGTAACGGTAGTGCAGGAACGTATGCTTGATAAAATGTCTAATGCCTCTCGATTAATAGACAAGTTACTGGTATGCAAGCTGGTTGTGCGCAATGCGTGTGACCAAGACCGCAGGCAGGTAAATGTTTCCATAAACAAGAAGGGGCTTAAATTGTTAAGTAAAATTGACCCCCAACTTACAGTCATGAATGCAAAACTTTGCGGATTGTCGGAACGCGAAGCCATACAATTAAACACATTACTCGATAAATTAAGAATACACATACAACCATGAAAAAGTCAATTTTAACACTTGCACTGGCAGCACTGGGTTTGCTGGCCACTGCAACTCCTCCGGGAAAAACAGCTACATCACTGAAAATCAATTCAAAGGAAAGCACCATTAAGTGGCATGCCAAAAAAGTAACTGGCGAACATTTTGGTTCAGTGCAGTTTCAAACCGGAGAAATTAATGTAGATCAAAACAAATTAACAGGCGGCACGTTTACCATGAACATGACTACCATAGACAACACTGACCTGACCGGTGAGTGGAAGTCAAAATTGGTAGGACATTTAAAATCGGATGATTTTTTCTCTGTAGAAAAACACCCGACTGCAGTTCTTAAAATAAAAAGTGCTACACCCATAGCCGGAGCAAAAGCCAGTGAAGGTAAAGACAACTACACCATTGCTGCTGACCTTACGGTAAAAGGAATTACAAAAGAAGTGCAGTTTCCGGCACTGGTTGTAATTAACAAGGGTAAAGTAACAGCAAAAGCTGATTTTAACATTGATCGTACGTTGTACGATATACGCTACGGTTCAAAATCATTCTTTGCTGATATTGGTGACAAAGCCATCGACAACGATTTTAATATCAAAGTTTTTATCGTTGCCCAATAATACATAGCTGAAAATACCTTTACATTGAGGGTAGTGTAAAGGTGTTTTCATAGTTTAGGTTGAAGCGCAGCAGCAATGCTGCGCTTTATTTTTGATGATCGTTTTTGTATTATTACAATTAAAAATAATTAGCGATGAAATCACTTCTTCTAAACGTTTTCCTCTTTATTACACTCACACATGCAGATGCACAAACATTTATTGGAACATGGAAAGTAAAATGCTTGATTGAAAGAGAGGAAGCTGGAAAGGTTAAACAGAGTAAATGGTGTGATGAACAAAGCTTGCCTGATGAAGGAAGTACTGCACAGCCTGATTGGATTTGGGTGTGGAATCCGGATAATATTTTATTTGTCAGAGGAACAGACACTAGTCAAGGGTACTATAACTATATAGCTGAAACGGGAAGTGTACTGATAACACGCAATGGCTTGCCACACGTTTACAAATTATTCAATGATCTTGAAGCCGGTCGAATATTGCTTCGCGATGAAGATTTAACGTTGCTTTATTTGACTGAATACAAAAAGGGAAACAAGTCGAAATGAATTTAAAACGTAAGCAGTTTATAAAATTAAGCAGCCTATTAGTGATGAATAAAGTCATACCATTAAACACATTTTATGAAACGGTCAATCAGTTTATACCTGATAGCGCTGTTATGCCCGCTATTTTTATTGGTCATGGCTCGCCTATGAATGCCATAGCCGACAATGCATTTACCCAATCACTTTCAAAACTCGCAAACCACATACCCAAACCCAAAGCCATACTCGTTGTATCAGCTCACTGGCTAACCCGTGGTACGTATGTGGCATCTACATCTCAGCCCAAAACGATTTATGATTTTGGAGGTTTTGCGGAAGAATTATACCGAATTAAGTATCCGGCACCCGGCAGCCCTGATTTTGCCGAACTTGTAAAAAATGAACTTAGTAGTATTCATGCGCAAGCAGATTCCGATATGGGATTTGATCACGGAACATGGAGTATTTTAAGGCACATGTATCCTCAAGCCGATATACCCACCTTTCAGCTCAGCATTGATTATACCAAACCTGCTGAATGGCATTATAAGATGGCTGCACAACTGGCCTCACTGCGCACTAAAGGATTGCTTATCGTGGGAAGTGGCAATATTGTACATAATCTCGGCATGATAAAGTGGGATTCAAACTCAGCCAAAGCGTATGACTGGGCCATCGAATTTGACGAAAACGTAAAACGTTTACTCATTGATACCAATCATACGTCACTTATACACTATACAAAATTGGGAAAGGCTGCACAACTTGCTGTTCCTACAAATGATCACTACCTACCCATGTTATATATAAATGGTGTGCAGCAAAAAAACGATGCCATTGCATTTACCTATGAAGGAATTGATATGGGTTCAATAAGTATGCGGTGCTTCGTGTATCAGCCCGTTTAGTGATGAATTGCCTGAGGAGTACAGCACTCCTTTACTACCTGGCCGGTTTGGTCTAATTGTGGCGACAGGTAAGGAATTCCTAGGTTCATTCCACGTAGAATAAATAAGCAACCGATAATAACCGCTGCTACAGGAATGTATCGGTTTAACCGAATGCGCAACTCCGAAGAAATGAAATGTGACACCACGGTAACTGCAAACATGAGTGGTGCGGTGCCCAAACCAAAAAGTACCATGTACAATGCGCCCTGAACGGCATTTTGTGTAGCCACTGAACCAATCAGTCCTATATACACAAAACCACAAGGCAATAAACCGTTCAGCAAACCTATGGCGTACAATGACGTAACCGTAGAACTTTTGAAAAGTGCTGGCAATCTGTTGCCCACTAACCATCTGTATGGTTTTTGGAAAAACACTTCGGCTTTACGGTTTCCGGCTAATGCAAGCAGTATGATTGTTGCTCCGGCTGCTATGCTAAGGCCTTGCTGCAATCCGGCCAGTTTAAGTCCCCAACCAAACGTGCCAAGCAAAAATCCCATAAGGCTGTAGGTAGTAATTCGGCCAATGTTATATGCAGCTTTACCACTTATCTGTCGCCATCTGGGTTGATTTCCTACCGGAAGTGCGAGTGCTATCGGACCACACATGCCTACACAATGTAAGCTGCCAATAAGGCCCGTAATGAATGCCGTCCAAAGTATCATTGAATGTAAAAATCTTTTGTAGTAGCCATTGTATCTGTATGTAATTGCCATTCCATAGTAAGCCGCCAAATGCCTCTTTGCATACCCACTGTACTTAACGTGCAAGCTCCGTATTCGTTTAGTGTAAACGGTTTGTCAAAGTCCTGGTCGCTGTCGTTCGGTCGGTAAAATTTAGCTGTACCGCTTATGTTTCCGCCCATTGCACTGGTAAATACAATTTGCGCTTTAGCGGCATTGTATTCCAAAGTGTGAATCAGTCCTTTGGTTTTTTCGTGCTTACGTAATTCGTTTTCATAGTTCATGCCGCGTTCGTAGTAGTTGGTTTCTACCAACGATACATGCTGACGTGACATTACTACAACTAGTATGGTGATGAATAGCATGAAAATAATCATGAATACAACAAGTTTATGTCCCCAGTTTAATTTCATTGTGCTATGGAATATTTCATTCTTTCGGTAAATGAGGCAAGTTAATTTTTGAACTGAACAGGTCCTACGAAGTTAGTAGAAATACACTCAACCCATTCACCGTTTGAGTATACATTTAATGTAGCATGTGTATTATTTTGTTTTAAGGCAGTATCTGACATTTCAATAAAAAATGTGCCTTTAACTATGCCGTCTTCACCCAATACAAGTGTTGAAGGATCAGTTCCGTCTACCATTCGCATTACAGCACCGTTCGGTTCAGATACAACCAGTTTTACATGTTGTTCCTTAAATGTTTTATTGATTACCTCAAAATTATACATGTTGGTGATGCTGTTGTTTCTTTGTTTTTGGTACGTCATACCGGGTGTGCGTAAAACAGTAGTTTCAATATCGCTTCGTGTAAGCAAAAGATAGCTGACTACTGCTATCAGAATACATAACACTAAGCTATATGCTCCGCTTCGCCAGGTAATTCTTTTTTTTATTCCGTTCGTAATTTCATGCATGGAAGCATAACGAATCAGGCCTTCAGGTCGATGTGTTTTGCGCATAACGTCATTGCATTCATCAATACACGCTGTGCAGTTTATACACTCGAGTTGAGTGCCGTTTCGTATATCGATGCCCGTAGGACATACCTGCACGCACCGATGACAATCTACACAATCACCGGTTTGGTTTGTGGTATTCTTTTTTCTGATTCCACGCGGTTCGCCTCGAATAAAATCATAAGCCACCACAATAGAATTTTTGTCAAGCATTAATCCTTGTAATCGTCCATAAGGGCATATCACAATACACACTATCTCACGCATTCGGCTGAATACGGCATAAAAAACGAGCGTAAAAATGACCAGCGCCATAAAAGTTCCCACATGCAACAGTGGTCCGTCAACGATGAGTTTTGTTAATTCATCTATGCTGATGAGGTAGGCCAGAAATGTATTGGCAATAGCAAATGAAAGGATAAGAAATAAGAGATGCTTAGTAGATTTTCGTACTATTTTATTGATGTTCCAGGACGATTGATTCAGCTTCATCTGATTTTTATAATCGCCTTCCAGCACGTATTCAATTTTACGAAACAGCATTTCCATAAAAACGGTTTGCGGACATGCCCAGCCGCACCACAATCGGCCGAATAGTACTGTAAACACAATGATGAACAATACAAACGTAATCATGACCAAAGCGAATAGCGGCAAATCCTGAGGCCAGAAAGGAATGCCAAAGAGGATGAACTTTCGTTCCAGAATGTTCAATAGAAAAAGCGGATGGCCATTGACCCTCATAAACGGGCCGCTGAATAGTAAAATCATCAGTAAAATACTGAACCAGGTTCGTCCAGTGTATAACGCACCTTTTGGTTTTTTAGGATAAATCCAGTTTCGGTTACCTGTTTTTTTATCAACGAGCGAAAGCGTGTCTCTGTATTGCTCGCCTGCTTCCGGTATGGCTTGATTAATCATACGAATACGTTGTAAGTAAAACAGCAGTTGCTATAGCTGTAGTATGAGGTAAGGTTGATACTAAACATGCTATGGCGTGCTCATGGTATTTACCTGAGCCGCGGCCAACGGCTGGTATTTTTCACCTTGAGGTTCTTTGCCTCCGGCCGGATTAGTGCCCTGCAACGAAAGAATAAAACTAGCCAGTTCCTGCATTTTCACAGGGTTGATTGCATTTTGCCAAGGTACCATACCCTTAGCAGGTACACCATATTTTATTGTTTTAAATACATCGTTAATACTTCCGCCATGCAGCCAGTATTCATCGGTTAAATTTGGCCCTACACCCCCTTCACCATTTTGGCCGTGACATGCAGCACAGCGAGTTGTGTATTCCTGTTTGGCTTCAGCAAGTTGAACTTTATCAGTAACAAGCTTTACTGTATTTTCGTCAATTGCATTACCGGCTAATTTCAAATATTCTTCTTTTTGCTTTTGAGCTGCCAGCAGTTCGTTTTTATACTCAGCAGCCTGAAGCGGTGCACTATCGGTAACATGATACACCATCAGGTATACCAAGCCAAAAAATATGGTTCCGTAGAACAGTACATTGAACCATGGCGGAATAGGATTATTTAACTCGCGTATGCCATCATAATCGTGACCCAGATCAATATCTTTTTCGGCCGAAAGCGGTTTAAGCGAAAGCAATTTTTCCCAAAAGGTTTGTGTTTCGGATTCGTAACTATAAGGTAGTCCGGTTGATTCGTGCTTGAGTATGGTTACTACCTGTTTCAGCGTATATACCACAATAAGCATAACAAAACTCAGTAGAATAATCAGAGTGAACAATATGTCATGAAATCCTATGCTGCTTCCGGATTCAGTGGTAGCGGCAAACGATGTGCCGGTCCAAGATACAGCCATAGCGGCAAAAACTAATTTTTTCATTGTTGAGAGGTATTAGTGGTTGAGTTATGTGTTGAATTATGGAAGGGAATATTTTTACAATCGGTTATGTACTTTTTGTCGGCCTTGTAAACCCATACAATAAGACCTATGAAAAATACGAGGAACACCATCATGGAGAATATCAGGTAACCCTCCACACCTGTAACGCCTTGAAGAAACTGTTTCATATACTATTTATTAGCAGTTGGACTTTTCTTGATATCGGCACCTAAGCGCTGAAGGTATGCAATCATAGCTATCAACTCTTTTTGAGGCTCCAGTGCTATACCTTCTTTTTTAAGACCATCACTTATTAATTCTGCTTGTTGTTTCAATAAACGATTGGCCTGATCTGCTTCTTCTTTGCTGTAAGGCACACCCAAGGTTTGCATGGCATTGATTTTAGCAGGAGTTGTACTCATATCGAGGTCTTGCTCGGCCAGCCAGTTGTAGGCCGGCATAATTGAACCCGGAGACATACTTTGAGGATCAATCATGTGGTAATAGTGCCAGCTATCGGGATATTTACCACCTAAGCGATGCAAATCGGGCCCTGTTCTTTTAGATCCCCACAAAAAAGGATGATCGAATACAAATTCACCGGCTTTTGAATATTCGCCTTGATACCTTTCTGTTTCGGAGCGGAATGGCCTTACCCATTGTGTATGGCAGGCATTACACCCTTCACGTATGTATAAGTCGCGGCCCTGCAATTCAAGGGGTGTATAAGGTTTTACACTGGCTATGGTAGGTATGTTGGATTTAATCGTAAACGTAGGAATCATTTCAATGGCACCACCAATGAGTACAGCTACTATGGCAAGTGCAGTAAAGGTTAAGGGTTTCTTTTCAAGTACAGCATGCCAGAAATCGCCTTTGCCAATCAATGTTGATTTTTCAATGGCTTGTGCTTCGGCCG
>Ga0315904_10007225_pt1 | contig 14960 bp, 7 predicted proteins | sample LakEriMetagenome_6_FD_203529 | JGI IMG/M metagenome (GOLD analysis project Ga0315904, IMG submission 203529) | Freshwater fungal communities from buoy surface, Lake Erie, Ohio, United States - Buoy 12 MA120 | ecosystem: Environmental > Aquatic > Freshwater > Lake | place: USA: Lake Erie, Ohio... | reverse complement strand
ATGGTGGTCATCTTCAGCGCGATCGGAGTCCTGATCGGATTCGTCCTCGGCTACTGGTTCCCGAGGTAGATCGCTCGCCGAACGCGCGGCCCGCTGCTGGCGCAGTTCAAGCCCGGCAGTTCAAGCCTGGCAGTTCAAGCCTGGCAGTTCAAGCCCGGCATCCCTGGCTCATCGCCGGATTGAGGGCAGCCGACCTGAACTCACTTTCCATCCTCACCCGCCTCAGCTGGCGGAGTTTCCAGCTTCAAGCCAATCGACTTGACTTCCGAGATTTCGCGAAGCTCGGTCCCGCGCCGCGCCTTGGTCGGTTGCCCCGCCACCGCTTGACCGGCGGCCGGGCTGACCGTGGTCTCTTCCTTGGGGTCGAGTGCGAGCACGACCAGCCACTCGCTGTCGGGCAGGAGTGGAGCGATGTCTGCCTCGACCGTGGCAACGACAAATCGCTCCAGCCCGATCACTTCCAAGGTTGCGGTATCCGCCCCGGCCACGCGCGGGCTGGTGCCCGGTTGCAGCACGACCCGGACGAACAGAGCCCGGGGTTCCGCTGCATCGTCTCCCAGCGAGTCCCAGGCGCGGCGATTGAACTCGGCCGAGCGATCGCGGTCGAGGCTGAGGATGGTAGCCTTGAGCTGGCCGGTCCAATGAGCCAGTTGCCTGCTCAATTTGGCGCTGTCTTCGGGAAACAGTTTTCGGGAACGGACCAGCCCCCGCGCCTCGCGCCAGGCTACGAGTCCGGCGGAAAGCACGCGCTGCGGTTCGGAAGCCGCCTCAGGGAGCCAACCGAACTCTGCGCAAGCGTGGGCCGTTTGCGCCAGTTGACGCGACACGGGTTCCGCCTCGTGCCCTGCGGCAAATGGCGAGTCGCCCGCCGGGTCAACTTTGGTGGCACCGGGTGCAGGCGGCGCGCTTGCGGAGCCGGAGTCAGCCGCCGCTGCAGGTTGATTGGCCAAGCCCAGTTGGCCGAGGTTGCTCAAGGGGACCGCCGGTTCGCGCGCGGCTTGCTGCAAGGCCTGAACCCACTTCGCTTCAGCAAAAAAGTGAACCCCTCCGGCGCTCAGGCCGGTGTTGACTCCTCCCAGTTCGCCGGTGGGTGTGAAGAGTGCGGCGCCGACCCCCTGCGACAGCGGCCGCTGATGGCCGGGCCAATAGGGCGCCAGATCAAAACCGCGCCGCTCAATTGCCTGTTTAATCTCCGCGGGGAGAGCAGCCGGATCGCTGCGGGCAATGCGGGCTTCGGTCAGCCAGGGGAGCCGCTCCGGACCGATCGCTGCCGCCTGCAGCAAGGTCTTGCCCGGAACGAGCAGCTGATCGGTCGGTCGCAGCGCTGTCACGACATTGACCAGCCGGCGATTGATCTGCAGCAGCACCAAATCCCGCGCGCGATCGACGGCCAATACGCCTCGAATCTCGTCGCGGAGATTCTCTCCGGCTAACTCAGCCAGCGGATCGGCCGGCGCCGGCCAGACTTCAATCGAACTCGCGCCCTCAACCGCCGAGAGGCTGGTCACCACCCATCCGCGCGAGTCGACGAGCACGCCCGACAGCTTTCGCTCGCCCGTCGCCCTCCGCGCGACCAGCCGAAAAATATAGGGGTGGACCTCGGCCCAGAGTTTTTCCAGATCACGCCGACTGACGGTCCGCAGTTCTTCCCAGACAATCGGCGCCGATGTCTCCACCGGAGCCACTTGCCGATCGAGTCCGCCAGCGGGATGAGCTTCCTCGCTCGCTGGTTTGACATTCTGTTCGGCTGTTTCCGCGGTGCCCTGGGCCGCCTCAGCTTGAGCCGCCTCAGCTTGAGCCGCCTCAACTCTGGCAACTGGATCGCTCGGCACGTCCGGGCTGTTGTGCGCCTCGAGCTCAGTCGCTTTGCCGGTCGCGACGACCAGCTTTTGGGGATTGGCCAGAAAGTACAAGGCGACCCCGCAGGCGACCATCAGCAGCGTCAGCCCGGCGGCGGACAAACGCTGTCGTGTTGCTTTGCGTTTCGCGGCCTCGCGGAGGACCTCATCCGATGTTTTGCTCGCGCGGAGTTCCCCCGTGACCAGGGGTGCTGTCTCCACGAGCGGGTCCTGAGCCGCGAGGGAGTCATCAATCACAATTGGTATGAAGGAATCGGTTGCCCGGCCGGGGATGGGCACGCGGCTGGGCGGCGGAAGGAGTTCCCGGGGGCGGGCAGGCGGTGGAGCTGGAACCGCAAGTGGCGGGGCTGCGATATTCTCCGGGGGTTTTTTCGCTGATGGCGGCGCAGGTTGCGAAGCACGGGGAGCAGTGCTTGCCGATCCTTGTCGCCGGTCACGCTTCCGGGCGAGCTTCAATCGCCGGCCGCATTGGCTGCATTGAATCCGTGCATCCTCGTCCGCCAGACTTGGATCGAGTTGGGCGCCACATTGGGGGCAATCAATCGGCTTCACTGCTTCGCGTTTCCTCTTCCCGAATTTGCCCCTGCTGTCGCGCCCCGGCCGGGTCGGTTCTCCGCGACACGAGCTAGCGAAATTCTAGCTTGCGCTCGCCGAATGTCACGCTCGATCCCGACCAGGCCGGCCAAGCTAGCGGCCAGGGGTCGATCGAATCAACCCGTTTTCCCAAGTCCCCTTCCTTTACCAGCTGCAATTCGTCTTGAGTCGGGCGCTGGAATTGACTACAAGCCTGCCGACTGCGGGGCTCGCACTGCGCCTGCTCCGTGCGGGAAGACGTGGAACAGCGGACGGCACGCTGCCGAATCAGGCTGCCGAATCAGGCTGCCGTGGAACGGCTTTTGCGTTCGGGCGAGTGCCGCTTGGCCTGACAACCGGTGAGCCTGGCGAGAGGCTGGGCAAAACATTCCTGATATCCAGCGGCTATTACCTCGCCAGAGGTCTCGAGATGAAACGGCGACTTCGAATGGGAACGGGCTTCATGACCGCGAAAAACCTTCTGGTTTTCTCCGCTGTAATTGCATTGTTCTGCTCGGTTAGCGCAGCAGTTTGGGCCATCGACGAACCCAACTTTCCCTATCAGGCATTCGCGCTGCGGGACGGAACGCTCGTGCGGAGTGGTCCCGGCGCGGCACACTATGCCACGGACGAACTCAAGCAAGGTCAACCGGTGGAGGTTTGGCGACACGACCCGGATGGCTGGTGCGCGATTCGCCCCACCCCGGACAGTTTCAGCTTGATTCCTGCCTCCGCTGTGGAAGTGCTCTCGGCTGATCGTTGCCGCGTGCTGCAGTCGGGATTGCAGGCTTGGGTGGGCACTCGTCTCGGCCCCGTCGAGAATCCGCTCTGGCAGGTGAAGCTCAATGCAGAAGAAGAGTTGACGATCCTTGGCGAAGTCAATTGGCCGAGTCCGGAGGGGAGCTCCTTGATCTGGTTTCAGGTAGCACCGCCCGACGGCGAGTTTCGCTGGGTAAAGATCAGCGACCTGCAGGTTCCGGACCAGCGGACGCAATTGCCAGTTGCAGAGGGAACCCAGAACGGAACCTACATCGATCGCGCGGTGCGGCCCACGGGGCAGTTCGAGGAACTGGAGCGGCCGCTGGAGTTTGCTCCTCAGCGCTCGCCCAGCTCCTCGTCGGCCAATAAGCGGCCGGCCAGCCAGACTCGCGACGTGATCATCGATCCGTTTGGCGACGAAGAGCAAGCGATCGCCGGTCCCCAGCCCAGTCGCAACGATGTCTCGGCTGGCTGGCGTCGAGCCCGTCGTCCGCTGAACATGGCCCAGAACACGCTGCCCGGCTCAACATCGCAGGTGCCGGGGCAGTTAATGTCGGGGCCGCAGGTGCCTGGCAGTCTCGATCGGCCCGCTGGCGGATCGGCGCCACTCGCAAGCGACTTGGCGAGCCAATCGCCCAATGGAAACAGTGGCAACTGGGCGGCGCTTGAGCGACCGGCTGGGCGCGACTTGAACGCTCCGGTTGGAAGCGGATTGGCTGGCGGACCAACCGCCGTCAGTCCGGTGACGCCGTCTGCGGGGCTGGAGAACATGCCGGCCCAACTGCGGCAGATCGATATGGATCTCTCGATGGAGATCGTCAAACCGGCCGGGCAGTGGCAATTTTCGCGCTTCGTCCAGCGGCTGAACGACGCCTACTCCAGCGCGGCGAGCACCGCCGAGCGGAATCAGGCTCAGCAATTGCTGGCCAAAATCGATCGACTCAAAGAGCTGCAGTTCAGCCTGACTGGCAAGCAGTCTCCGGACGAGACTCGGATGGCCAACCGGGGCGGTCCGGCGACGATTGGAAACGGGATTGCTGCGAATGTTGAGTTTGGAACCACGTATGATGCCTACGGCTGGTTAAGCGAGTGCGTTCAGGAATCGGGGCGGGCGCCGTCAACGTTTGTGCTGCAGGACGACAACGGAAAGATCATTTGCCAGGTGACTCCGGCACCGGGATTCAACATGCACCGCTATCTCAAGACCAAAGTCGGCGTGATCGGCCAGCGGGGCTACAATCAGAAGCTGAACCTCAACCATGTCATGGTTGATCGCGTGGTGGTGCTGGAGAATCCCAACACGAATTTGCGGTGAGCAGCGGCGAGCGGCGAGCGGCGAGAGGCGAGCGGCGAGAGGCGAGAGGCTGGTTGCGCGAGCCTGGTGTCTAGAACTGATGGCCTTTCTGCGGGCCGCTTCCGGTGAGGGTCAGGATTTCGGGGCCGGATTCGGTCATCAGGATGGTGTGCTCGAATTGAGCTGAGAGCTGATTGTCGGCGGTCCGGACCGTCCAGCCATCTTTGCGGTCGCAAATGGAATGCGGCGTGCCGACGTTGATCATCGGTTCGATCGTAAAGCACATCCCCGGGTGCAGTCGATCGGAGTAGGCTTGGCGATTGGGAACGTGCGGAATGTTGGGGCGTTGGTGGAAGCAGTTTCCAATTCCGTGTCCGACATATTTGTCGACCACGCCAAATCCGTAATTCCGGGAGACGAAGGAGACGATCGCCTCGCCAATCACGGCCACTTGGCAATCGGGCCGCAGAGCTTCGATGGCGACATAAAGCGAATCAAAGGCGCACTGGGTGACGCGCCGCGCAGCTTCCTTGACTTCGCCCAGGATGAAGGTTTCGGACTGATCGCCGAACCAGCCGTTGACGATCGTGGTCAGGTCGACGTTTACGATATCTCCGGGGCGGAGTTCGTAGTTGCCCGGGATTCCATGGCAGACGACTTCGTTGACGCTGATGCAGCAGCTTTTGGGAAACGGAGATTTTTCGCCGGGATAGCCGAGGCAGGCTGGCTGGTGTCCGTGATCGAGCGTGTAGTCATGCACCAGCCGATCGAGCGCTTCGGTTTGCACACCCGGTTTGACATGGGGGCGAATGAAGTCCATCAGCTGGGCGTTGAACCGCCCGGCCGCGCGCATCATTTCCCTCTCAGTTTCGCTTAAACGGAGGCGAGGACGTTGCCGAATCAATTCGCACCCACACACTTTATCTAACTGGTCTATCGGGAAAACGACCGGGACGCACGGCCAAGCGGCTGGAGGGTGCTTCGAACCAAAGGGGATTCGGACAAAGGGTGAAGTGATCCGCGCGGGCAAAACAGCCGTCAGCCTGTTGCCAGTCGTTCGTCGTCACGCTGTTGTTCCATCCCTACCAGCCAGCTTTAGGGCAGGAACGGCCCCCAGCTGTTGAGCAGCGGCGCGCGAACCAAATCCTGCCTGCCACAGCCTTCGAGGCGCTAGGCGGGCGGTGTGAGTCGCGTTGCGGTTGCGGATTCCCATCCGCAAAAAAGTATATCGCATCTCAGACGTGAGTTCAGTGCCAAATCGGAGCGTTTCGGGGTCATGCCGGAAAAAGGCCGAATTCGTTATGATTCAGGGCTGCTTTGGGCGAGACTGCTCCGGGGAATGAACCGTCTCTACCCCGGGCACCTCCTGCCGCCGAGCGTCAGCGGAACCGCCTGAGCCCGGCCTTCATCAACGTTCACCCACAGTTCGAGTAAACGACCGTGCCACGATACAACCCCGCGGAAATTGAACCCCGTTGGCAGCGCTACTGGGAAAAGCACAAGACCTTTCGCACGCCTCAAGCCAGCCATGGTCCGAAGCTCTACGTGCTCGACATGTTTCCCTATCCCAGCGGTGAGGGGCTGCATGTCGGGCACCCCGAAGGATACACCGCGACGGACATCGTCACCCGCTTCGAACGGATGCGGGGCAAAGCGGTTCTGCATCCCATGGGTTTCGACGCGTTTGGCTTGCCGGCCGAGGAGCATGCCATCCGGACCAACCGCCCGCCGCGTCAATCGACTGAGCAGAACATTGCCAACTTTGTCCGCCAGTTGAAAATGCTCGGCTTCAGTTACGATTGGGATCGCCAGATCGCAACGACTGATGTCGCCTATTTTCGCTGGACGCAGTGGATCTTTCTCGTCCTCTTCGACACTTGGTTCGATGAGGAGCGGGGCGTTGGGCGACCGATTGCGGAGTTGCCGATTCCATCCGATGTGAAAACGGCCGGCGAACAGGCAGTTCGGCGTTACCAGGACAGTTTCCGCCTGGCTTATCAGGCGGATGCGCTCGTCAACTGGTGCCCCGGCCTGGGAACCGTGCTCGCCAATGAAGAAGTGATCGACGGCCGCAGCGAACGGGGCGATCATCCGGTGGTCCGGCTCCCGCTGCGCCAATGGATGCTGCGGATTACGGCCTACGCCGATCGGCTGGAGCGCGATCTCGAAGCGCTGAATTGGCCCGAGGGTATCAAGAAGCTGCAGCGGGACTGGATCGGCAAGAGCAGCGGCGCCGAGGTGGACTTTTACATCGGCCCTCCCGGCGAGGCGCCAGCCTGGGCCGAGGCTCGGCGAAAGTTTGGTTTTCCCCGGACGCCGGCGGACGATGTCCTGCGAATTTACACGACGCGACCCGATACGCTGTTTGGGGCGACTTACATGGTGATCGCGCCCGAGCATCCGGCGGTCGAGCGATTGACTACCGCCGCACAGCGCGCGGCCGTGACGGCTTACTGCGAAGCGGCCGCTTCCAAAAGCGATCGCGAGCGGCAGGAGGCCAAGAAGACCAAGTCGGGCGTATTCACCGGTTCCTGCGCCATCAACCCGGTGAATGGCCAGCCGGTACCTGTTTGGGTCGCCGATTACGTGCTGATCAACTACGGCACCGGCGCGATCATGGCGGTCCCCGGGCACGATGAACGCGACTTCCAGTTCGCGCGGCAATTCGAACTGCCGATCATCGCCGTCGTCGATCCGGGCAACAGCCTCGAGCCGGCCGAGCGGGCGACGGTTCTGGCTGGCGAGGCTTGTTTCGCCGACGAAGGAGTCGCGATCAACTCGGGCAAGTTCAGCGGACTGGGCACCAGCGAAGTCAAAGCCCAAATCACCGCCGAACTGGCAACGGCCGGAGTTGGCCGCACGGCCGTCAACTATAAACTCCGCGACTGGTTGTTCAGCCGTCAGCGGTTTTGGGGTGAACCGTTCCCGATCCTCCATGAACTGGATGAATCCGGTCGGCCCAATGGAATGTTGCGGGCCGTCGAACCGGATACCTTGCCAGTCGACCTGCCGCACCTGGATGACTTCAAGCCGCACGGCCGTCCCGAACCACCGTTGGAAAAGGCACCCGAGAGTTGGCTCTATCCGGTCATCGACGGGCGGAAGTACAAGCGCGAAACCAACACGATGCCCCAGTGGGCCGGATCCTGCTGGTACTTTCTCCGCTTTATCGACCCGCATAACGACCAGCGTCTGGTCGACCCCGAACTGGAACGGAGCTGGATGCCGGTTGACCTTTACATCGGCGGCGCCGAACACGCGGTGCTGCACTTGCTGTACGCCCGTTTCTGGCACAAGGTGCTGCACGATCGCGGCCATGTCAGTCATCCAGAGCCCTTCAATCGACTCGTCAATCAGGGAATGATCCTCGGTGAAATGGAGTTCACCGGCTACCGTGGCTTCGATGAGCAGTGGGTCAGCGCCGAACAGGTCACTGAAGGCGAGAGCCATCCGTTTGTGCTCAAGTCCAACGGCAGTCCGGTCCATCACGTCAAGCTCGATCCGGACCAGGTGGAAAAGCAGGGCGAGCGGTTTGTGCTCAAGAGCGATCCCGGAATTCGCATCGACAGCCGGGCCTACAAGATGTCCAAGGCCCGCGGGAATGTGATCAATCCCGATGCGATTGTGGCTGACTACGGAGCCGATTCACTGCGGCTCTATGAAATGTTCATGGGGCCGCTGGAGGCGAGCAAGCCCTGGAGCATGGCCGGCGTGAACGGCGTGCGAAACTTTCTCGACCGCGTCTGGCGGATGATCGTCGATGAACGCGCCGACAGTTTGACGCTGAACCCCTCCGTCGGTGATTATCCCCCGACCGAAGAGCAGCTGCGCGTGCTCCACAAGACGATTCGGGCTGTCAGCAAGGATTATGAAACGCTCAGCTTCAACACGGCGATCGCCCGCTTGATGGAATTCGTCAATCACTTCACCAAGGACACTCAGCGGCCGCGGCAGCTGATGAGCAGCTTTGTTCTGCTGCTTTCTCCCATGGCGCCGCACATCGCCGAGGAACTGTGGCAGCTGCTCGGCCATGAGCAATCGCTGGCCTATGAATCCTGGCCCGTGCATGATGAGGCGCTCGCGACTGACCAGTCGATTGAAGTGCCGATTCAGATTCAGGGCAAAGTGCGGGCGAAGATCAGTGTTCCGCGGGGGCTGTCCGAGAAGGAACTCGAAGCCGTCGCACTGGCCGACCCGAAAGTCGCCGAGTGGATCGCGGGCAAGACCGTGCGGAAGGTGATCGTCGTGCCGGACCGGTTGGTGAACATCGTCGCCAGCTGATGCGGAATGTGGGATGTGGAAGCTGGTGGCGGGTGAGGTGGACTTGGCTTGGTGACTTTGCGGCGGTTTCGACGGGGCTGCCCCGGGCTGCTGCCCCGGGCTGCTGCGCCTGAAGCGCGGGCTGTTAGAATAGGGAAACAAATCGCCGTTGGACGCGCTCCCTGTTTTCCCCTGCCGTCTTTCTACTCCTCACTCCCCTCTGCTTTACTGCCCATGCCCGCTCGGATTGCTTACCTCACTGCCGGTGCCGGCGGCATGTTCTGTGGCAGTTGTCTGCACGACAATGCCCTCGCCAAAGCGCTGGGGCAATTGGGCTGGGACGTTTCGCTCATTCCGCTCTATACGCCGATTCGCACGGATGAGCAGGACCAGAGCGTCGATCAGGTTTTCTTTGGCGGGATCAATGTCTACCTCCAGCAGAAGATTCCGCTGTTCCGGCATCTGCCGCGCTTCCTTGATCGCTTCCTCGACAATCCCCGGCTGATCCGGCGCGTGACCTCCAAAGCGATCGAAGTGGACGCCTCCAAGCTCGGCGACCTGACCCTTTCCGTGTTGCAGGGGAGCGATGGCAATCAGCGGAAGGAAGTCAAACGGCTGATCGAGTGGCTGGGTGATTCGGCTCGACCGAATCTGATCGTGGTCACGAACATGTTGGTCGCGGGGTTTGCCCGGGAGTGGCGACGCACCCACTCAGCCCCTGTGCTGGTAACCTTGCAGGGTGACGACCTGTTTCTCAGTGGTCTGCCGCGCCAGTGGCGCGAGAAGTGTCTGGCCGAAATTCGCCGGATTGACCCGGTTGTCGCCGGATATCTGGTGCACAGCCGCGCGTATGCGGATTTGATGAGCGAGTTCCTTGGCTTGCCCCGCGACAAAATGCAGGTCACACCCCTGGGAATTGATACGGCTGACTTCCAGCACTTGCCGCCGCGGCCGGCGCCGGACGGAGTGTTTCGAGTCGGTTACTTTGCCCGCTTGGCCAAGGAAAAAGGTCTGCACCAGCTCGTCGATGCCTTTCTCGCTTTGCGGCAGCTGCCGGGAACTGATTGCGTGCGGCTCGAGCTGGCGGGTTGGAAAAGTCCGGAAGCGGAGGCCTTTGTCGAGTCCCAGTTTGAGCGACTGCGACAAGCGGGGTTGGGCTCGGCATTCACCTATCACGGCGTGCTCGACCGCCGGGCCAAGCTCGACTTTTTGCAGCGCGTCGATTTGCTCTCGGTGCCGACGGAGCAGGCCGAGCCCAAGGGATTGTTCGTGCTCGAAGCTCTCGCCGCCGGCACTCCGGTGGTCCAGCCGGCAATCGGCGCGTTTCCTGAGATGTTGGAGAGTTCCGGTGGCGGAATCCTCGTTCCACCCGCGAATCCGCAAGCGCTCGCGGCAGCCTGGTGGGAACTGCTGCACGCCCCTGATAAGTTGCGTGAGCTGGGAGCGCGCGGACGCGAGTATGTGCTCACCCAGAGGAGCGGTGCGCAGATGGCGGCCAGCACGGCGGACGTCTTGGAGCGTTTTTTGGGGCAAGGTTAGCGGAGGCCTCTTCGGCAGCCTCAGCTGATGGAGACATTCGCACCGGTCGCCGTGAGGGCCAGCGAGTGAAGCCAATCCTTCAGCAGCGGGCGCTTGCTGCAATGAGTGCGCGGTGAGATTGAGGCAACTGGGAAGAAAGTGGGCAGCAGCGTGAGCCGTCAGGTTGGCCAGAATGCAGGCGCGAACGCGGGAGGAGACTTGTTTCCTCTCGCCTTGTCGAGCATTGAGCGGTTGCATCTGCATGATGACTGGCCAGAGTTTCCCAACCAGATTTTTGCTCGAGTTCGATTTCGCGGGGAACTGCAACCGGAGTTGGCCGCAAAAGCGCTGCGAATCGCGACGAGGCGGCATGTTTGGCATCAGGCCGTGGTGCGCCGCACCCCCACTGGTCGCTGGTTTTGGGAGCAGGACGAATCCGTGAAGCCGCAGTTTGTCTGGTCCGATCACGGGGAGCAGGCGTTTGAGCGAATTGACCTCGCCCGGGGACCAGTCTGTCGTCTCCAGGGGCGGCGCTTGCCAGAGGGAAGCGAATTGACATTCCAAGTGCATCACGCAGTTGCCGATGGGGTGGGTGGAATGCAGTACCTTCGCGACTGGCTGGTGATTTACGACAACTTGGCAGCAGGGAAGAGTCCCGAGCAGGGGCTGGAAGCCTTGGAACCGGCGCTGCTTCGCCAGCGCAATCGGCTGGGAATCCTCAAGCCGAGGTACTTGCTGAACGTCTGGCGGCAGGCGATTGGTCTGTTTGGCGCGAGTAAATTCCTCTTTCGCCGCTTTGCCACCATCGCGGCGACCGCGCCCACGGATTCACGCGGGGAAGGGCCCGCTGACGAGGCTTGGCCCCACTATCGGGCGATCACCTGGACCGCAGAAGAACTCGTCCAACTGCGAAACGCCCTCCGCTCAGCCCAAGTCTCGCTGAACGACTGGCTGTTGGCCGGGGTGTTCCACGGGCTGGACCAGTGGCATCGGCAGCAGTTCGGTCAGGAACTGGCGGGTTGGGTCCGGCTGATCGTCCCGATCAATCTGCGGACGGCTGAAGATCGTCGCTTGCCCGCCGCCAATCGGGCCTCGTTGGTCCAATTGGATCGCCGTCCCGGATGGGAGCCAGACCCCTTGGGACTGGCCCGCGGCATCTCCTATGAGTTGCGACTGATCAGAAACTGGCAGCTGGACCGGATGTTTTTGCTTCTGGTGCGGGGAATGTCGATTTCGGATGCGTGGTTGCGAAGCGCCGTCAGCCGGCGGCGCCCGCGCGCGACCTCGATGTTGACCAATTTGGGCAAACCCCTGCTCCGCTTGGGCTTGCCCACGGAGCGGGGAAAGATTCTGACCGGCGGACTGCGGCTGGAGGAACTGGATGTGGTCGGGCCGATTCGCTTTGGGATGCCGCTCAGCTTTGCGGTTGCCGAGTATGGAGGAGAGCTGCGATTGACTGCCCACTACGACGGCCGGCGGCTGACTGCTGAGCAAGTCGAATGCTTGCTGGGGGAGTTGCGTGAACGGATTCTCCGTTTGCCCGACGACGCGCCCGGCAAAGTTTCGCCAGCTTGACTCTCTCTCCAGAGGGGAGGCAGAGATTCGGCTAATTTCGCCGATTGTTGCCCCCAAAATGGGAATCTGCCATTTGGCTGGAGGGGGAATTTTGGCACAATTTCCAGTGCTGCGCGCCTTTACTAGGCTCAGCCCCCGATCGTCGGGACCGACCCCGGAGAGGCCCGCTTGAGGTTCTCCGGCAAAACGGCGGTGCGTTTACAGAACGGCGGTGCGTTTACTGACCGGCCGAGTATTTACAAAACGGCCGCTGTCGAACCGGGGCGGGCAGCATCGCCGTGCAGGCAAATGACCCAAGGAAGGCTGACTCTTTTGCATTGGCCGCTGATGGTGGCGAAGTCAGTCTGTGACCGAAGAGCAGCGGAAGGTTTCTTCTCATGTCCAGTATCGAATCGATTCTCCAGCGGATGGAAACTTCACAGACCCACACACAGGACCAGCAATCGGTTGAGGACCTGTACGAAAAGTGCCAAGCCTTGGCCAATAATCTCTGGTGGTCCTGGACTCCCGAAGTCGAGCACCTGTTTCGGGACCTCGAGCCCGTCCGCTGGCGGCAACTGGACCACAATCCGGTGGCGTTGCTCAAGGAGTTTACCCCCGAGCGGTTGTTTGAGCGGGCCACGGAGATGGTGCTGTTCAGTCGAATCAATCAGGCTTTCCGCCGCTTGAAGGAATACATGGCGAGCCGGCAAACTTGGGGTGCGACGCACGCCGGGGTGCTGGGCGCGCGACCTGTGGCTTATTTTTCGGCCGAGTTTGGAATCCATGAGTCGCTGCCGATCTACTCCGGCGGTTTGGGTGTCCTCTCGGGGGACCATATCAAGAGCGCCAGCTCGCTCGGGGTCCCCTTGGTCGCGGTCGGCCTGTTCTACGCGCAGGGCTATTTCCGCCAGCAACTCTCCCCTGAGGGTTATCAGGAAGAAAAGTACATCGATACGCTGATCGAAAACCTCCCAGCCCGCCCGGCGCTCGATGCCAACGGCGAGCCCTTGATCATCACGATCGAAACCCGGACCGGGAAGTTGATGGCCAAGGTCTGGAAGATTCAGGTCGGCCGTGTGCCGCTTTACCTGATGGACTCGAATGTCGAGGGAAATCGTCCAGAAGACCGGACTTTGACCAGCCGCCTGTACGGTGGCGATGAGCGCACCCGGATTCGGCAGGAACTTTTGCTCGGGGTCGGTGGTGTGAAGGCCCTTCAGGCGTTGGGAATTAACCCCGGGGTGTTCCACTTGAACGAGGGGCACAGTGCCTTCGGTCCGCTGGAGGTAATCCGCCACCGAATGGAGGAAGATGGCCTGCATTTTGACGATGCCCTGCGGGAAGTGGCCATGCAGAGCGTGTTCACCACGCACACCCCCGTTCCGGCCGGCCACGATCGTTTTTCCCCGGAACTGGTCGAGGAACACCTCGGCCCGCTCCGCGATCAGTTGGGCTTGTCTTACGAGCAATTCATGAGCCTCGGGCGAGTCGACCCGCAGAATCCAACCGAGCCCTTCTGCATGACCGTCATCGGGCTAAAGCTTTCCCGGACCGCGAATTCGGTCAGCCAACTCCACGGGCACGTTTCCCGGAGGATGTGGTCGCATTTGTGGCCGTGGCGGGTCGAGAGCGAGATTCCGATTGGGCACATCACCAACGGGGTGCATTCCTCCAGTTGGTTGGCCGAACAAATGCGGAATTTTTACGATCGTTTGTTCCCCGCCAACTGGATGAACAGCGTCGGCGAGCCGGAGATTTGGCAGGGAATTCACAAAGCTGACCCGGGCGAACTTTGGGAAATCCACAATACGCTCAAGACGATGCTCCTCTCGTTCATTCGCCGGCGGGTGGTGTCCCAATGCCGTCGCCGGGGGGAAAGCGAAGCGGCCCTGGAAAAGGCCAGAAATGTGCTCGATCCGACCATTCTGACCATCGGCTTTGCCCGGCGGTTTGCCACCTACAAGCGGGCCAACCTCCTGTTCTCTGACCTCGACCGGGTCGCCGCGCTCGTCAACGACCCCTGCCGGCCAGTGCAGATTGTTTTCTCCGGCAAAGCCCACCCCAAGGATGAACCGGGTAAGCAACTGATTCAGCTGATTGCCCAACTTCGGACCGACCCGCGATTCGCCGATCGGGTGCTCTTTATCGAAGACTACGACATCAACGTCTGCCGCCATCTCGTTCAGGGGGTCGATGTGTGGCTGAACAATCCCCGCCGCCCCCTCGAAGCGTCGGGAACAAGCGGCCAGAAGGTGGTTCTCAACGGCGGCTTGAACCTCTCGATTCTCGATGGCTGGTGGGCTGAGGCTTACGACGGGGTCAATGGCTTCGCCATTGGCAAGGGAAGTCACCACCTGAATGACGCGGTGACCGACAAACGCGATGGAGCGGCCCTCTACGAGGTGCTCGAAAACGAAGTTGTGCCGATGTTTTACAAGCGGGATATCGACGGACTGCCCCGAGAGTGGATCAAGCGAATGATCAATTCGATCGCCACACTTGCCTGGCGGTTCAGCAGCGATCGGATGGTGATGGACTACGCCCGGCACGCCTACGTCCCGGCCGCCGGTGGGTTGAGCTGTCAAATGGAAAATTAGTTCAAATAACCGGCCATTCCGGGCCTTCTGCGGGCTTCCCTCAAGTTCTCGCAAGGCCCGGTGCGCGGGCTTTTCCCCGCCCTCGGCCACGCAGACCGGGCGAAGCTCAGCGCTGCAACCGGAGCCCTGAAAATGGACTTCCTGAGTTGCCGACCGCGAGCTCCTTTCCCTCACGGCCGGACCGGACGGCGGGTTTCGAACCGGAACCAGTAACGCAGCGTTCATCAGGCAAGGCGCTGGTTGCTCTCTCACCGGATGCCGAACGAATTTCATGCCGCGCCCAACCTCCGCACCAGCGATGGACGGAGGGCTCGCTAATTCTTTACCGCTGAGTCTTTTAGCGCTGAGTCACCCTGCGCTGAGCCACCTGGCGCGCTCGCCCGATCCATTTTGGAATCGCTCTGAACAAGATCTTGCTTCCGCGGCTGACCACACTGCGCAACAACTGTACAGCGATCGAGCAAAAATTAATGAGAAGGTCGCGCTTGGTCGGCTCATTCAAAAAAAATGCCGCGCTCCTGCGACTCTAGTTTGGCCTCGCGC
>Ga0315904_10007223_pt1 | contig 14961 bp, 16 predicted proteins | sample LakEriMetagenome_6_FD_203529 | JGI IMG/M metagenome (GOLD analysis project Ga0315904, IMG submission 203529) | Freshwater fungal communities from buoy surface, Lake Erie, Ohio, United States - Buoy 12 MA120 | ecosystem: Environmental > Aquatic > Freshwater > Lake | place: USA: Lake Erie, Ohio... | reverse complement strand
CCGCCACCGGCTGACCGCCACCGGCTGACCGCCGCAGGCGCTCGCCCACAAAGAAAAAGGCCCGCATCGTTCGCACGATGCGGGCCTTTTTGTTGGCTGGGGGACTAGGATTCGAACCTAGGTAAACGGAGTCAGAGTCCGTTGTCCTACCGCTAGACGATCCCCCAAAAGTCTCCCGAGGGTCGGACCGCGTCCCGGGCGCTGCGGATCAGCGCTTCGAGTACTGCGGACCGCGACGGGCCTTGCGGCGGCCGACCTTCTTGCGCTCGACCTCGCGGGCATCGCGGGTGACGAAACCGGCGACACGCAGCGGCTGGCGCAGCGTCTCGTCGTACTCGATGAGCGCGCGGGTGATGCCGTGGCGGATGGCGCCGGCCTGGCCGGTGATGCCGCCGCCCGCGACCGTGACGTCCACATCGAAGCGGCCGAGGGTCTCGGTGAGCTCGAGCGGCTGGCGCACGATCATGCGGCCGGTCTCACGACCGAAGAAGTTCTCGATGGTGCGCGCATTGATCGTGATGCGGCCGGAGCCGGGCTTGAGGTACACGCGGGCCGTGGCGGTCTTGCGTCGGCCGGTGCCGTAGTTCGTGGCGGGCATTCAGGATTCCTGCGCTGTTCGGTCAGATGTTGAGGGGCTTGGGCTGCTGCGCGGTGTGCGGGTGCGTGTCGCCCGCGAACACGTGCAGCTTGCGGTACATGCTGCGGCCGAGCGTGGTCTTCGGCAGCATGCCCTTCACGGCGAACTGGATCACCCGCTCCGGATGCTCCTTGAGGAGCTTCTCGAGCGCGATGGACTTGATGCCGCCGATCGCACCGGTGTGGTGGTAGTAGATCTTGTCGGTCATCTTGGCGCCCGTGACGCGGACCTGGCCGGCGTTGAGCACGACGATGTGGTCGCCCATGTCGACGTGCGGGCTGTAGTCGGCCTTGTGCTTGCCCTTGAGGCGCAGCGCGATCTGCGACGCCAAGCGCCCGAGGGTCTTGCCCTTGGCGTCGACGACGAACCAGTCTCCCCGCACGGTGGCGGGCTTGGCGAAAACGGTGCTCATGTCTGGATCTCCGCCCGCGACGGACCGGAATGCCCGGAGCCGCGAGTCCCGAAAAAGGGGGCGAAGTTTACTCAAGCTGCGGGGGGTTTGCAAAACCCCTGACGCCATCGCCGCCGGCACCGCGCAAGGATCGGCGGTCCCCTGAGGGCGAGACGGTCGCCTCCCTTCGCCTGTCCACCCTGTGGACGCGCTATGTAAAACGACGCCCCAGGCCCCCGCCCCACCCTCAAGAAGCGCCTTGAGCCGGTCGATTTATAATGTGCCATGCGCGAAGACCATCCCATCGACCCCCTGCTGATGACGCTCGACCGGGCGCTGCGGGCCGTGTTCGTTCCTCCCCTGGCGAACCGGCCACTGCCCCGACCCACGGGCGATCCCTCCCTGCCGGAGGCCAGCTTGACGGACGCCGAGCGACGCGAGTCGGCGGCCCTCATGCGGGTCAACCATGCGGGCGAGGTCGCCGCGCAGGCGCTCTACCACGGTCAGGCCGCCTTCGCCGCCCGACCCGAAGTGCGCGACCTCCTCGAGAAGGCGGCGCACGAAGAAGCCGACCACCTCGCCTGGTGCGAGCAGCGGCTGCGTGAACTCGGCTCACGACCGAGCCTGCTCGGACCGCTCTGGTATGCCAGCTCCTTCGCGATCGGCGCCGCAGCCGCGTTGGCCGGCGATCGCACCAGCCTCGGTTTCGTGAGCGAGACCGAGCGCCAGGTCGAAGGCCACATCGATTCGCACCTCGCGCGCCTGCCGGCCCACGACGCGCGCAGCCGCGCGATCCTCGAGACCATGCGCCGCGACGAGATCGAGCACGGCTCCGAGGCGCGCGCCGCCGGCGGCGCCGAGTTGCCGCCGCCGGTCCGAACCGCGATGCGCGCCACCGCCAAAGTCATGACCACCACGAGCTATTGGCTATGACCACGCCCGCCGACCGAAACCCGGTGCGCACGCTGCCGACGCGCACGGTCGCCGCGCCGTCACCGGGATTGCGCCTCTTCCTCGAGCATTCGCGCCGCCGCGTGGTGCCCTCGCGCACCGTGCTCGTGAGCGCGGGCGAAGCGCCCGAGATCCTCTTCCACGTGGTCTCCGGATCGGTCGAGGTGCTCATCGAGGATGCGGAGGGCAACGAGATGGTGCTCGCCTACCTCTCCAAGGGGCAGTTCTTCGGCGAGATGGGTCTGTTCGGCATCGACCGGCGCACCGCCTTCGTGCGCGCCCGGGGCCGCACCGAGATCGCGGAGATGCCGTACGCGCGGTTCCGCCGCTTGGCGGACGAGTCGCCCTCGCTCACCCTCGAGATCGCGACGCAGCTCGCATTGCGCCTCGAGCGCACCAACCGCAAGCTCGGCGACCTTGCGTTCGTCGACGTCAGCGGCCGCATCGCCCATGCGCTGCTCGATCTCTGCAGCGAACCCGAGGCGATGACCCATCCCGAGGGCATGCAGATCCGCGTGTCCCGCCAGGAGCTCTCGCGCATCGTCGGCTGCTCGCGCGAGATGGCAGGACGGGTGCTGAAGGCGCTGGAGGGCCAGGGGCTGCTGCGCGCCCACGGCAAGACGATCGTGCTCTATGGCGTGCGCCCCTCGCCGCGCCCGCCGGTCGCCCAGCCTCAGCCGGCGGCGATCGCCGCGCGCATCGCGCGTACCGTCGCCGCGTAATCGCCGCTGCCGAAGATCGCCGAGCCTGCGACGAAGGTGTCCGCGCCGGCGGCCGCCACGGCGCCGATGTTGTCGACCTTGATGCCGCCATCGACCTCGAGGCGGACGTCACGGCCGCCCGCACGGATGCGCTCGCGCACGGCACGGATCTTGTCGAGCGTCGCCGGGATGAACGCCTGCCCGCCGAAGCCCGGATTGACCGACATCAGGAGCACGAGGTCGAGCTGCGGCAAGGTGTGGTCGAGCCAGGCGAGCGGCGTCGCCGGATTGAGCACGAGGCCGGGCTTGCAGCCGTGGTCGCGGATCAAGGCGATCGTGCGGTCGACATGGTCGCTCGCTTCCGGGTGGAAGCTGATCCACGTCGCGCCGGCCTTGGCGAAATCCGCGACCAACCGGTCGACCGGACGCACCATCAGGTGCACGTCGATGGGCGCGGTGATGCCGTGCTTGCGCAGCGCCTCGCAGACGAGCGGCCCTACGGTGAGGTTCGGGACGTAATGGTTGTCCATCACGTCGAAGTGGATGAGGTCCGCGCCCGCAGCGAGCACCGCCTCGACCTCGGCACCGAGCCGCGCGAAGTCCGCGGACAGGATCGACGGCGCGATCCATGGCGTGTGAGCGAGGGGCGGACGGACGGACGGACGATCGGTCACGGTTTCATTCCTCGCGCGGCGCGGATGGTGTCCCAGGCTTCGATGATCTGCTGCGTGCGCTGCTTGGCGTGTTCGAGCATCGACTCGGGCAGACCGTTGGCGCGCAGCTTATCAGGGTGGTGCCGCGACAGCTGACGCCGATAGGCCTTGGTGACCGCCTCGTCGCCTGCGGCGGCGCGCACGCCCAGCACATCGTAGGCCTCCGCAAGCGACATGCGCGGCACCGCGCCCGGCGCACGTCCCGCACCCTCGGCGCGCGCCCCGTCGTGGCGTGCGCGTTCACCGCGCGCACCGGCCGCGCCACCCGACGCGCCGCCTGACGCGCCGCCTGACGCACCGCCCGCCGATCCCCGGGCGCTGCCGGCACCGGCCCGTCCATGGCGTTGGCGCAGCACGGTCTCGAGCCGCGCGAACTCGAGCCCGCTCACACCCAACATCGCAGCGATGCGCGCCAGCAGCGGCCGCGACGGGCCGCGCAGGTCCGAGCCGCCGAGCGCAGCACGCAACTGGATCTCGAGGAAGGTCCGCAGCAGGTCGGGCCGACCCGCGCAGGCGCGTCGCAAGCCCATCACGGCGCCTGAGACGTCGTACTCGGGCCGCTTGCCGAAGGTGAAGTGCGAGACGGCCTCGGCGACCTGCGCCTCGCTCAGGCGGAACGCCGCCATCACCGCACGCGCGGCGCGGATGTCCTCTTCCGAGACACGCCCGTCCGATTTGGCCACGTGCCCCATGACCTCGAACGTGGTGCGGAAGTAGCGCTCGGCGACGGCCCGCGGGTCGCCGACCTGCGCCGCGTCCTCGTCGGCATCGCCGTTGTCGGCGGCGGCCGCATCGGCGTCTTCGACCCAGTGCTGCGGCCGCCGTCCGGCGGACTCGCGCGGCCCCGGGGCAGCGCCGCCCTCGAGCTTGTCGTCGACCAGATGCCCGGCGATCAGCCCGAGGACTGCGCCCACCACGCCCCCGGCCAACGCCCCGAGCGCGCCGCCGACGAGTTTCCCCGTCCATTTCATGCTGCAATACTACCAACCCCCGGCGATCGGCCGGAACGAACGGGAGCGCGCGTGGACCGAAGTCCCCTTGGCCAAGCCGCCGCGGCAGCCGATCCGGCTGCAGCGGCCCCTGCCGCAGCCGGCCCGCCGCCGGTCCACACCACCGCCTTGCGTCACCTGCGCCGCCTCCACACCGGCAAGGTGCGCGACATCTACGAGATCGACGCGGACCACATGCTGATCGTCACCACCGACCGGCTGTCGGCCTTCGACGTGGTGTTGCCGGATCCCATCCCGCACAAGGGGCGGGTGCTCACCGAGATCTCCGATTTCTGGTTCCGCCGCACCACGCACATCGTGCCGAACCAGCTCTCGGGCAAAAGCCTCGGATCGCTGCCGCTCGATCCGGACGAGCGTGCGCTGCTCGAGGGTCGCGCCGTGGTCGTGAAGCGCCTGAAGGCGCTGCCGATCGAAGCCGTCGTGCGCGGCTATCTCATCGGCTCGGGCTGGAAGGATTACCAGCGCAGCGGCGCGGTCTGCGGCATCGCGTTGCCGCCGGGGCTCGAGCTCGCCTCGCGGCTGCCCCAGCCGCTCTTCACGCCGGCGAGCAAGGCGCCCGCCGGGCAGCACGACGAGAACATCTCCTTCGCGGAGGTCGAGCGCCTCGTGGGCCCCGCGCTCGCAGCCGAGGTGCGCGACACCTCGCTCGCCCTCTACGCCTTTGCGGCGGAGCATGCGCGGGCGCGCGGCGTGATCATCGCCGACACCAAGTTCGAGTTCGGGCTCGATGCCGAGGGGCGCCTGACGCTCATCGACGAGGTGATCACGCCCGACTCCTCGCGCTTCTGGCCCGCCGACACCTGGCGGCCCGGCGCGAGCCCGCCGTCGTTCGACAAGCAGTTCGTGCGCGACCATCTCGAGACGCTCGACTGGGACAAGACCGCGCCCGGACCGCACCTGCCGCCGGCGATCATCGCCCGCACCAGCGAGAAATACCTCGAAGCGCTGCGACGCATCACCGGGCCGGCCTCGGCCCCCGCCGCGGACCCGACCGCAGGCTGACGACGGCAGCGATGCACCACGCCCCCTGGCGGCAGCTCGACGGTTGGCTCTGGGGCGGCGCTGCACAGGGCGACGGCCCCGTCGCGCGGGCCCTGCGGCTGCTGAGATATCCCTATGCGGTGATCCGCGACCTCGCGCTCGGCGACGTCAACCTGCGCGCGATGGGCCTCGTCTACAACACGCTGCTCGCGCTCATCCCGCTGCTCGCCTTCAGCTTCGCCGTGCTCAAGGTGTTCGGCGCACAGCGCGACCTCGAGCCGCTGCTGCTCGAGTTCTTCCGGCCCGTCGGCGAGGCGGCGCCGCAGCTCACGGCGCGCGTCATGTCGTTCGTGAACGGCGTCTCGAGCGGCCTCGTGGGCTCGGTCGGCTTCGCGCTGCTGCTGTGGACCCTCATGGGCACCATCCAGAAGGTCGAGGACAGCTTCAACTATCTTTGGCGGGTCGAGCAGCCGCGCACCCTCGGCCGCCGCATCGCCGAGTACCTGGTGCTGGTGATCGTCGGACCGGTGCTGCTGGTGCTCGCCTTCGGGCTCGGCATCGCTCCGCCGCTGATGGTCACGGCGCTGTTCATCGCGCTCTACCGCTTCGTGCCGAACACCAGCGTGCGCTGGCTGCCGGCGATCGGCGGCGGACTGGTGGCGGGCGCCCTGTGGTGGATGGTGGCGCAGGTGTTCGCCGACCTCTACACCCACGCGCGCAGCATCACCATCGTGTATGCGGGCTTCGCGCTCGTCATCGCGGCGCTGGTGTGGACCTGGGCCGGCTGGCTGATCCTCTTGATCGGCGTGCAGGTGTCGTTCTACCTGCAGAACCCCGGCTACCTGCGCCTCGGGCTGGTCGAGCTGCGGCTCTCGGCCGCGGAGACCGAGGACCTCGCCTTGCGGATCATGCTGCTGGTGGGGCGTTCGCACGTGCAAGGGGCGCGGCGCTGGCACAACGAGGGCCTGGCGCGCGCGCTGCGCGTGCCGGGGATCGCCGTGGCGCAGGTGACCGGCATCCTCGAGCAGGCGAAGCTGCTCGCCGCCGATGAGACCGAGTCCTGGCTGCCGGGCCGCGACATCGACCACATCACGCTGCGGGAGATCCTGCGCGTGGTGCGCAACCCGCGCAGCACATTGGTCGACCACGCGGCCGCAAAGCCGCTGCCGGGCGTCGATGCCTTGCGGGAGGAACTGCAGCAGGCCACCGACGCGGCGCTCGGCGGCCGCACGCTCGGGCAACTGGTGGTCGCGGATCCGGAGTGAGGCCGCGCTACTCGCCGGCGATGGTCATCTCGCCGACCAGCACCGATCCGCAACGGATGCCGCCGCGCGCGTCGATGTCGCCGCCGATCGCGGCGAGACCGAGGTAGAGGTCCTTGAGGTTGCCGGCGATGGTGATCTCGTGCACCGGGAAGGCGATCGCGCCATCCTCGACCCAGAATCCGGTGGCACCGCGGGAATAGTCGCCGGTCACGCCGTTGACGCCCTGGCCCATGAGCTCGGTCACGAGCAGCCCCCGACCCATGCGCCGCAGCAGCTCGGCCTGCGAGGGTGAACCGGCCGAGGGATCGACCAGCAGGTTGTGCAGGCCACCGGCGTTGCCGGTGCTCTCGAGCCCGAGCTTGCGCGCCGAATAGCTGCCGAGCAGATAGCCGTCGAGCACGCCGTCGCGCACGAGTTCGCGGTCGCGCGTGCGCACGCCCTCGCCGTCCCAGGCGGTGCTCGCGAGGCCCTTCGGCAGGTACGGCCGTTCGTGCATCTGCACCCAGTCCGGGAAGATGCGCTGCCCGGCCGCGCCCAGCAGGAAGCTCGCCTTGCGGTACTGGCTGCCGCCGCGGATCGCGCCGACCATATGGCCGATGAAGCCGCGGGCGACCTCGGGCGCGAACAACACCGGCGCGCGGGTGGTCGCGATGCGGCGCGCGCCGAGGCGCGCCACGGTGCGCTCGCCGGCGAGCCGGCCGATGTGGTCGGGTGCGGCGAGGTCGCGCGGATCGCGGGCGGTGTCGTACCAGTAATCGCGCTGCATCTCGCCGTCGGCGCCCGCGAGCAGCACGCAGCTCAGCGAATGGCTGGTGGCGCAGTCGCCGGCGAGGAAACCGTGGCTGTTGCCGTAGACGCGCACGCCGCGCTGCGAGCCGACGCTCGCGCCCTCGGAGTTGTCGATGCGCGCATCGACGGCGCGTCCGGCGGCTTCGCAGCGGCGCGCGAGCTCCACCGCGGCGTCCGGCCCGATGTCCCAAGGGAAATCGAGGTCGAGCGCGGGCGGGTCGCGCGCGAGCAGCGAGGGATCGGCGAGGCCCGAGCAATCGTCCTCGGCCGTGTGGCGCGCGAACGCGCAGGCCTTGGCGACGGTGTCGCGCACCGCGTCCGGCGAGAGGTCGGCGGTGCTGGCCGACCCCTTGCGCTGCCCGAAATAGACCGTGACGCCGAGCCCGCGGTCGCGCTGGTACTCGACGGTCTCGACCTCGCCGAGCCGCACCGTGACCGACAGGCCCTGCTGCAGGCTGGCGTCGGCCTCGGCCTGCGTGGCGCCGAGGCGGCGCGCCTCGTCGAGCGCCGCCGACACCACGGCTTGCAGGGCAGGGATCCGACCGGGATCGACTTGCTGCGACATGGCAGAATTGTACCAGTCGCGGCTCGATGGCCGCCGGAGCAGCGCAGATGATGGGCGAACAGACCGAAGACCTCGACGATCGCGGGCAGGACGGCGACGAGGGCGCCGACGAGCGCCCGAGCAAGAGCTCGCGCAAGCGCGCCGCGCACGCCGCGCAGGCGATGGGCGAACGGCTCATCACGCTGCGCGAGACCGAGCTCGAGCGCCTCGCGCTGCCCGAACCGCTGCTGACCGCCGTGCGCGATGCGCGGCGCATCCGGGCGCGCGGCGGCCTCGCGCGCCAGAAGCAGTACATCGGCAAGCTGATGCGCGACATCGACCTCGCGCCGCTCGAGGCGGCGCTCGGCCCCGCCATCGCCCCACCCCGCCCCCGCCGCGCCAAACCCGGCCGATTCCGCTAGAATCCCCCGATGAAACCTTTGGTCGGCATCGTCATGGGCTCCCGCTCCGATTGGGAGACGATGCGCGCCGCCGCCGAGCGGCTGGAGAGCCTGGGCGTGCCCCACGAGGTCCGCGTGGTCTCGGCGCATCGCACCCCGGACCTGCTCTTCGAGTACGCCGAGCAGGCCGCGACGCGCGGCCTCAAGGTCATCATCGCGGGCGCCGGCGGCGCCGCGCACCTGCCCGGCATGCTCGCCGCCAAGACCGCCTTGCCGGTGCTCGGCGTGCCGGTCCAGTCCAAGACCCTGAGCGGCCTCGACTCGCTGCTCTCGATCGTGCAGATGCCGGCAGGCATCCCGGTGGCCACGTTCGCCATCGGCCACGCCGGCGCCACCAACGCCGCGCTCGCCGCCGCCGCCATCCTCGCGCTGCAGGATCCCGTCATCGCCCGCGCGCTGCAGGACTTCCGGGCGGCGCAGACGCAGGCCGTGCTCGATCAGCCCGACCCGCGCGACCCTGCGGCGCCCCGACCCGGCGCATGACCGTCGGCATCGTCGGCGGCGGCCAGCTCGGGCGGATGCTCGCGCTCGCCGGCTACCCGCTCGGACTCGATTTCCTGTTCCTCGACCCGGCGACGGGCACGCCTGCCTCGCAGGTCGCGCCCTCGCTGCAGGGCGCCTTCACCGACGCGGCCTTGCTGCGCGCGCTCGCGCAGCGCAGCGAGGTGCTCACCTTCGATTGGGAGAACATCTCGGTCGACAGCCTGCGCGCGCTCGGCCGCGACACCCGCATCGCGCCGCCGCTGGCCGCGCTCGCGATGTCCCAGGACCGCCTCGCCGAGAAGCGCCTGTTCGCCAAGCTCGGCATCCCGACCACGCGCCATGCGGCGGTCGACTCGCCCGCCTCGCTCGCCCGCGCGCTGCGCAGCGTCGGCCTGCCGGGCGTCCTCAAGACCCGCCGCCTCGGCTACGACGGCAAGGGACAGGCCGTGGTGCGCAGCGTGGAGGCCGCTCACGCCGCCTTCGAGTCGTTGCGAGGCGCGCCGCTCCTCTACGAAGAGTTCGTGCCGTTCGACTTCGAGGTCTCGGTCATCGGCGCGCGCAACCGCCACGGCCAGATCGTCGTCTATCCGCTCAACCGCAACCTGCACCGCGACGGCATCCTGCGGCTGACCCGCGCGCCCTGGCATGCGCCGTCGCTCGAGCGCCGCGCCGCATCGCACCTGCGCCGCGTGCTGATGCACTTCCGGTACGAGGGCGTGCTCAACATCGAGTTCTTCGTGCGCGGCGGCCGCCTGCTCGCCAACGAGACGGCGCCGCGGGTGCACAACTCGGGGCACTGGACGATCGAGGGCGCAGCCACCAGCCAGTTCGAGAACCACCTGCGCGGCATCCTCGGCCTGCCGCTCGGCGCCACCACGCCGCGCGGGCACGCGGCGATGCTGAACCTGATCGGCACGATGCCGGCACGCGACGCGGTGCTCGCACGACCGGATGCGCACTGGCACGACTACGGCAAGGCGCCGCGGCCCGGCCGCAAGATCGGCCATGTGACGCTGCTCGCGACGGGCGCTGCCGCGCGGGATGCCGCCGCGAAGCGGCTGCTGCGCCATATCGACCCCGAGAGCCTGCGCAGCGCCGGTCTTTGAGGCTGCGCCCCCAGCGAGAGCCTGCGCCGCCGCGGCGATCGCCTGAGCTGCCGTCGGGCGCGGTCCGTCAGCCCGTGCCGCCCACCGTGAGCCCATCGACGCGCAGCGTCGGCTGTCCGACGCCGACCGGCACGCTCTGCCCTTCCTTGCCGCAGGTGCCGATGCCGTCGTCGAGTTTCAGGTCGTTGCCGACCATGGACACGCGGGTGAGCACGTCCGGCCCGTTGCCGACCAGCGTCGCACCCTTGATCGGCGCGCCGATGCGGCCGTTCTCGATGAGATACGCCTCGGCCGCCGAGAACACGAACTTGCCCGAGGTGATGTCGACCTGGCCGCCGCCGAAGTTGACCGCATAGATCCCGCGCTCGACCGAGGCGATGATCTCCTGCGGATCGTGGGGACCCGGGCGCATGTAGGTGTTGGTCATCCGCGGCAGCGTGAGGTGCGCGAAGGACTCGCGTCGCCCGTTGCCCGTGGAGCGCGTGCCCATCAGCCGCGCGTTGAGCTTGTCCTGCAGGTAGCCCTTGAGGATGCCGTCCTCGATGAGGGTGGTGCAGCGGGTCGGCGTGCCCTCATCGTCGATGTTGAGCGAACCGCGCCGGGACGACAGCGTGCCGTCATCGACCACGGTGCAGAGCGGCGCCGCGACGCGCTCGCCGATGCGGCCGCTGAAGGCCGAGGTGCCCTTGCGGTTGAAGTCGCCCTCGAGACCGTGGCCGATGGCCTCGTGCAGCAGGATGCCCGGCCAGCCGGCGCCGAGCACGACCGTCATGGCGCCCGCAGGCGCCGGCACCGCGGCGAGGTTCACGAGCGCCTGGCGTGCCGCCTCGCGGCCGAGCGCGAGCGGCCGATCGCCCGCCACCAGCGTCGTCAGGGAATAGCGTCCGCCCATGCCGGCGAAACCGGTCTCGCGCCGTCCGTCCTGCTCGGCGATCACCGAGACGTTGAAGCGCACGAGGGGCCGCACGTCGGCGGCGAGGGTGCCCTCGCCGTCGGCCACCAGCACCAAATCCCAAGAGGTGGACACCGAGGCCATCACCTGCACGATGCGCGGGTCGACCTTGCGGGTCTCACGGTCGACGCGCTCGAGCCAGCGCACCTTGTCGTCGTCGGAGAGCGATCCGACCGGGTCGATCGCCGGATAGAGCGCATGCCCCGTCGAACGGCGCAGCACCGGCGCACGTCCTTCGCGACCGCCTGCGGCGATCGCGCGCGCGGCGCGCGCGGCCTCGGCGAGGGCCTCGGGGAGGATCTCGTCGGAATAGGCGAAGCCGGTCTTCTCGCCGGCGAGCGCGCGCACGCCCACCCCCTGCTCGATGCTGGCGCTGCCTTCCTTGACGATGCCGTCCTCCAGCGACCAGCCCTCGTCGCGCGACAGCTGGAAATAGAGGTCCGCGGCATCGATGCCGCCCGACAACGCGACGCCGAGCACCCGTTCGAGCTGCGGGATGTCGAGCCCCGCGGGACGGAGCAACAGGTCTTCGGCGAGCGCGAGCGGATCGGGGGTTTCGAGGGCGGTCGTCATGTCGGTAGGGATCTCCGGGCAGCGGGTCGTCGGCAGCGGGCCGTCAACAAGAGGATCAGAGCACGCGGTGCGAGAGCGCCGGGAATGCGGCGCGCGCCTCGCGCTGCGCCTCGGTGTCGAAGGACGCGACCACCACGCCCTCGCCCTCGGGCAGGCGCGCAAGCACGCGCCCCCAGTGGTCGATGACGAGGCTGTCGCCATAGGTCTCGCGGCCGTTGGCGTGGCGTCCCCACTGGCCCGCGGCGACGACCCCCGCGAGGTTCTCGACCGCGCGGGCCCGCAGCAGCACTTCCCAGTGCGCGCGGCCGGTGGGGACCGTGAACGCCGCCGGCAGCACGAACCAGTCCGCGCCCTCGGCCGACAACTGGCGGAAGAGCTCCGGGAAGCGGACGTCGTAGCAGATTGCGAGCCCCACACGGCCGATCGGCGTATCGACCGAGACCACCCGGTTGCCCGGGCGCATCGAGGCCGACTCGCGGTGGCTTTCGCCCGCGCCCGGCACGTCGACATCGAACAGATGGATCTTGTCGTAGCGCGCCACCTCGCGACCGGTGTCGTCGTACACGAGGAGCGCCTGCGCGACCCGCGTCTCACCGGGGACGCGCAACGGCAGCGTGCCGGCGATCACCCAGAGCCCGAGCTCCCGCGCGGCCGCGGCCATCGCCGACTGGATCGGACCCTCGCCATGGGTCTCGGCGATCGCGAGACGGTCCGCCGTCCCGCGCGCCATGAGGGCGAAGTTCTCGGGCAGCAAGGCCACCCTGGCGCCCGCCGCGGCGGCGTCGGCCAGCAGCCGGCGCGCCGTGGCCACGTTGGCCGCAACGTCGGTGCCGGAGGTCATCTGCAGGGCGGCGACGGTCATGCGAGCACCACATCATACCGGTCGATCGAATAGAGCGACTCGGCCTGCAGCCGGATCGGCCGGCCGGCCGCGCCCTCGAGCTCGGCCAACACCCCGGATTCCTCGCCGAGCAGGCGCTCCACCACGTCCTGGTGGGCGAGCACCAGCAGCTCCCGGCTCTCGAACTGGCGTGACTGTCGCAGGATCTCGCGGAAGATGTCCTGGCAGACCGTCTCCACCGAGCGGACGCGCCCGTGGCCCTCGCAGGCCGGGCAGGGATCGCAGAGCAGGCGTTCGAGGCTGTCGCGGGTGCGCTTGCGGGTCATCTCGACGAGCCCGAGCGGCGAGATCGGTGCCAAGGTGGTCTGCGCGTGGTCGCCGGCGAGCCCCTGGCGCAGCTCGGCCAGCACGCGCTCGCGGTGCGCCTCGTCGCGCATGTCGATGAAGTCGATGATGATGATCCCGCCCAGGTTGCGCAGCCGCAGTTGCCGCGCGATCGCCACCGCCGCCTCGAGGTTGGTGCGGAAGATCGTGTCCTCGAGGTTGCGGTGGCCGACGAACCCGCCGGTGTTCACGTCGATGGTGGTCATCGCCTCGGTCTGGTCGATGACGAGATACCCGCCGGACTTGAGCGACACCTGCCGCTCGAGGGCGCGGTTGATCTCTTCTTCGATGCCATGCAGGTCGAAGATCGGCCGCGCCGCGCCGTGCAGCTCGAGCCGCGGGGCATGGTCCGGCAGGAAATCGCGGACGAACTGCTGCAGTTGCGCGAGCTCCGCCGCATCGTCGACCAGCACCCGCTCGACGCCGCGCGCGAGCTCATCGCGCAGCACGCGACGCGCGAGCGGCAGATCCTCGTGCACCAGTGCGCCGGGCGCGACGGCCAGATGGCGTTCGCGCACCTGCACCCAGAGCCGCTCGAGGTAATCGAGATCCGCGGCGAGCCGTGCCGCATCGACGCCCTCCGCGGCGGTGCGCACGATGAAGCCGCCCGGATGCCCCTCGGCCACCAAGCCCTGCATCACCTCGCGCAGCCGCTGACGCTCGCCCTCGTCCTCGATGCGTGCGGAGATGCCGAGGCCGCGGCCGCGCGGCATGAACACGAGATAGCGCGAGGGCAGCGTGATGAAGGTCGTGAGCCGCGCGCCCTTGGCACCCATCGGGTCTTTGACCACCTGCACCAAGAGGTCGTCTCCGGGGTTCACGAGGCGGCGGATGTCGACCTCATCCGCCGCCTGCGCCGAGCCCGCACCCGCCGCCGCGGACGGACCACCGGCGCTGCCCTCGGCGGCGACCCGCTGCGCATCGAGCCGGGCATCGCTGCCCGCGATGTCGTGCGCATGCAGGAAGGCCGTGCGCGCCAGACCGACCTCGACGAACGCCGCCTGCATGCCGGGCAGCACCCGCGTGACGCGGCCCTTGTAGAGGTTGCCGACGAAGCCGCGACGGCTCGCGCGTTCGATGTAGATCTCCTGCAGCACGCCGCCCTCGAGCAAGGCAGCCCGGGTCTCGCGCGGCGCGATGTTGACGAAGATCTCGACGCTCATGCCATGACTCCTGCGCTCGCACCGGCGGCGGCGCCCGATGGCCCTGCCGGCAGGCCCGCGGCCTGCAGCAACGCGGCGGTCTCGGCGAGCGGCAATCCCACCACGCCCGAGAAACTGCCGGCGATGGACTCGACGAACACCGCACCGAGCCCCTGGATGGCGTAACCGCCCGCCTTGTCCTGCGGCTCGCCGCTCGCCCAGTAGGCCGCGGCCTCGGCCGGCGTGATGCTGCGGAAACGCACGCGGGTGCGCGACAGGGCGGTCGCCGCAGGCGGCGCCGCGACGGCGCCGGCGTCGGGCAGCAGGAGCGCGACCGCCGAGAACACTTCGTGCTCGCGACCCGAGAGCCGCGCCAGCATCGCCGCCAGCGCCGCCGCATCCTGCGGCTTGCCGAGCACCAGGCCGTCGATCGCCACCGTGGTGTCGGCACCGAGCACGGGCAACGCGGACGCGCCGCCCGCCGCGCGCGCGGCACGCACCGCCATCGCTTTCTCGCGCGCCAGTCGCAGCACGTAGTCGCCGGGCGCCTCATCCGGCCGCGCCGACTCGTCGAGGTCGGCGGGCTGGATGCAGTGCGGCACGCCGATCTGGCGCAGCAGGTCGCTGCGCCGCGGCGACGCGGAGGCGAGGCACAGCAGCGGTGCGGACCGGTCGGTCACGAGGGTCCCGTCAATCACGATGGTAAGGATGGCCGAGCAGCAGGCTCTGCGCTCGATAGAGCTGCTCCACGAGCAGCACACGCGCCAGTCCATGCGGCAGGGTGAGCTTCGAAAGCGACCAGGTCTCCGCCGCGCGCGCGCGGACGTCGGGCGCATGGCCATCCGGTCCGCCGATGAGCAACGCGACATCGGGTGTCCCGGCGGCGAGCGCCTCGAGGCGCGTGGCGAGCTCCCGGGTGGCGAGTGTCTTGCCCGTCTCATCGAGCAGCACCACCCGCTCGCGATCGCGCAAGGCGTCGAGCACGCGCTCCCCCTCGCGCCGCACGGCATCGGCGGCGCCCCGGGTGCCGCGGGTCG
>Ga0315904_10007222_pt1 | contig 14961 bp, 8 predicted proteins | sample LakEriMetagenome_6_FD_203529 | JGI IMG/M metagenome (GOLD analysis project Ga0315904, IMG submission 203529) | Freshwater fungal communities from buoy surface, Lake Erie, Ohio, United States - Buoy 12 MA120 | ecosystem: Environmental > Aquatic > Freshwater > Lake | place: USA: Lake Erie, Ohio... | reverse complement strand
AGCGTGCTGGAGGCTCAAGCGTGGGGCGCTGGTGCGACTAAGTACGCTGTGTGCCATCTCATCGATCTCCGCTTGGAACGCATCGATATCATCTGCTGCTGGAAGTTCTGGGCGAAGGACTTGCCCATCGCGAGCGATGACTTTCAGGGGCATCGATTCGGCAGTATCGCTGTGGGCAGCAAACTCGAAATGGACAGTGGCATCTTGGAGGTGCAATTCAAAGGCATGGGTGAAAGGGCGTCCTGGGCCATCGATCACACCCGAGGAACTGCTTACGGCGATGTCCGGGGAGTCAAACTCGTAAACAACATGAACGTATTTGGCCACGCTACCGTGCATTCTGCCAACAGCGTGAGTTCTCTTGGGTCTACCGAATAAAAGCTGGATCCAATGCAGATCGTGGACGTGCAGATCGACAAGAGGGCCCCCTACTTTGTCGGCTTGGTAAAAGTCTGGGATCCAAGTTGGATCGGAGATGACACGCTTGAAGTATCCACCGATGGGAGCACCGAACTTGCCGGATCGAACCAAATCGGTCGCATATGCAAAGGGGCCCATGTACGGAAGCACATGGGCGACCAATGCCAACTGACCTGTTTTCTTGGCCGTCTCTTGGATCCGTTTGCAACCATCGAGGGTCAGTGCGACAGGTTTTTCGATCAGTACATCCTTGCCATGCTCCATGGCATAGACCGCAGCATCGACGTGCAGATGGGGTGGCAGGCAGATGTCGATACAATCGACGTTGGGAAGCTTAACCAAGGCTTCGAGGGAATCGGCAACATCGAGTCCATCGAGCGAGATTTGCTCACCTGGAGGTCCGAAATTGCCTTGGATACCTCGCCAATCGCCCGCTTGCTTTTTAGGATCTTTGGTTGCAAAAGCAACCAGATCAGCGACCTGCGATCGGCGGTAGGCTAGCGAGTGGATCCAGCCCATGAATCCGATCCCGACGAGTCCAACGTTGACGCGATTTTTGTTTGCCATGAAGATTTACTGAGAGGGTAAGTGAAGCGGTTTTTACTTGGCGTGCTCGATCCTCTAATTTTTATAGAGGAAGGCTTTATCGTCCAAGGGTTTAATCCAAACATTTCGAAATCGAGTGGGACTTCCGTGGTCTTGCAGGAAGACAGGACCGACTGAGGTAGCCAATTGCTGCTTCCAAATTTTCTTTAGGTAATCGGTCGTTCCATAGCGGAACGGATGGTATACCGAACGAGGTTCTTCGAAGGTGGTGTTGTCTTGAACCAGTTGGCCATTGAGCCATGCTGTGACGCTTCCAGGTTTAGTGATCTTTCCATTTTCATCGCGTCTGGGGGCACGATAGCGAATATCGTAGACTTGCCACTCTCCAGGTTTTTTTGACGCGTTGACCAAGGGTTTTGAGAAACCGTACAAGGCACCTTGGTCATGCTCGGTGAGCTCTTTTTTATCGAAGGAATTAAAGATTTGTAGCTCATAGTTTCCGTGGATATAGATTCCGCTGTTTCCTTCGGCGATTTGGGAAACCATGAACTCGACATGGATGTCGGCGTCTTGAAAGTGCCATTTGGAGACGATGTGATTGACATGGCTGTCGCTCTTAGTGGCCACAAGAGTTTGATCGTCTCTTTTCCAATCGATGACCTCCCCTCGCATGCTAAGGAACTGATGCTCTTTGGCATCCAGCAGCAGAATTGCACCTTCGGGCGCTGTAGCGGGGATCGAGGACTGATCTGGTCGAAACACTTCAGAGTCTTGAGCAATGCAATTTGCAGGCGAAATAAAGCCTAGCAGGAGGATCAAATTCGTCCAAAGGATCTGTCGAATCGACCAGGGTCGGGTCTTTACTGAAGTCGCTGAATGCATGAGTGGTTCATACTTCCGGTATATTTCGATGGGGAGGAACCAAAACAAAAAGCCAAGTCACCCGGGGGTAACTTGGCTCACAGTATAGCAGATGGCCCCAGCGGGGCGCTTACCCCAAAGAGGAGACTCTTTAGGTGTTAGCCGTTGACCAAAGCGGCGATTTTTTGGAATTCACGGATCGATTGGATTGCATTCTCGGCCGAACCGCTGGCTTTGATCAGTTCTGCAGCTGCCTTGAGACTTCCAAAAGTCGAATCGTTCTTGACCACAGCGACCTTATTCTTGGTACCTGGTTTGCGTCCTCGTTTCTTTCCAACTCTTGGCTTTTTAGCGCCAGATACTCCTCGCAGTGCTTGGCTAACCAATGCTGGATAAACCTTATGACCTTGAGCAGTCAATTCCTTGATAATTTCCGATGCTCGCATGGTTGGATTTTTCTCCGCAAAATCACGCACGATTTGCGAAGTGCTAGAAGAATTCTTCGTTCCCTTTTTCAAGATGGGTCTCCTTAAGAGTAATAAACTGAGCGGGAAAGCGAGAGTTTAGTCCTGAAACCTTTAGATTGCAAACATAAATCGCACTAAAAAAGACTCGCTCTAAGCTCTAAAAATATTAAATGTCAGCAATTCTTGAGTATTTATTCTCGTTCCCTGACAGGACTTAAGGCTGTCAACCGGGGTATGGAGAACAATTTTTGGTGGTTGACCAAAGGAGGATCTGGCAAGAAGCTTTCGAGGGTTGAACTGTTTTGTTTCGATGGATTTGTTTACTCGACTCACAAGGAGGATTGGTCATGCGAAAATTTGCATGGACATTCGTTTTGAGTTTCTTTGGTGTCTTGCTATCAAGCGGCGATCGAGCAGAGGCTTGCGATCATTGCATCGCCAAGCACAAGGCCCAGCAGCAAGCGGCCCAAGGGCAATGTCGGCATGTGGGGGGATCGATGGGTAGTGGTCGCTACGAGGGAGTTGGGTTCTCGAGCGTATCGGCCGATCATGCGATTTCTCGATGCTGCTATTGGGGGCAGCGAACCGCCGTAGGCATTGGCGTAGTCCGAGGTCGCGACGGTTGGTATGCCACCGTCTTGTATCGCTAGTATCTATCTAGATATTGTTTTCAATAAGTGGTTCTTCAGGAATTATTTCGGCTGAGAATTTGCGCAACTGGCTCCATTCGTACTCGTACTCAATCAAATGGTACTCGTACTCGAAGGGAATCATTGGGATGTCGTCAAGATGTGATCGCCTTGAATCGATTCAAGCGTTTCGAGTACGAGGACCGCGAAGCTGAGTACGATAAAGCTGAGCTTTCACCTTCGAAAATGCCTGAAGAACCCATAAAGTTCTAACAACAAAGAGCGAAGGCTTGAGTTCATTTCGGACTCAAGCCTTCGAGGGGTTCTTTAACTTCGTTAGACGAATCGATAGGGGACTGAACTAGAAGGGTCCGCCACCGCCAAATCCACCGCCACCGCCACCGCCACCTAGGCCGCCACCACCGCCGCCGAATCCACCGCCTCCACCACCGCCGCCGAATCCACCACCGATACCGGTACCGAAACTGGGAATCGAGCTGTCAACACCCATAAACATCGGCGAGCTAAAGACCCGTACATAGCGACGATCACCCGAGACCACTGCGTTGGCCATCAACATGGTTCCCGAAGGGATAGGCACGACGATTGGCATGTATCCAACTCCGCCACCTCGGACGAACCCAGGCACTCGGCCATTGAACCCACCTGTGCCATTGTTTCCAAATCCTCCAGGTCCACCAAAGCCACCAAGGCCATCGCCAGAGCCACTCAATCCAGATGCATACCGGTTGAGCATGGCCAAGTAAGCCCAGTTCTGGGCGACGTTTGCGTTCGCATTGTTTGGATTGGCATTGTTGGCATCAGCATTATTTGCATTGCCAGCATCCGGAGCAACTTGTGCCAACACCGCTTGGCCAGCAAACGCCTTCTCAGCCTGAACCTTGGCAAACTGTACCTGAGCAATTGGCTCGACTCGATGACCGGTCTTGACCTCTGCCAAGTAAAGCGACTCTTTATCGACTGGAATCTGCTGACTGATTACCTTCTGCTGAGGTGTTCCGTAATCGGTAACCAAATTCACAGTCACCTTGCCGCCTGCAATCTCGCCCCAAACTTTACGGACCGAAATCTTGTATTGGCCCGCATAACCTTGGGCACATGCATAAGTCTCCGAGAAGCCATCCTTACTTGGCTTGTCCAGAGCAGAACCGTCACCCAGCAGTGTCCCTCCAGCGATGGTTCGCGGATTGCTTGAACTGCAAATCGTGCCGGCTGGTTCTTCGACAACCAAGTCGATATCGGCATTGCCGGTCCACGTCACACGAACGACAATGTCTCTGGTTTGAGCCTTCTTCATCGTTTGTTCAAGCGCGTAGGCCTCCATCTTGCGACCTTCGTTATTGAGTCTCAAGTAGGCTGCTTTGGCTGCCAGCAGTGCTCGCTCGATGAGCGGAAGGTGATCATCCGACCAAGCTTGGCTGAGCACACCTGTGGATGCCCATACGATTCCATCGCGATCTTCAAGTTCCAAGCTTAGCCTCAGCCCAGCATCCAATGGAAGCTTTTCGCTAGGTGCAGCTCGATGAACATCTCGGTAGATCGCCAAAGCTTCTCTCTTCATGCCTTGGCTTTCAAGATACTGAGCAATCTTCATGGCAGACGAAGCATCGGCACCAAAATCAACACTCGAAAGAAGCACACGTCGAATGTCTTTCGACGAGTGGCCGCTTCCTTGCATCGCGATGCTTAGCGCTTCATACATCCATGGAGCTGGAAGAGTTTCGCGGAAAACCTCGTTCAACTGATCGACGACTTCTTGGAAGTTAGCCTTGGCTTGAGCATCGTCTTTGGCCTCGGCAGCCTTTGCCCCTTGACCCATCTTGTCTTTGACCCACTTGGCAAGCTGTGCTTCTGCATCGGCACGCTCGTCTCCTTCGGTCGCGATGAGTTTTTGAACGCAAGCGGTCGCATCGATAGCATCTGCAGTTGGCTGGGCAACCGAAGCGGACTTGGTTGGCTCATCAGCAACGGCCATCATACCGCCGCCCATGCCGCCCATACCACCCATGCCGCCCATGCCTCCCATGCCGCCCATACCACCCATGCCGCCACCCATGCCGCCCATTCCACCCATGCCGCCGCCCATTCCGCCCATTCCGCCCATGCCGCCCATGCCGCCCATGCCGCCGCCCATCATGCCACTCATGACAGGCACAACGAGGTCGCCAACCGGGTAGACTCGAACGACGTTTGCCGAGTTCTTCTTATTGGTGATCTTCATGACTTCGTCTTGGATCACATAGGTCAGGTTCAGAGGTTCGAGGATCAGCTTCAGAGTTGAACGAAGTGAAATCTCCGGGACGTTCAGCGAGACGGGATCCTCTTGGGTGATTGACTCCTCTTCAAGAGCTTTATCATCGAAAACAATCGGAATGTCATATTGATCCCTCAAGGTTTGTATAACGGAGCTCAGTGGTGTGTTACTGAAGCTAGCTTCACCACTCTTGCGCAAGGCTCTAAAGATCTTGCGTTCGGCCTCGTTTCCGCCCGAGAGGTCGATCGTGCCATAGCGTTCGATTCTTCGAGCACTGAGAGCTTGCCAAACATCGGCAGGTGGATACCGGACCGGTGGCTCGTCGACAAACGGAATCAACGCTTGTTCTGAGAGATACAACGCATCAACGAAAGCACGGTTGCGCTGATTGACCACGTCCATGATCAAACGATAGTTGGCAAGCGAACTCGATTCGTAATTGACCACCTTGTCGATCACTGAATTGTGAGCCAATTCGTGGATCTGAGGAGCGATCTCGTTGTTGGCAGCCGAGTAAAGCTGTTGCTCGATAAGCGAATCGAACCGTTGTACAAGTTGCTGAATGGTCGCTTCTCTACGATCGCGATCTGCGAGCAACCGACGCGAGGCAGAGGCTGCCGATTGCACGGCCTCGGTTCTTGCAATCCGCTCACGCAAGTCGGCCTCTGCGCGTGCCGTGGCTTGGATGCCTGCACCGAGCCTGGACTCAAGTTGTACGCGGCTAGCAGGATCCAAATCCGGAGAACGACGAATCTGATCGAGCAAGAGCTTGAGATCCCCCTTGGCAGCAGCAGGGTTATCTGAAGTTCGAGCACGGCTCAGTTCGGTCATGACTTGACGCTCGAGAGCTTGAGCAGCTACTCGACGCATTTCGGTGTCTTGATTGAGCAAGTCCCCTGCGGTGGAAAGTTCGCTATACGGGTCAGAGCCGATAGGAGCACCCGATCCACCACCAGCGGGCATCAATGGGTCTTGGCTAGGAAACGATCCCGCAGGATTGCTTGGGGGTAATGGATTCGCTGGAGGATTCGTAGGATTGGCTGGCTCGGTAGGAGCGTCTCCAAATGGATCTTGCCCTGCTCCAGGTGCGGGATTGCTTGGAGCCGGATCACCAAACGGATCATCCGAAGGTGGTTGAATTTGGGCTGTCACAAACTTGACAACCTTCGAGCCTGCACCCTTGAGAGGTGCTTGAGCCCCACCACCCTTGGCTTCATCTTTCAACACAGGCGCCGTCTTCTTGGCCCCCTCGATTTGAGCCGCTTCGAGAATCGTCTTGGCTTCCAAATTGGTCGGAGATCGCTCCAAAGCCTCTTTGGCAATCACCTTGGCCGCAGCGATATCTCCAATGTGCAATGCGAATTTCGCATCCTTGACTAAAACGTCCGAGGATCCATTGAGCAATTCTCCAACGTCCCTGAGAGCTTCGGAACCAGCAGTCGGCAATAGAACCCCTGCATTGCCACTGGCCTTATTGATCAACGCGCCCAAGAACCCTAGGTCGGGATCCGATGCCTCTGAGACCAAATCCCATTGCAATGTCTTGTTCTGTCCTGAAATCTCGCCATCGATACGCAAAGTTCCATTGAGACTCTTGGCAGTCATCACTCCAATCAAAATCGAATCGCGATCCCCTCGGATCGGAGGAATCCGTTCAGGGTACCTCGTGGCGATACCCACTGGCCAACTGGCTTCCTTAGGCCAAAACACCGGCATGCAAGCGATCTTTGTGAGCTCGCTTGCGACTTGCTGCAAGGTCACGCCTTGAATGTTGCTGCGAACCAAAACACGACCACCGGTATGATTTGCCAACGTGGCCAAAAATTCACAGTCGGTCTTTGGTCCGATCGCTAATGAATTGATCGAACAGCGTGCAGCGACTAGCTCGCCCACCAAGGAATCAAACTCTGAGGTGTTGAGCAGATTGGTCGAATGGATTCCATCGCCAATGTAAACAACCGTTTTTTCGCCTTGATCACCAAGCGACTTGATCGCCGAGCGAATCGCAGTTGCAATATCCGAAGTACCCAGCGGTACACGGCTTTCGAGCCTTTCAAAAGCGCCATGAACCTCGGGCGAATCGGATTTGGCTCGAGCGATGTAAAGTTCCGACTCCACGTCGCAAGCCAACAACGATACAACCGAACCCTCAGGCAACGAATCGATAAACGATCGCGCGATCTCCATCGACTCGCGTCGATACACACCGTTTTGCGATGCCGAAGTATCCACGACCACAGCCACCTTCGGGGCAACCTTCGCCTCGGCCATCTGACCAGAGAGCAGACTCAGTGCAAAAAGCGTCTTGCCTTCGCTCTGATAGGTTGCCAAACGACTCGCTTTGCTCAGGGCTTGTGCTACCCCCTGGCTGTCGAATGCGAAAGCCAAATTCGAGGCCACAGGCAGTCCAAAAGCTAAAGCAAAACCGACTGCCACTTCCGGCAACCTTGCCCGATTACTCCACATAGGACGTTGCATCCTCATAGCGATTGGCTCCAAACAACTCGATGGGTAGGAAAAGAGGTTCACCGAAAACCTAACGATACACAATTCGTTTCATCGTATTTACGCCCCCCTGATGTTGCCATTAAAAAAGGGCTAGCCGAGAAAGAATCACCCGATGGTATCAATCGACCCTTCTAGGCGAACTTGCACGAGTAGGTTTTCACTACAAATCACATCAGAGCAAACATCATGCCAATCGATAAAAAGTGCGATCAGCTGAACGGAAAAGGGAAATAAACCGCGATTTCGTAGGTTTTTGGCACGGTGCTAATCCTCTCGACACACAAGAACATTGCCCGCTGTTGCATTATTGAACACCCGCCGGCAAACTCCCCGAATCCGGTAAATCTTCCCAAATCCGCTCATCTTCCGGCTTCCCCCAAGCCGATCCGATCGACAGCGCTCCAGATGCCTATCCCATGTCCAAACGGATTAGACAGCAAAAATGGCAAGTCGAATTGAAAAGCCCTACCAAGTTCACAATCTTGCTATCGCAAAACTCGGTCAGCTACTGGGTCTGATTCTCTTTGCCAGTTGCCAGCTTTCAACGGGCATCTGCCTTGCCCAAGACGAGTCGGCAAACCCGTTGGCAAGCAGGAGTAATCGCGAATCAGGCCAAGGTCTCCTTAGCCGACTTCGAGGCGCAAACACCAAACCCAAAGACCCTCTGTTCAAAGAGCCACTATCAGACGCAAGCCAAGAGCAACCTGACCGCCGCTGGAACGGGTCGATGCGAGTTCCCTTTCAGTCCTTTAACTTCCCTTGGTCAACGCGATCGAGCGACTCTAAAACAAGCATCCAAGATCCGATTGATCTGCCTAACGCGATTCAACCTAAGCGATCTGTACAAGCCCAAAGCGATGCGATCGGAAGCGGAGTTCTGCGACGTAATTCTGCACCAACTCCGACACCCCCAAGAGTCAACCCAGGCCCTGCGGTCGCCCCTGGAGATTCTCCAAGCAAAGTAGAAGAACCAGCCAGGGAACCGCTCCAAGTCGACACATCCATCGACTCCTCGACTCGCAAAGAGCTTCGTGTCTACGAAGCTGCTCCGAGTCCGAATTCCATCGACTCGAAGAACACAAGCCGCCGAAGTCCGCCGATTGCTCCAGACAAAACAAACGTGCCTGCCAGAGAAGCAAAGCCACATTTGGAACTTCCAACGACCGAAATTCCGAGCATCGAAATCTCTCCCGAACCGATAAAAACGCCAGCGAGCATCCCAGCGATCAACGCATCTTCTCGCATCTCTGAAGTAACCGTCGAGCGTAGCAGTATAAGTCCTCGCAAGTCTCCCAAAGCCAGCGCTCCGCTGGATGTGCGTGTTCCTCAACTTCGCTTGAGAGTCGATGGTCCTCAATCCATCGAAGTTGGCAAAAAAACCACTTACACCATCCATGCAACCAACGAAGGTGAATCTGAACTCCAAGGATTGATCATCCGGGCATCGACCCCAAAGGGTGTCACGATCGATGGCATCAAGTCTATGGTTGGAGCTTATGAATTGGATCAAACGCCGCAAGACGTCAGCCTCCTATGGGAGTTGGAATCCCTGGCTGCAAACGATTCTAAATCGCTTGAAATGCAAATCGAGGTGCTCGAAGCAGATCAATTTGCCATCAACCTCGAATGGTCTGTGGCTCCGAGTCCCACTCAAATGAACGTTAAGGTGCATCAACCTAAGCTTGAACTCGATTTGAGCGGCCCGATCGATGTCCAAGCTGGCGTACCTCAAAAGTACCGCGTTCGAATCAAAAACTCTGGTAGTGCCAATTTGTCGGAATTGAATTTGTCTTTGCAAACTGAAACCACCTCGCAGTACGAATCCTTGTTGGGAGATATCCCTGCCGGTGCAGAAAAAATGGTGGATGTCGAACTGACATTCGAGCAACCCGGTTTGTTTCCAATCGTTGCGACCGCCAAAGACCAATCCGGTAAATTACAACAGCGCCAACGCCTCGATGTGCAAGTCCAACAACTCGAACTGACGGCAACTTGGTACGGCCCTGAGGAGTTCATCCAAGGAACTCAAGCCGACTACGAATTGGTCATCGAAAACACCAGCGGTGTGCTTGCAAGCAACCTCGATTGCTCGATCGAAGTCCCACCAGGAATCGAGATTCTTGAAATGCCCCAAGGTGTCTCTCGAATTGGAAATCAAGTCCGATGGTCGATCCAATCGCTTGATGCAAACTCCCAGTTCAAGCTTCCCCTACGATGCGATATGATCCTCGCAGGAAATCAAACACTCAAGTTCCACGCTCAATCGACAGGGAACTTGAATCTGCAAACGAAAATCACCACCGTTGTCGAAGCGATCGCAGACCTGGAATTGAGCGTTATCGAGCCCCAAGCTCCTGCTCCTGTGGGTACCCCCGTCGTTTACGAGATCCATGTGGCAAATCGCGGTTCAAAGGCGGCAGAAAACGTCCGGGTCCTAGCACAATTCTCCGAAGGAATCGAGCCGCTTAGAATCGAAGGACACGCCGGACGGATCGTTCCTGGCCAAGCACTCTTCGATCAGCTCGCACAGATCGCACCAAAACAGACCGTTACCTTGAAGGTCATCTGCCAAGCATCCAAAAACGGGGTTCATCGGTTCCGAGCCGCTGTCCAGTCTCCGGCGAGCCAAGAAGACTTGCTCGAAGAAGGTTCGACTCGCTTTGTCGGTGGAGTCAAAGGCCAAAAATAGTTATCGACTTCTTGCCGAAACTCTACTGAGCTTCAAGGCTATCGATCGCCACAAGCAATCTTAGAACAGAAGAATTCCGATCGCTTTTGGACCATGAACTTGCATTCCAAGCTTTCAGTTCCTGCACGCTAGGAAATCGATGCTTGGCAATCAAATAGGAATGCTCGACGATCTGCTCGTCGGAAAGATCGCTATCGGCTAGCATGCGAGCCATGTCCTGAAGTTGCGTATTCGCAAAACGATACTGCAATTCGGCTCTCAAAATCGGCAAATCAAAACTTGAGGCCGCGTCGCTCGAAGCTGCACCCGTGGACGTCTTGGCTGACTCAGTTGGAGCTCCCAATTGGCCCGCAGGCTGGGCCAAAAGGGAGCGATCCAACCAATCGGGCTGCTCCGGGAAGAGCTTAGAAGCAAAAGAATCAATCGATAGATGTGTTGACTCACGCGATCCAGAAGAAGGGATTGCAATGGAATGAAAGCCCCCGAGCCTTCTCGAGTAGTCTTGGAGCTTCTTTGGATCCATAGCCATGTATTGAGATAAACTCAAAGTCTCTTGGCCGGCGCGCGCAGGCTCAGACATCAACATCCAGTAAACGATCTGTCGCACTCCAGCTTGCTGCTGATAAGCTTGCTTTCCAAGATACTCCATCAAATCTTTGCGATCCTGAACCGCGATTCCAGAATCGAGCCCGAACTCGGAATGCAAAGCTTGACCAAAAAAATCTCGCCAAAGTGCATTGATCAATCCACTCTGAGCCCAACTACCCTGCTCTACCCAAGCACCAACAACTTGGTCGATCGAAAGCTCCGCTGCGACTCGTTTGCCGTCAGGTAGCCGCCCCGGAATCTTACTGATGCGGTCATCTTGCTCTTTCGTAAACAATTCGGCTTTACCTATGGGTGATATCTGAGCCATCATGGCTGCGATCGAATCAAAAACGACCGCGCTAGCACCCGGGGCCGGAGCCACCGGTGGCATTCGATCGGCAAGCCAATGCGGGAAAGCCTCAGCTTGCGAACCATGGCACTGGGTGCAACCGATAGCCACGTTTCCTGTGGCATTCAAAAACAGTCGCGAGAGTCCCCTGAGTCGTCCAGATTGGGCTTGGGAAAGCCCTACCCAAAGAGCACTTGTGCTATGGGATGACTCAGACTCCTCAATCCATTGCTCTCCGAGGAAATAAGCCGGGTGCTCGGGCCTCCAAAGGCCCAGTAAAACCTGCCTCTGGATCTCTTGAATCGGCAAATCTTCTCGCACTTGCACTTCGATCCAATCGCGAAACGCACTGTAAGACTTGTGGGTAGAAGATCGTTTCCCAAGATAAAATTGCGCCAGCCGCTCGGCCCAAACACGGTTGAACTCATCGCTGCTTATCCACTCCTTGAGGGTTCTCTCAAGAGCTTGCTCCTGGGTCGACTTGGGGCTTGAAGCCGTTTCGCGACGAATCGCTTCGAACTCCGCACTGGTCGGCACTCGGTGTAAAATCAACCTCGAAATTCTATCGACCGTTAATGATCCTTTCTTGGAACCCGTGTCGAGCAAACCAAGTTGTTTCCAGATCTGCTGGAATTGCGAGTCGATGACCGAGACAATCTCTCGATCGATCGAGCCACCTAGTTCTACCCTCGGAATTCCAGGTCGGCTCGATATTGGATCGCTAGGTGTCGAAGCGGTGCGCTCGTTAGCGAGTTTTGTTGCAGCACTTGCGTTTTGACTATCATTGACGGCAAGCTTATTGGACCCGTCCTGAAGCCTCTCCTTAGGAGCAAGGACCGTCTCGGATGCAGGCATTCCTGAGCGGGACTTTGGCTCGGGTGATCCTTCGACTCTGGCTTGTAATTCACCAGATTGCTTGCTGGAGTCTACATGGCTTTCTACACGGCTTTCTTGGTGGCTCGAGGACCCCTTGAAATCCCCAGCAATTCGCTGCTTATTCGCGGCGTAGTTCCACCAACCGACCAAGGAACAAATCGCTAAAGTGGCTGCGATTGCCGCAACGCTTATCCAGAGGTTATTGCGAGGTTTTGATCTGTTTGGAGCTCTGCGGGCTATCTGTTGCAGATCCAGTCGCGCGCTGTGAACAGCTTGATCGAGTTGAGGGTTCGTAAATAGCGACTGCTTCGAGCGTTTGGCTATCTCGTCGGATAAACAGGACTTGCTCATAGAGGGTTCGCAACCACCGAGCCAATCACAGAGCGAAGCCTCGATAAGCCCATCGAGGATCCCATGTTCTGACGAGGGATCCTCAGGGGTGTTCGAATTTTCGCTGGGGAATCGACTCATCTTGTTACCGGTCTTGCGTTCCTAACTTCTCTTCTAAGCATTGCCTTAATTGGGCTTTGGCCCGCTGTTGCAAATTCTTGACTCCGTTTTCGGTGATCTGCAACTCCGCAGCAATCCGCTCGCGTGACGCTTGATCCTCGAATCGCATTCTCAAAGACTGCTGCGCCCTGGCCGAGAGCCTTTGGAAACATTCTTTAAGTGCGTCGAGCATCCGATCTCCGGAGGCGTCAGCACCTGCCCAACGGGTCCAATATTGATCCAACAATTCAGCTTGGTCGGTCAATCCAACCGAGCCAAATTTTCTTTTGTATTCAAGCAGCAAGTGAAAGGCGACTCGACGCAGATAGGCAGCGGTGGAGTATTCGCTGGTCTGCTCGAAGGGTTTCCTCAACACGGCCACAAAAGTTTCTTGTGCAAGATCGTCTGCCAGGTGAATCGGGCATCCGATCGCTCGCAGATATCTCCAAACCCCGAGATAATGCCCAGCAATGAGCTTCTCGGGATCCCAAGATTCGTTGCGATTGTTCAGATCCTCGGGCACACTAAGCGAATAGCCCCTTGATGAGTTTTCCGCTGTTGGCGATCTTCATTGGACGACCATTTCGACTTGTGAAGGTTGTCTCAAGAGAGATTCCAAGAGCATGGCATACCGAAGCCATCACATCCTCCGAGGAGTACGGTTCACCTACGACTTCAGTGCCGTCTTCGTTGGTTGCCCCAATGGCTTGGCCACCCTTGATTCCGCCACCACCGACAACGACACTCCAAGCTCGAGCCCAGTGGTCTCGACCAGCATCCCCATTGATGCGAGGGGTTCGGCTGAACTCACCCATCCAAACAATGCAGGTGTCTTCGAGCAATCCTCGCTCTTGGAGATCCGAGGTAAGGGCCGCCATGGCTTTATCCAAAACCGGCAATCGGTCGTTTTCAAGAGTTCGGAAGATGTTTTGGTGGTTGTCCCAACCGCCTAAATCCACTTCGACAAACACCACCCCTGCTTCGACAAGCCTCCGAGCCAGCAAGCAGCCTTGTCCGAACCCATTCGTGCCGTATCGTTCTTTGACCTCGGTAGGTTCTTTGTCGACCTGGAAAGCCTCCATCTGCTTGCTCGTCAGCAGATCAAAGGTCTTACCGAGCACCTTGCGGTGATCTTCCAAAACGCCGCCTCGATTCTGGCTGATGAAGGAATTTTCAATGGTTTCCAACGCGATTCGGCGTTGATTGAGCCGATCCGAATCGACACTCATCTCAAGGTTTCTAACGCGCCCGTTGCTCGTGACGTTGAAGGGTGCCCAGGACATCCCCAAGAATCCAGGGCCTTCGCTCGCTCCTCCGACGGCCACAAATGGAGGAATCTCCAAGTCGGGTCTTTGCGTGATCAACTCGTGGGCCATGACCGCACCGTAGCTAGGATAGTCCACATTCGCATCCGGAACATATCCGGTGTGCATGTAATATCTACCCCGGTTGTGATCAGCTTCGCGGGTACTCATCGAGCGAACAATCGCCATGTTGTGCATCTGCTGAGCCATCAAGGGCATGTGCTCGCTGATCTGCACATCGCCAGAGGTGCTGATCGCCTTGAACGGCCCACCGTTGTCGGTGCCAGGCTTAAGATCCCAAATATCCATCGTCGATGGGCCACCGCCCATCCAAAGCAAAATACAAGACTTCTGGTTCTTCTTGAGCGTATCTGCATGGACCCTCAGAGAGTGCCCCAAAGAGAGCGAAGTCCCAAGCATGGCGCTTGCACCGGCCATGTGAGACATAAAGTGACGACGGGACATCCCGTTGGGTGTTGTAAATCGATTCCACATAGCAGTGCACCTTTTGAAAAGAATTTGTTAGTGGCCAATTCGCTGTTTTGATTAGTGATTGAAAATAAATTCGTTGCTGTTGAGGATCGCCCACCACATGTCCTGGAGCATCCCCCCAACTTCCCCTTTGCGAGCAACCAATATTTGCGTCGCTACGGCCAACTCCTCTGGTCGCGGCTTACGCCCAAGTCCCGCAATGAACAAAAACTGAACCTTCTCCTGCGGTGTCCCCTTCCCGGTGCTTAACTGATGGAGCCAAGTACCAGGCTCCAATGCAATCGCAGCTCGGATCAACTCGCCGTTGAACATCATGAGCCCTTGGGGGATCGATCCGTTGAACGTGGTTGTCTCATCGCCTTCGTCAGTTCCAAAGGCGACAATGAATTGACGCATCCAGTCCTCACGCCTTCGCTGTTGCTCTTCCAAATTACCCTTGCGATTGGCCTGAGTGGCCACCGCCAAAGA
>Ga0315904_10007221_pt1 | contig 14964 bp, 10 predicted proteins | sample LakEriMetagenome_6_FD_203529 | JGI IMG/M metagenome (GOLD analysis project Ga0315904, IMG submission 203529) | Freshwater fungal communities from buoy surface, Lake Erie, Ohio, United States - Buoy 12 MA120 | ecosystem: Environmental > Aquatic > Freshwater > Lake | place: USA: Lake Erie, Ohio... | reverse complement strand
CCGACAGCCCGCAGCCCACGTGGTCGGGCACGATCACCCGGAACTCGTGCCGCAGGCTTGCCACGAGGTTCCGGAACAGGAAGCCCCAGGTGGGGTTGCCGTGCAGGCAGACGACCACCGGGCCGCTCCCCTCGTCGACGTAGTGCATCCGGTGGCCTCCCACCGTGACGAACCGCGAGGCAAACGGATAGGCCGGGCCGTAGGCGAACGGCGTCACGCTGTGGCTGGCGTCGGCTCCGCTCATGGGGCGTTCATGCCTCGGTCATCGGCCGCCTCCGGCGGCTACCACTCGAACGCCAGGAACCGCGTGTTGAGCCCGCTGCCGAAGGCCGTGAGCAGCACCTTCTCACCGCGCTGGATGCCCTTCTCCTCCACGCCGATCGCCAGCGCCGCCGGGAGCGCCGCCGACACCATGTTGCCATACCGCTTGTAGATCGCGAAATCCTTGTCGAAGTCGAGGCCCATCTCCTGGTAGAAGGCCTCGTTCACCTGGCGGCCCACCTGGTGGCAGAACACGTGGTCGAGGTGGTCCTTGGACCAGCCGAGCGACGCGGTCACGTCGGGGAACGCCCGGCCGCCGAGCTTGGCGGCGGCGATCATCAGCTGGGCCGCGTCGGAGGTCATGATCGGCGCGATCTCCTCTCCCTGCCCCACGCTGAAGTCGCCATTGCCGATGCAGAGCTGGTGGTGCTGCGACGCCGACCGGGCGATGCCCCCCACGAACCGGTGCCGGGTGGAGGAGATGCTGTCGTGGCAGAGCACGGCCGCGACGGCGCCGCAGCCGAGGGTCAGCGTGGGCAGCATCTGGAGGAGCTTCTCGCGGGTGATCCCCTGGTCGCCGAGGAGCTGCTCGCAGGTGGTATGGACGACCTTCGAGATGTTCTCGCCGGAGCAGATGATGCCGGCCTTGACCGTACCCGCCTCGATCAGGTGGGCGAGCATGATCATGCCGTCGCTGAACCCGATGCAGGCGTTGGTGATGTCGAGCACCAGCGACTCCTCGGGGATGCCGAGGTTGTGGTGGACGAGGCAGGCGGTGGCCGGCTCGAAGAAGTCCCGCGACACCGAGCAGTTGAACAGGGCCCCGATCTGGTCCGGGCGAAAGCCGGAGCGGTCGAGGGCCTGGCGGGCCGCCGCCGTGGCCACGGAGCTGGGCGTCACGTCGGTGGACCACATGCCCCGGGTGCTCACACCGCTGACCCGCTCCAGCGTGCCGGCGGGCACCCGCAGCCGCTCGTAGGCGGGGGCGATCCGTTGCTCGATCTCCGCGGAAGTCAGGAGCGTGTCGGGAAAGTGCAGGCCGAACGACTCAACGCACACGTGCTCGAACCGAAACGAAATCATCAAGTGCTCCTTCACGACACCGGTGACCGCTCCCGCGGGGCTCGTTGCCCGCGTGGGACACCGGCCGGACGCTGGCCGCGTCCGGACCGAAACCGACCGATCCCGACCCTCGCCACGATAATCGATCGGGACGCCGTTTCGCAGTCACGGGCGTTTCGCGGGCGGAATCGCCGCCGCCGCGGCCGCCCGAACGCCGCCGTCGGCCTCAGGGCCGCAGCACGCCGGCCCACAGGGCGTCGGACACGAGCAGCCCCTCACGGGTGAGCCGGAGCCGGACGCCGTCGTCGACGGCCAGCCCGCGGTCGATCCATCCGGCCAGCGACGGGCCCGCGAGCGTGTCGATGTCGAACCCGCTCGCCGCCCGAAACGCGGCCCGCCCGACCCCCTCCCGGCGGCGGAGGCCCACGACGAGCCGCTCCCGGGCCGCCTCCTCGGCGGTCATGGCGTCCACGTCGCCCGTGGCGTCGACGCCGGCGAGCACCCGGCTCATCCAGGTGGTCGTGGACCGGTGATTCGTGAGCCGCGTGCGGCCGTCGAACCGCGCCGCGCCGGGGCCAAACGCCTCCCACGGCCGGCAGTCCCAGTAGGCCTCGTTGTGCCGGCACCGCCCGCCGGGCCGCGCGAAGTTCGAGACCTCGTAGTGCTCGAAGCCGGCGGCCTCGAGCCGGTCGATCGCCGCCTCGAACATCGCCCGTTCGAGCGACTCCTCGACCGGCTGCACGAGTCCCTTCGTCCGCTGCGTCTCGAAGGCGGTTCCCTTCTCCCAGGTGAGGCAGTAGACCGAGACGTGATCGACGCCGAGGCCGATCGCCGCCTCGAGATCGGCCTCCACGGCGGCGAGCGACTGGCCCGGGGCGGCGGTCATCACGTCGAGGCTCACGGCGAAGCCGGCAGCGAGCAGCCACGCGGCGGCGCGGCGGACGTCGTCGGGGGCGTGGTCACGATCGAGCGCGCGGAGCGTGGCGGCGTCGAGCGACTGACCCCCGAGGCTCACCCGGGTGACGCCGGCCGTCCGCAGCGCGGCCACGAGTTCGGGGGTCACGTCGAGCGGATTGGCCTCGACGGTCACCTCCGCCCCCGCCTCGATCCGCAGCCGAGCCCCGAGCGTGTCGAACAGCCGCCCGAGCCCCGCGGGCCCGAGGTGCGAGGGCGTGCCGCCGCCGAGGTAGAGCGTGTCGATGGCGATCGGCTCGGCCACCCGCTCGAGTTCCCGGCCGATGGCCGCGAGGTAGCGGTCGATCAGGTCGTCGCGGCCGGCCACGAGCGTGAAGTCGCAGTAGCCGCACCGGTGCCGGCAGAAGGGCACGTGCACGTAGGCATGCCGCGGCGGCTGCGTCTCGACAATCATGTCAGCATCGCGATGCTCGGGATCCTTCGGGGCCGTTCCTCCGCATTCGCCCGCTCCGCCTCGACGTGACGCGTGTCACGACATCGGGCGTCGAACACCGCGCATCCGTCGCCCGGCGAGTGATCCGCACCAGGCGGCGAGGAACACTCCTACCAGGTCGGTGACGGGCTCGGGAACCGCGACCACTCGGCCCGCGACACCGACGGCCGCATTGTAGGATCCGGAGTCGTACAAGCCCGTCGAAAGCAGGTCGGCGGCATCGAGAATGTCCGTGATGCCGTCGTAGGTAAAGTCGCCTTCGTTCCAGGCGGCCGACAGCCCCGAGTCGAACCTGCCGCCTGCCAGGAAGTTCGCGGCGTCGAGCACGTCGACGGTCCAGTCGAGGTTCGTGTCGCCCGCGGCCGCGAAGGCCGCGCTCACGGATCCGTCGCCGTTGTCGAGCCACCCAACCGTGCGCGGAATGCTGGACGCGAGGGCTGCCGCCGCCGCCGTGGAGGTGATCCCCCGCCCGCCGGTCCACGTGCCATCTCCCCGGCCTGACCGAATGGCATCGACGAGGCCGGCGGCAGGGAGCCCTCCGGCAACCGTCATCATGCCACTGCCAAGGTCCACAAGGCCGCCCGCCTGGGCGGCGAGACCGCCGACGATCGTCTGCAGGCCGGCAGCGACGGTGACGGTGCCGCCGGCAAGCGGAACCAGCCGACTGGCGCGCAGCGCGAGATGATTCGCGAGATGCAACCGGCCGGCCAGGACCGTGGTGGAGCCCGTGAGGATGTTCGCCGCGTCGAGCACCATGGTGCCCGCTCCCGTCTTCTCGATCCGGGTCGTTCCCGAAAGGAACGGGAATCCGGCCCGGCCCTGAGTAAGCGTGCCGGTCGTGCAAATCAGGTTCACGACCCCGGGCGCGGAGGGCGGAATCAGCAGCCCGGGGAGCACCGAACTGAAGGCCATACGATCCACGTCGAACGCGCCGCCATTCGCGCCGATCGAGCCGGATATCCGCATCACCAGATGATTGCCGTTGCGGTCCTGCCGCACCGCCGCGCCACCGCCGACTTCGACGTAGTCCTGCCCCAGCGCCTGGTAGTAGACCCGGTAGTTGCCGCCCGCCGAGGCTCCGGAAACCAGCGGCGTGCCGTTCAGATTCGTCCGCTTGTCGAGCTGCAGCACGAACTGGACCGGGGTGTCCTGTACCGCGCGAAAGCGGGCCTCGGCGCCGATGTTTCCGCTCCCGGTGCCGAAGCCCTGACCGAGGATCGACACCTCGTCGGGCCCGGTCCGCCTGAGCACGATGTGGGCCGTGTCCTCGGCCGTGGGTGACACGGCATTGCGGAATCCGAAACTGATCGTCTCGCCGATCTGCGTGCTGCGAAAGTCCCAGCCGTCGACCACCATGGTCGCGAAGCCCTCGCCGATGTCGGTCGGGAGGTTGCCAGTCTCGCCGGCGCGGCGGACCCGCACCTCGCCGCTCCCGAGGACGCCGGTCGACGTGGTGGACGTTCCGCTCTGCGTCCGCTGGATCCGCAGCAGGCCCGCCTGGGTCCGCGTGCTGAAGGGTGACACGTCCCAGGCGTTCCCGTTCGGATACGAGTTGCCCGCCTGCGTCAGCCGCGAGCCTTCAGGCTCGTCGAAAGTGAACTCGTCGATGACGCCGTTTCTGGGGCCGCCGAAGGCTTGGGCGAGCATGCCCTGATCGAGCAGAAACTGGCTGACCGCCGTGCGGTGCTGGTTGACCCGGAGGGAGAGGGCCTGATCGGTCGATGTGGTCTCGACGATCATGCCCCGCGCTCCCAGATGGGCCACCGTGGCCCGGGCGAAGCTCGTATCGACGGGGCCGGTCGTTCCCAGGTCCGAAAACTTCTTGGTCGGATCCGCGATGCCCGCGTTGACGGCGGCGAGCATCCTCGTGACCTGGGCGTTGGTCACCGCCTCGTTCATGTGGATGATGCTCGAGCCGACGGACGTCGAGGCCTCGTCGCCCGCGAAGCCGATCCCTTCGTGCATGTCGATGAACCATCCGGGCGTCATCTGGCGAGTGAAGGCCCACAAGGCCGCGGCCGTCGATCCCGTCGTGGCCGTGATCGGATCCCCGACCCCGGGGAAGTTGCGGTTGAGATTGCCCTCGCCGGGAATCTCTCGGGTGTTGGCATCGAGGGCCTGCGGGGCGCAGAAGGGCACGACGATCAGCGTGCCTTTGGTGATGGACCAGGTACGGATCTGGTCGGCGGCCGCGGCCCCGGCGGGCTCGTTGCCATGCACGCCGCCGGTGATCATCACCGTGGGCCCCGGCACCGAGGTGGTGCGCAGGTAGTAGGGGGTCTGCGTGCCGCTACCGAGCGCGATCCAGCCCGACGACAGCGTGTCCGCCGCCACAGGAACGCCTGCCGCCGCGACGAGCAGCGCCGCCAATGTCGCCCGGCGGATCAGTGGAGACACTGGCATCGGAGGGGGCCCGGGGCTGATGGTGCTTCTACGGCCCGTGCCGCCGCCTGGTTCGCGGGATCACGGCGCGCTCGACGTCGCCAGCTTCCTCCGCGGTCGGCTGGCCTTGCCGGAGCGGCCCTCGCCAGCCCAGCGGACACCCGAAGCGATGATCTCGTTGGGGCCGCCCGACACTTCGGGATGGGGGCTGTAACAGATCACGCGACCCTGACCATACATCGACCGGATGATCGCATGCGTGCCGACCATCGACCCCGGCTGGGCCCCCTTGTCGGCGACCTCCGTCTCGAAGGTGGCCAGAACCTCGTAGCCGGGCAGGTCGGCCTGGTCGTCTGGGACCAGAAGCGGCCCCTGATTGTACCTCACATCGACACTGCCACCGCGGCCGAGCAGCCCCCAGCCGGCGTCCGTCATGCGGATCGAGACGTCGCCCCCACCTCGAGCCCAGTGGGCACGATCCCACACGCGGGCGTTGATCAGACCGAGCGACCAGTCGTAGTGGGAACTGGCCAGGTACGACCCGGCGCAGATGCCCACGTAGCCGCCCCCCGCACGCACGAACTCGCGGATCATTTCGCGGCCGGACGCCTGGAGCCGTTCCGCCTGCTTGCTGCCGGATCCACCCGGCATGATCAGCACGTCGAAGTCCACCAAGACCCCCTCACGGATCTCGTCGGACGACACCCGTTTGGCCGAGAAACCCGTGTCCGAGGTCAGGATTCGGAGCAGGTTCACGGGCCCTTTCCCGGCTTCCGGCGCATCGTCGTAGATCGCGACCCGAACCGTCGGTCGGTCGTCCGCCGCCGTGGCGTCCGGCACCATCGCCGCGCTCGCCATGAGGCCGACGACGAGGCCGACGACGAGGCCGATGGTCGGGCAGCCGATCCCAGTTCTCCACACGGTGGCAATCGTCATGGCAGAAGCACCGGCTCCGTGACCGAGGGGGTGAACGTCGGGGGCGGAGGCGTCGGAAGGGTCAGGGCGGCCTCCTTCATGTCGTCAAGTTCCGCCCGCATCGCGTCGAGAGCCTGGGTCGCGAGATGCCGGTGGGTTTCGGTGTAGTCCGCCGATCCCGGAGCCGCGGCCGCCCACCGCTGCCGTGCCTTGTCGACCGCGGCGATCAGCCGGGCCTCGATCGGCCACACGTCCTCCCAGACCTGGGGAAGCTGTTCCGTGTGGACCCCGTCACGATTCTCGGTGAGGTTCCACTCCCGCAGCGTCGTGGCGATCGAGCAGATCGCCCCGCCATGCTCGCCGCTGACGGCCTCCGTCAACGATTCGCACGCGGCCCAACAGGGCACCGCGATCGAGAACTTGGGGTCGCCAAGCTGCACCCACATGGTGGTGAGGAGCGGATCCTCGCCGGGCTTCACACCGTGAAACACCCCCGCCGAGACGGTCGTCGTGCGGCTGATGGTGGCGGCCGTGCTCACCTGCGCGGGCAGCGTTCCTGCCGGCCCATTGACGGTGCCGGCGAAGGGCCGCCCGCTGTCGTCCGCCATGTCTCGACACAGATGCCGCAGGATGTAGTCGACGCCGAGACCGGCTCCGAGTTGCCCGTCGATCAGGCGACATGCCCGCGCATAGCGTTCGCCGGAATACGTGGCCTCCACGCGGGCCGGATCGGGGGCGGGGTCGACTGCCTGTGCGGTGGTCGAGAAGTTGGACCGCACGATGTATCCCCGTGGGGCCACCTCGGGATCGTTGGCGTCGAACATGCGAAACGTGCGTGGCCCGGCCTCGAAGAGGGCGGCTCCTCCGGAGGCGTCGATGACGCCGAAGTTGCCGTCGGTGCGGCGGCCGGTCTCGTTGGTTCGCTCGAGCAGCGCCCGAAAGTCGGCCACGGTGGCGCACGTCTCGAGCGCCAGTTTCATCAGTCCGCCGTTGCCGGGTCCCCGCTTGTCACCGCCGACGTCGAGGTCGCGGCTCAACGAGTTCTCGATGCAGAAGCCGGCGGAGTTGACGCCCATCCAAACGGCAGCGCGTTCGCCCGCATTCACGACGGCGAGCACGCGGTGCCGATCGCCGTCGTAGACCACGACCTCGTTTCTCGGCAGGCTCTTCGTGTCGCGGCTCTTCCAGAGCAGCGGCCTGCCGTCGGCCGTCGCTTTCCCTGAGATCACCGCCGTGGTGCAGGCCAGGAGCGGTGCGGGGCATGCGGCCACCAGCACCCCGGTCACGAGCGCCGGAGCCGCGATCAGACTGAACCTCGGACTCTGGTGACCCATCGACCCTCTCCTCGACTGGACAACAGAAACCGGCTGCTTCCGACTCCTCGACATTCAGCCTCGATGTCGCATGTCCGTCGTGGCCGCCGGCCGCACGATCCTCCGCAGCCGCCGGACGATGCCGCCGATCGCGATCGCCGCCCCCAGTCCCGCTGCGATCAGCGACGCAGGCTCCGGCACGATCACCAGATCGCCCGTCGCGTTCGAAAACGTCAGCGTCTGGGAGCCGAACGTGCCGGTCCAGACGCCAGCAGTTTCGCTCAAGGATCCCACGTAGCCGCCTGCGGCCGTGATCGACGAGAACGCGCCTCCCTGGGAACTGAAACCGCCGAACAGGCTGTACGTGCCTTCGGGCAACGTGCCGCTGAACTGCAGCTGCAGGTCACCCCCGTAGGTCAAACCGCCCGCGACGTCGAAGGCGTCGTACAGGGCGCCGCGGGTGGTGCCCGTCAACTCGAGCAACGTCTGGCCGCCGAGGGCCAGGCTGTTACCGAACGTGAGCACACCCGGGGTGCCGGCGGAGGCCCCGGGGGAGAGAACAGCCCCGGACAGGGTCGTGGCGGAGCCCGCGATCGTGCCCGACCCGAACAGCGTCGCCCCGCTCAGGACCGACACCGCGCTCGCGGAGGCGAGATTGGCGTTCATCATCATCGTGCCCGACTGCACGATCGTCTCGCCGGTGTGGTTGAGGCTGCCGCCTGCGCCGGTGAATCGAAGGATTCCGGCCCCGGACTTGGTCAGGCTGCCCGTGCCGCTCGTGGACTGGTTCCACGCCGTCGATCCGCCGGTGACGATCGTGACGACGCTGTCACTGGCGATCGTGGTGGCGAGCGAGCCGCCCGCGCTGTTCACGGTGATGTTGCCCGTCAGGCCGGAGTCGGTGGAGCCCAGGGTGGCCGTGCCGTCGAGGATCACGCTAGTGTTGATCGAACGGCCGGAAGCGGTCGTCGATCGCAGTGTCCCGCTACGCAGCGTGAGGGGCCCGAGCCCGAAAGGCGTGCCCACACCCGCCGTACCGCTCAGCGCCCACTGCACGACCCCCCCGTTGAGCACGAACCCGCCCGAATAGGTGCTGGAGCCGGAGTTGTTGGTCGTCGTGACCGCGTAGCCCACCCCGGCGAACGACAGCACCCCCTGCCCGAGCTTGGTGATCGACTGGGATCCAACTCCATCGCGAATCAGCGGCGACAGCGTGAGCGACGAGGTGGCTGCCACGTTGATCGCCCCCGACGTGTAGAGTTCGTAGTCCTGCCCCTGGCTCGACTGGCTGACCCCGATGTCGCCGAGCGACGTCCGATTGTCGAGGATGATCCGCCGGGGAACGCCATCCACGGTGCTGTCGATGCCGTAGAACCGCAGCGTGCCGCGCTGGCTCCCGCTGCTGTTCCGAAACTCGTAGGTGCTGCCGGTGGCCACGGTCAGGGTGGGCAGGAACGAGATCGCCCCGACGGTCAGGGTACCGGTCGTTCCGACGGCCGAACTGCCGTAGTTGACCCGGAGAACGGTGGCGGTGCTGGAGTTGATCTGCGCCCAGGCGGCCGTCCCGGTGGGAACGACGCTGGTGTTCCAGTTGCCGGTGGTGGTCCACCCGGTCTGCGCCAGGTCCGTGGCGCCGCTGCCGCCGAGAAAGGTGGAGACCGATTGCGCCATGGCACCACTGCCGACCGGAACGAAGCAAGCGGCGACGACGAACGCCCGGACTGAAAAAAACGGATGACGTGTCATGGGTTCTGAACCTCTTCCTTACTCGTGCCTCGACCGTCAGAGTTCGGACGACTCGCCGGCATCGCGGGCGGCCGCCCCCGACGACTTCGTGAGATCGAACCGCAGCGGAGCCGATCCGGCCGCGATCACCACCTTGCCCGCGCCCGACTCGCGATACCGGTTCGGCACTCTCACCGGCCGGCCGGACGTGGCGAGTCTCGTTTTTTCGGATCCTGTGATCAGCACCCGATAGGTGCCGGCCGGCAACCCCGTGCCGAACTGTCGCGTCGTCACCGTGAATCGGCCCGCCTCGTCGGTGGTGCCGAAGCCCCGCGGGCCGTCGGCGGAATCGAGCATTACCTCCGCCGCAACGAGCGGCTCGCCCTCGAAGGTCACCTCGCCATCGACGGGAAGCATGTCGTACTTCAACGCCGGAGGCCCGAAGCAGCCGGCAGCCCACACGGCCGCGAGCACCGCCAGGCAGGCCGTTCGTCGTGTGCGGATCGATGGCATCGGGTCGGGACAACCTGGGTTCAGAATGCGTCGATGACCTGGCCGTCGTCGCGGGCCGCGAGGCGATTGAGCACGCCGCCGTCGAGCCCCGGCCCGAGCAGCCGCACACTGCCGTCGGCGAGCACGAATCCGGTGCCGGCCATGTGGTGGGACCCGAAGGAGTTGCTGTTGGTCCCGTTCGGGATGTATTCGTTGCTCGCCGCTCCCGTGGCGATGAGGCCGCGGAGCGTCTGGTGCGTCGCCACGTTGCTCTCGGCGGCCTGCGCGATCACGCCAGCCCAGACGGCGCCGCGGTACGACACGAGCCCGCCCGACGAGTTCAGTGTGCCGTTGGGTCCGTAGGGCACTTCGCCCACGAGGAGCGTCTTGCTGGCACCATCGGTGATGTCCTTCACCTTGACGCCCGTTGTCCGAGTACCGGGGCTGAAAATGCCATTCCCCCCCTCGATGCAACTGCCGGCGAAGTTCGGGCAGCTACCGAGATCGCTGTACCTGGCCTGGGTGTTCCGATCGCCGAATACCCCCTTGTAGTTCGACAGCGCGAAGGCCGGGGCCGTGGCCGTGCCCGGCAGGGCTTCGTTCAGGCTCGATGACACCGGGCACGAGGCGCAGCGGAAGGCGGGCACTCGCGTCTGGGCCAACGCGACCACGTCTACCGCCGTGGACAGGTCGCGACTCGCAGGACGAAGGCTGTCGAAGAGCGCTGCCTCCTCAATCTGCGGGAGGACCATGGCCCCCCAGCCCCAGCCAGGACCGTTGAACGTTCCCACCGAATAGTCGGCATTCCGGAGAAACCCTCCTGGAAACCGCTTGCGGGCCTCCTGATGGCCGATCAACGCCAGGCCGATCTGCTTGAGGTTGTTCTGGCATGACGACCGACGGGCCGACTCTCGCGCCGCCTGCACGGCGGGCAGGAGCAGCCCGATCAGCACCGCGATGATGGCGATGACGACCAGCAGTTCTACGAGCGTGAAGCCTCGACGTCGCATGGGGTCACTCCTCGGTCAACGACGGGCGCCTGGGACATCGACACCGACTCACCCACGCCCCGAACAGGGCGACGAATGTCAGGCCTGCCGCGGGTTCGGGAACCGCCGCGACCGCGCCCCCCTGCGTCGCTCCCTGCTGCACGGGATTGTATTCACCCGCATCGAACAGGCCGGTCGAGAAGAAATCGGCTGCGTCCAGGATGTCGACCACGCCGTCGTAGGTAAAGTCGCCGTCGATCCAGGCTGCCGGCAGCCCGGTATCGAACTTGCCTCCCGCGAGGAAGTTGGCGGCATCGAGGATGTCGACGCTCCAGTCGAGGTTGGTGTCACCGGCCGCCGCGAACGCGACGCTGACCGAACCATCCCCGTTGTCGAGCCAACCCACGGTCCGCGGCACCGACTGCACGATCGCAGCGGCTGCGGCGGACGACGTGATCCCACTCGCCCCCGTCCACGAGCCGTCGCCCCGGCCCGCCAGCAGCGCGACGAGCATGTCGGCGGTCGGCAGTCCGGCAGCAACCGTCACGAAGCCGTTGCCGACATCGAACAGGCCGCCCGCGTTCGGAGCCAGACCACCCACGGTGGTGACGAGCGCCGGCGACATCGTGACCGTTCCACCCGCGAGCGGTACGACACGACTGCCCGTGAGCGCCGCCGCGTTGGCCAGATGCAGGCCTCCGGCCAGGATCGTCGTGGAGCCGGTGAGGGTATTGGCTTGATCGACCACAAGCACGCCGTCGCCCGTCTTGATCACGGGGTAGGTCCCGGCGAGCAGGGGCCACCCGGCCTGGGTCTGCGTCTGGGTGCCCGACGCGACGCCGATCGAGATCGCCGGACCGGCGGCGGTGGAGGTGAACACCAGAGCAAGGGTATTGCCGATCTGGGCGACGCTGAAACTGCCGCCGGCGAGATCGTTGGCGAACCCTCCGGTCCCGTTGACCGCCGCCGTATCGATCAGAAACTTCGACGCAGAGAAGCCCGTGATCGCCCGGCTCGCAGCGGCCACGGGCCAGATGGCACTGCTCTGACTCGGATCGAAGCCCGTTGCGGGGCCGCTGACATCGGGCGAGGTGCCCGACAACGACCACAGGTTGAGCCGGATCGGGCTGCCGATCGTTGCGGCAATGGCGATCGTGCCACTAGCGGCGGCGAGATCCCAGCCGCTCCCGGCGCCGCCGGTGCCGGACAGGATCTGCCAGTTGTAGGCAGCGCCTGCCCCCCAGGTGACGTTCCCGAACGACAGCGTGCCGACGCCGGTACCGGGGGCCAGGGTTGCATCGGCGGAAATGGTCGTCGGACCGGAGAGCGTGCCGGAACCCTGGAGCACCGCCCCCGACAGCACCATGGCGCCGCCGGGCGAGGCCAGCACGGCGTCCATGACCAGCGTGCCCGACTGCACGACCGTGCTGCCGGCGTGGGCCAAGGGCCCGCCAACCCCGGAGAACCGCAGGGTGCCCCCACCGGCCTTCGTCAGCCCGCCCGAACCGCTGGTGGCCTGATGCCACGTCGTCGACTGCCCGTTCACGATCGTCAGCACGCTGTCTCGCTGGACCGCCGTGGTCAGGCTCCCGCCGGCACTGTTCACGGTGATGCCGCCCGTCAGCGTGGACACCGTCGAGCCGATCTCCGCCGTACCGTCGAGCACCACGCTCACGTTGACCGAACGCCCCGACGTCCCGGTCGACCGGAGCGTGCCGCTGCGGAGCGTCAGTGGCCCGATGCCGAACGGGGTGCCGACTGCCGCGGTGCCACTGAGGGCCCATTGAACCGCGCCGCCGTCGAGCACGAAACCGCCCGAGTAGTTGCTGAGACTCGACTGATTGCCGGTGCCGGCGAACGACAGCACGCCCTCGCCGACTTTCGTGATCGATCTCGGAGTGGCGTCCTGACGGATCAAGGTGGACAGCGAGAGCTGAGTTCCTCCGGCGACGTGGATGGCCCCCGATGTCTTCAGCTCGAACTCCTGCCCCTGGTTCGTCTGCGTGAAGGCCACGTCGGCCAGCGTCGTGCTGTTGTCGATGATCAGCCTGCGAGGCTGCCCCCCCACGCTCGTGTCGACGCCGAAAAACCTGAGCGTTCCCTTCGTGCCCGCCGAGGTGCCGTTGTTCTGGATCGAGTAGGTCGTCGACGCGCTGACCAGCGTCTGTGGAAACGTCAGGGCCGCCACTTCCAGTACGTTCGTGGTGCCGGTCAGCCCCGCGAGGGACGTCGACGAGTACAGGATCCGGAGCGTCGATCCGGCACTTCCCGCCGGATTGATCTGCGCCCAGACAGATGCTCCGGAAGGAATGGAGCCCGATGTCCAGTTACCTGGCTGTGTCCAGCTCTGCTGACTGGTGGTCGTCGCACCGGTGCCGCCAACGAAGGTCACGATGTCCTGGGCGAGCCCGCGGATCTGCAGCGTCGCGAGCATGACGATGGCGAGGGCGCCGGCACGGGCCGGCGAGTGACTCATGAACACGCGCATCGCTTGCTCTCCTTGTTCACCGCCCGTCCCGCAGATCTCGCGCGGCCGCACGACGCGCCATGGCCGTGGTGCGTGCCGCGATCGCAACCGCAGGATTACATAAAATATATTCGCCCCGGGCGGAGTCTATCGGAGCGACCAAGGGATTTCAACATGCTCGGAAGGCTGCATCGCGCGGGTGGCGGGAGCCGACTTACGACCCAACGGCAGAGGCCGCGAGACCGCCGCCGAGACGACACCCGGAGGGCGATCACCGGCCGCCTCCATGATGCCGGCAAAAGCCGTGCCGGTTCCACGACGTCTCCCACGAGCGGAGCAGGCTGCCCCTCCAGCCTGCCGCGGCATAGTGCATTTTTCCGCCGTTCTCGGCACAGGCGGACCGCAAAGCGGACGTGGGGACGCGACAGGAAGGCCGCGTTCGCCCCGTGGCCTGAGGACCGCGCCGCCCGCATCCGGGGCAGTCGCTGATGCAGAACCGGGCAGCGATCGCATCGCCGCGGATCAGGGGCCTGGCCGCGACGTCGAGAACATCACGCCCAGCGCTCGGCCGGCGGTGGCCTCGATGTGCCGCGCCATAGCCGCCGCGGATCGCTCGGGATCTTCGGCAAGCAACGCTTCGACGATCGCCAGGTGCTCCTGAACGCCATCTTCCTTGCTGTGAGATCGGTTGCCGATCGCCTCGCTGACGGTTTGCATCAGCAGCGCGTAGCGGTCAATCTCCCGGGCCAGCCTCGGACTGCCGCAGGCTGCCGCGATCGCGGCGTGAAACCGGGCGTCGGAAGCCATGACGGCCTTGATCCACGCGGCCGACTTCGACCCCCGGGCGACGTACTCCCGCATCTCGTCCCGAAACGCCTCGAGCACGCCGCGATCGAGACGGCCGCAGGCACAGCGGGCGGCCTCGCTCTCCAGCACCCGCCGCACCTGGTAGATGCCGCGGAGTTCCGTCGGTCCGAACGGGGCCACCACCGCACCGCGGTTGTGACTGATGTCGACCATCCCGATCGCCTCGAGTTCCACGAGGGCCTCGCGAAGCGGGGTCGCGCTGATGCCCAGTTGCTCGGAGAGTTTGTGGGTGATCAACCGCGTGCCGGCGGGCAGCGTACCCCGAAAAATCTCGAGCAGCAGACGCCGCACGACCTGATGCCGAAGCGCCTGCCGGGCCTCCATGACCGCAGGCACGAAGGTGGTGGCCACGCCCGACTCCTGCTTGTGATTCATGCCGCGCACGTGAGGACTCGCTGCACCGACCGTGAGGGTCGCATCCCCAGTCTAGCCTTGAGGGAGTCCGTCGGGCAGCCAGACGCACCGGGTTCCAGACGGGATGGCCTCACCGATTCGTGCCCGCTCGGAGGCGAAACGGGAGTCACCATCCGGAGCCGGGTATCGCTCTGGAGGTCGGCTTGCCGGTCGGTTCTTCCGGGCCCCCGGAAACGCACGTCGCCACCACCAAGTCACCCGTCACGTTCAGGACCGTGCGACACATGTCGAGAATCCGGTCCACACCCATGATGATCCCGATGCCCTCCCCGGGCACGCCGACCGACCGCATCAGCACCACGATCAGGGGCAGCGAGCCACCCGGCACGCCCGCCGTGCCGATCCCGGCGAGGATCGACATCAGCACCACGGTCACCTGCTGCGCCATCGAAAGGTGCACGCCGAACACCTGCGCGAGGAACAGCACCACCACGCCCTCGTACAGGGCGGTGCCGTTCTGATTTCCCGTCGCCCCCACGGTGAGGACGAACCGGGCCTTGTCACGGGGCAGCCGCAGATTCTGCTCCGCCACCCGCAGGGCGGTCGGCAGCGTGGCGTTGGAAGACGACGTGCCGAACGCCACCTGCATCGCCTCGGCCGCCTGCGTGAAAAATGTCCGGGGACTGACCCGGCTGAAGAGCGTGAGCACCAGCGGGTAGACGACGACCA
>Ga0315904_10007220_pt1 | contig 14964 bp, 15 predicted proteins | sample LakEriMetagenome_6_FD_203529 | JGI IMG/M metagenome (GOLD analysis project Ga0315904, IMG submission 203529) | Freshwater fungal communities from buoy surface, Lake Erie, Ohio, United States - Buoy 12 MA120 | ecosystem: Environmental > Aquatic > Freshwater > Lake | place: USA: Lake Erie, Ohio... | reverse complement strand
AGGTATTTATAGTATTGGGCAACCAGATATTGTAAAAGAATTATTAATATTTATTAAAAAACAAATTAAAGAAGTTGGATTAGATAGTAATAACTTAACTATTACTGAAACAAATGGTGGTTTAGGTGGTTTTTCATCTATTTTATTAAAAGAATTTAATAATTTAAATATTGTAGAATTAAATCCTACTCATTTTAAAATAATTCAAAATAATTTAAAAACATATGGATTTAATAATAAAAATATTATGATATATGAAGCAGATTATTTAGATAAGATGTTTGAGTTAAATCAGGATATAATAATATCAGATCCACCATGGGGTGGACGAGATTATATTAAAAAACCATCAATACGACTTGGTTTTGATAATATTGATATTGTTGAAATTATTAATAAATTAAATAGTGAAAATAAATTTACTTTATTTATATTTTTAGCACCCGTTAATTTTAATTTTAATTTATTTCTATCTAAAATAAAATCTTCAAATATTTATATTCAAAAAGTTCGTAATCATAATTTTGTATGTATAAGAAAATAGATTAAAATATATAATATGACAGAAGTTGAACTTAAAAAAATTATTATTGATATTAAAAAAATTATGGATGATGTTATTTTAATGAAAGAAAAAATAACATCTGAAATTAATAAATGGTCAAGTATTACACATAAATATAATAATGAATTAGTTTTATATATTAAACAACTTGAAAATAAACAAAATATTGAATTTGAAGCAATTCAACAAACATTAACAGAAATAAAAGATCGTTTAGTCTTATATGAGATAGATCCATATTTTGATGAAAATCTAAATTAAAGTTTTTTTATTGATTTAACTATTATAAACATATATAGTATATGTATTCATCAAAACATAATAAAAACTTTAATGATAATTCTATTAAGAATATATCTACAAATAAATCAGTTATACCAAAACAAATAGATAAACCAGTAGTTTTATCAAATCAAATAGATAAATCGGTTATGAAAAAAAAAATAGATAAACCAGTAGTTTTATCAAAACAAATAGATAAACCAATTATAGAAAAAAAAATAGATAAACCAGTAGTTTTATCAAAACAAATAGATAAACCAGTTATAGAAAAAAAAATAGATAAACCAGTAGTTTTATCAAAAAAAATAGATAAATCGGTTATGGAAAAACAAATTAATATAAATGAAAATACATTTAATCCAAAAGAATTTATCCGTAATAATAGTATTAGAAATTCGTATGATATTTGTATTATTAAAAAATTTATAGGTAAAAAAATATTAATACCAGCAAAAGGTATTGTAATAACTCCTAAAATTAAATTAGATGCAAAAAATATAAAAGCACAATTATTATCTTCTGATAATTGTAAAAATTTAATAATGCATGTAGTTTGTATTAATGGTATTATGCATATTATTAATGGTTTTCATTATTATTTAGCATTAAATTCCATTGCATATAAAGATATTGAAACTAATCAACAATTAAAAAATATAGATATTAAAATAGTTCAATTACCAAAAGTATCTAATATTGAATTACAAAAATTAATTGAATATTTTATATAAATTAATATTTTTTTTATAAAAATATTTATATCTATTTTATTTATATTAAACATATATAAAGATGGAAAACTCATTTGCAATATTAGATGATGAATATGATACATCTAAAAATATTATTAATTTAATAGAAGTAAAAGAAGATATTGCAAAATCAAAAAATTCTCCTAATAATTTAAATCCAACATATGAAGAAAAAATTAAAATAATTCAAGAATATTTTGGTGTATCTGAAATATGTGCTATATATTTATATCATAGAAGGAGGAGAGGTGTTCCATGGCATAAACCAAATGATAAAAAATATTTAGAATGGAGTATTCAATTACAGAATGCAATTATTTATTTAGATACAATAGTGGGATTTGATTGGCATAGTTTAGAATTTGGATTTGAAGAAATTCAATTTACAAAACATGGCATTGATCTTAATAAAATAGATAAAAAAATAATGGTATTATCTGAAACATCTGATATATTTCTTATGAATAATCCAGATAAAGATGGTTTTATAAAAGTTAGTAAAAATAAAATTAATATTACAAAACAACTTAATAAAATGGGATTATTACCACGTTCATATTGTAAATAAAAATTGAAAAAAATAAATATAATTCAATATAATTACTTTTTTATATAAGAATTATGGATGAAAAAAATATAGAAATATGTATAATATGCACTGAAGAATTAAGTAGTCATATAGAAATAGAGTATTTACAATGTTTTCATAAATTTCATTTAACTTGTATTAAAAAATGGATTAATATTAAACCAATATGTCCAGTATGCAAATTTCCAACTAATTTAAATATAATTGGTGCAGATGCAGATGGTAAATTTATTTCCAGTAGAGGAGATACTATTAATAATGGAATTATAGAGCGTAATTCTTATTTTCATAATTCATTTGATTTAAAAATTGATAGTTCAACATCTGAAGATACATCAGCAGATGAAATGTCATCTTCTTCAGATGATACTGATATTATTAATAACTATCATTTGATAAATAATAATAATGATATGTCTAATAATGATAATGATATGTCTAATAATGATAATGAGATGTCTAATAATGATAATGAGATGTCTAATAATGATGAAAAAATAAATAATAGTAATTTACCTAATAATGTATTACAATATTATAATAGATTATCAAGTAATATAATTACAAATAATATTATTTCAGGTAATTTAAATACAGATAATAATAATAGAGTATCTAATTATGAGCATACAAGTATGTTTGAATCATTTTTACAAGATATAATAAGAGATAATAATGTAGATATTTCAAATATAGGAGTAGAAGATAGTTCAGATGAAGAATAAAAATTGAATTATCTTATTTTTTTTAATAAATAGTGTATATATATAATAGAATATATATATAATTATGTCAAAACAAAAACAAACTTCTAATATTATTGAAAATACAAATATAATAAATCCAAAATTTGTATCAATTTCAAAAGAAATGGAATTAGATGGAAATGATTTATTTTTAGTAGGTGATTTAGAATTATCTAAAAAAGGATTAATTAATCATCATATTGAATCAATGAATGAGTTATATGAGATTGGTATTGATCAGATTATTACAAAAGTATTTAAAATAGAGAAAGATATTGTTCGTTTAAAACCAGCAATTACAGAAGAAGAAAAAAATATAGATTATGTTCATTTAGAAATAAATTTTTCAAATGTAACAATAGGTAAACCAATGATGGTAAATTATAATTCAAGTAAAGAAGAAATTTTATTTCCAAATCAAGCAATTCGTATAGAGAAAACCTATAATTCTACAATTCGTGTAGATGCAATAATAAAAGAAACAATATGGATGAAAAATGGTTCAACTGTTATTCGTGAAGGAAACCTTAAGGGATTTAATTTAGGCAAAATACCAATTATGGTTGGTAGTAAATTATGTCATACTTATGGATTACCTAAAAAGATTTTGCATGATTTAAATGAAGATCCAACTGATCCAGGGGGGTATTTTATTATAAATGGAGGTGAATGGGCAATTGATAGTGTTGAAAGTATTTTATTTAATAAAATTCGTATATTTCGTAATGAGGGATATCAAAAAGAATTACTTCATGCAGAATTTATATCACGTCCAGGTGATTTTTATCTTAATTCTGATGAATTTATTATTCGTGTCTTAAATGATGGTCAATGTACTATTGAAATATGTAGGGATCAACTTAAAGGAAAGTATTTTCCATTTTATGTTATATTTCGCTTACTTGGATGGGAATCAGATAGAGATATTTGGAAAAATATTGTTATGAATGAAAATGGTCCATTAACTAAAGCAATTAGTAATGAATTACAAAAGGGTTTTAATGCAAAATATCCATTTATGTCTAAAGCAAGAGATATATATAATCGTAAAGAATTATTATATTATTTAGTAGAAGAATTAAAACCAGAATTTAAAAAATATGATTTATCATCAGAGGAGGCGCATATAAGATTAACTCAAGATATATTAGAAAAAATTGATGTTCATTTATTACCACATATGGGATTTACAAAAGAAAGGCGATTAAATAAGTTAAGATTTTTAGGATTAATTTTTCATAAATTATTTTTAACTAAATTAGATATATTAAGTCCAACTGATAGAGATTCATATAATAGTAAAAGAATTCATGCGGCAGGAACAAGTTATGCTAAAGTTATTAAAACACATCTTAATGCATCAGTTATTCAACAAATTAAAAGAGCATTTATTCGTAATTTTATGAGTCAGAGTGCATTTACAATTGATTTAGAAACATCATTAAAGGCATCAATTCATGGAATTGAATTTGGTCGATCAATAACACAATCAATTACAGCAGGAAATAAATCACAAATTACAATTAATAAAAAGAAAAGAACTAATCGTTTATCTTCTCAATTATTAAATAGGCGTAATCAATTAAATACATATAGTATTTTACGTGCAGTTACAACAACAAGTGCAGATAATGCTAAACAATCAGAACGTGCTAATGAAATTCGTAGAGTGCATATGTCATTCTTTGGATATATTTGTTGTGTTCATTCACCAGAAGGTGAGAAAGTTGGTATTAATAAACAATTAGCAATATTTGCATCAATAACACGTGCAAGTTTTGGAGAAGTTATGAAAGAATTAATATTATCAGATTCTGAATGTATACCAATTGATAATATATCAGTAGAAGATATAGCAGATTCTGGATTATGTAATATATTTGTAAATGGTGATTGGATAGGTGTATGTCCTAATGCATTAGATTTTGCTATAAAATATAGAAAAAAACGACGTGCTTTAGAATTTTCACCAGAAATTACAATTGTATGGGATTCACGTGAAAATGAGGTTTATTTTTGGACAGATGTTGGTAGAATGATTAGACCATTATTAATTGTATATAATAATAAGCGTGATCCAGAATATTTTGATAAATCTGAACAGTATAATATTAAAAAACGGAATTTTAGACAAGGTATTGCTTTAACACAGAAACATATTGATGCAATATTAGCTCGTGAAATTACTATTGATGATTTACTTCGTGAGCATATTATTGAATATATTTCAGCAGAAGAACAAGAAAATATGTATTTATGTTCATCTTATTTACAATTAAAAGAAAATTCAACAAATGAATTATGTGAATATACACATTGTGATATTGAACAAGCACAATTAGGTATAACAGCATTAATTAGTCCAATGGCTACACATAATGCAGTCGTAAGAACTATTTTCTTAACATCTCAAGCAAAACAGACTTGTTCAGTTTATGCATTAAACTGGCCACATCGTACAGATAAAGAAGGTCAAATACAATATTCATCAGAAGCACCGTTAGTTAAAACAGCAATTAACCGTTATTTATTTCCAAATGGAAATATGGCAATGGTTGCTATTATGTGTTATTCTGGATATAATCAAGAAGATAGTTTAGTAGTATCAAAAGGTGCAATTGAACGTGGTTTATTTGATGGTTCTAAAATGACATTTTATAAAACTAAATTAGAACAACGTGAGGAATTTGCATCACCTACTCATGCAACAGAAAAAATTAGAGTTGCAGTTTATGATAAATTAGTTAATGGAATTGTTCCAGTAGGTACAATTGTTTATAAGGATGATGCATTAATTGGTAAAATAGCAAAAGTTCCTTCACATGATAAGGGATATATTACAGTAGATAGATCTATTATTTATAAAGATATTGAACCAGCAATTGTTCATGATGTTATAATAGATCGTAATGAGCAAGATGAAAGAATTGCAAAAGTAGTATTAAGAAAAATTCGTGAGGTTAGTGTAGGTGATAAATTTTCAACTCGTTCAGGTCAAAAGGCCGTTTGTGGAATTTTATTAAAAGATTCAGATATGCCATTTACAAAAGATGGAATGCGTCCAGATGCAATTTTAAATCCACATTGTATGCCATCTCGTATGACAATTGGACAATTAATAGAAATGTTAGTTTCTGGATATTGTGCTGAAAAAGGGTGTCAAATAGATGGAACTATTTTTCATAAAGTAGATATGGAAGCAATATCTAATGAATTAGAAGATATGGGATGTCATCGTTATGGATATGAACGTCTTTATAGTGGTATTACTGGTGAATTTATTGATACAGAAATATTTATGGTTCCAGTATTTTATCAACGGCTTCAGAAATTTGCAATAGACGCACGTTATCATGTAACACAAGGTCCAAGTGATCCAGTTACAATGATTCCAGTTGAAGGCGGTAAAGCAAATAGTGGAGGATTACGCATTGGTGAATTAGAATTTTCAGCATTAGTAGCACAAGGTGTTAGTCGTGTTATGAAAGAAAAATTATATGATCACTCTGATGCATATAATCAATATTATTGTAGATGTGGTAAAGAAGTTATTGTTAATACACATCAAAATCCACCAATTTTAAAATGTCGTTATTGTGGTGATTCTGCTGATATATCTTGTATTCCATCATCTTGGTCAGCAAAATTAACTCGTCATGAATTTCAAGGTATGGGTATTGGATTACGTGTTCATAGTGAACCTTATACATTTGAAGTAGCTGCAGAAAATATTTCAAATTAAAAAAAAATTAAAATTATATTTTTTCACGTCATCATAAAATTCTTTTATTTTACTATTAATATTTATTTCCTTACCAAATCTCTTAATAAGTTAGTGTCTAAATCTTGTCATTTTTAGAGTTATATTATTATCATTAATAACACGATTTAAATGTCTTCTCGTAATATCAAAATTAGGATATTTTAATTTAATCTTTGCTAATAAATCTTCCATTGTAATTTTTTTGTCTTTTTTTATTTCATCAAATATAAACTTAACTTCATTTTGTTTAATTTTATATGCTATTGGTTCTATATTATGTCTTTTTATTTTACTTTCTTCATCATATTTTTCAACTCAACGCATTAACCTTCTTGGACTATACTTAAATATTTTACATACATGTTCTTGTGATACATCTTCGGTTAAAAAATATTCAACAGCAGATAATTTGAAATCTTTGCTCTTATGTTTAGGCATATATATTATTTAATTATTTATAAAAAATTGAATTACTTTTTGTAAATAAAATACTTAATATAATACAATAAGAAATGGAAACCAACACTGAATTAAATAATGAAGTTATTAGGGGCAATAATTTACCGGAATTTCCAAAGAAAATTAAGAAGATAAAACCTAAAATCTTAATTATTGAAGAAGAAGATATTGAAATAGAAAAGGTTGAAACAGAAGAACCCATAAATGTAATCATAAACAAAGGAACTGGTGCTGGGGGTGCTAATACAAATTATTTTGGTAAAAAATTTGAAGAAAAAACAAATAATCAAATAAGATTGTTAAATGATGGATATACTAAACATAGTTTTACAAAAAAACCAAAAAAAGCATATGATTACTATCTATTAAAATCTTTTGAAGATAAAACTATCGTATTTGTATTACAAAATGGATTAAAAATGTATATGAAAATTAAATATAATATTGACTTATTTAGATGTCCTGATGAAGCATATATTATTGAATATGATAATAGTAAAAAAGTAATAAAAATATTAGAAAAAAAGGAACAAAATGTAGAAGGTTCTGTTGAAACTAAATTATGGAGTGGTCCATCATTAAAAAGAGAATATGAATTAGTGTTAGGTGATGATTTTGAGGTTTATTATGGATTTTGTGTAAGTGAGTTTTTGAAGAAAAAATTAATCTCAAACAAAAAAAAATATGCAATATTAAATACAATATTTAATGAAAATAATATTGCTGTATTATTTGGTGATGATGAAAATTATTTTGAAACATTTGATATTTGGTTTAATAATTCTTTATAATAACTTCCTTTGCTTTTGATTCTGGATTTTTAGAATTAATCGCTCTTTTGCATAAAATAGATGTTATATTGTATTTCTCACTTGTAAAATTATCACGAACTAAACTAACATCAGCATTACTCAACATCATTTTTTTATTTGTTTGAGTTAATTTATGTATTAATTTAAATAAATTATTATGGTTATCAATATTAAATCCATTTTCAGTATATCCAACAAAGGAAGTATCTGTTTCAGGTGCGTATGGAGGGTCAAGATATACATAATCATTTGGTTCAACATTATTTAATGATATATTGAAATCACAACATTCAAATATGACATTTTGTATTAGTTCGTGTATTTCGTCTAAATGTTCTTTGTTAATAATTTCAGGATTATTATAATGTCCGTAAGGAACATTAAATCCTTTTGGTCCAACTCTAAAAACACCTCTAAAACAAGTTTTATTTAAGAATATAAACATCGCAGAACCTATTGTAGTTTTTTTATCAGCAAAACTTAATTTATTATATTCGCTTCTAATCCAATAGTAATAATTTTCTTTTGCTATCTTTGCTTCATCAATATTTTTTGGAGTTCTATTTATTTCGCCATCTCCGCAGGAATTAAAATTAGTTATTAATTGCTGTATTTGATTATATAACTCATTATGATTTGATTGAATATTTTTATATATATAAACCAACGATTCATTTAAATCGTAAGCGTATATATTTCCGTGTATTTTTATGATACCATTTCTAACATATGATAATAAGGTTAGTAAGACACTACCTCCACCTAAAAATATTTCACGATAATTATTTATGTTTGTTGGAAACTCAACAATCAATTTATCTAAAATTTGTGTTTTTCCACCAACCCACTTCAAAATAGGTTTAGGAATAGTTATTTTTTTATGGTTAATAACCTTAACAAGTTTATTATCATAAATAATATCATCTTCATTAATAATTTCAAATTCAATTAGTTTTGATTTTTTAATTTCAACTAATTTTTCCTTTACAGCAGTGTCTATCATTTCTTTAATTTTACTCTCAACTACACAAGGATTTTTTTTATTTAGATGAGTTGCATAATGAGATTTTTGATTAAACTCTTTACCACACTTTTCACAAGTATATTTACCCATATTTAGTTATATTATATCTAATATTATATCGTTAATTCAATTTTTTAAATATAATTAATTAAAAAAAACAATATTTAACTAAAATTAGTTAAAAAAAATAAAATATTTAGTAAATATATAAATGGGAAAAAAGAAGTTTGGTTTATATGATGGATAATAAACTACAATACACAGCACCACAAAGAAAACGAGAAAGTAAAGCAAACTGTAATCAATGAATTTTATTATATGAAAGAAAGAAAAATGGTATTATTGAAAAAGAAACACAATTATCCTTTCAAAATAGTAAATCAGTTAATTATGATAAATTCAAAATGTATCTTGTTGAGAAAAACAAATTAAACAAAGAAACGATTAATTTTTACAAAAGAGATACTTGGAGAAAAATGAAATTTAGACAATATAGTTATGGTAAGAAAAGTATTGATACATTCTTAAATAAAAAAAGAGAAGAAGAAAAAGTAAGACCATCAAAATTGATTTTACATTTTTGTATTTTTTTAACGCATAAGTCGGCGTTTTAAATGTCCAAAGGTATAAATATTTCAAATTAAAAAAAAATTAAAATTATATTTTTTTTTAAATATATAAATGTTTATTGTTCATAAATTTTTGCAATACTCTGCATTGATTAAATTATATCATTGGTCTACTCAAAGTTATAGTCGCCATAAAGCATCTGATCAATTATATTCAGATATTCAATCTGGAATGGATAAATTTGTTGAATTATATATTGGAGTATATGGTCGTAAAGAAGTATTTAAAGGAAAACCTCAATCAATTGAATTAAGAATTTTAAATGATAAAGAAGCAAGCACATTATTAAATAATATTGCTAAATTTTTAGAAGATGATATTCCAAAATATGTAAAAGAAACTGATTTACTTAATACTCGTGATGAAATTCTTGGTAATATAAATCAAGCAAAATATTTATTTACATTAGTTTAAATATTAAATAAATTTTTAATATAATCAGCAGTAGATTGTCCTGCTTCTTTAGTTTTTTCTACTAAATCTTTTGTATTTGATAATGCATCTTTTCCTTGTTCATTAATAAAATTAGATGATACTAATAACATATCTTGACCTTTATTATTTATTAATTCGGGATATAATGTTAATACATTTTGATTTCGTAAAAATTTAGAAGATTCTGCCATAGCATCATCCCCCTTTTTATTTAAATATTCTGCAGTATTTGCTAATATCTTTTGATTATTTAAAAATTGATAAGGTTGCATTAACATATTATTATCAGATTGTGATGATAATACAGAAACAATATCATTTTTATATGTATATATTAACATAAATACAATTACTACAATTAAAGCAACAATAGATATTTCAAATAATTGTCTCCCACTAAAAGTAAAAAACATATTTTATATATTAATATAAAAAAAATATTTAAAAACATTAATTTAATAAATTAGTTTTTCATTTATATCTAAAATATCTTTAAGTTCATCTATTATTTGTTTAAATAAAATAGGAATTAAAGGATATTTTTGTAAATAATATATTTGTGATAAAAATTCTTCATTCAAAAATTGTTTATCAACAATACATAATGTTTCTGATTCATTTAAGATTTTTATTAATTTTTTTATTAATGCTGTAGTTGAAAGATTTTTTTTCTTATCTCTACAAATAAGAACACAATATTCATTTTTAATTGTATATTTTGTAAAATATACTGCATCAAATATTAATCCACATAATGCTAAAATATTAATTTCTAATAATTTCCATTTTTTTTCTGGAGGAAATTCCATTAATAAAATTCCTTGACAATCTAAAAAACGCAATGCCATTATTATTGTAAATAAATATTCTTTACGCATTTTTAATGGATCTAAATCTGTAATATCACTTATTTGATAAATAATTAAATTATATCTATCTGATAATTCTGCCGCTTTATTACTTACAAATATTGCTTGATCCCAATATGATTTTGATGTAATTAAAGGAATAAAATTTTCTTTATATTTTTTATATAATTGATTACTTCTAGAAAGAGTAACCCATTTCCATAAAACAGATACTTCACTAAATGGTTTAGATGCATTAAATAAATGATTTAATGCACATTGAACACTTCCACTATCATAACCTATATGAAAACTTTGTATTTTAATATTTTCATTTAACATATTTGTTTTAAATGATTTATAAATCTTTGATATTATAAAAGAATATAAAATCCATTTAGAATCTACTAATTCTGCTTTATATATATTATTAAATATACCATTTCCAATATATTGAAAATATTCATTTGATTGATCTTCTATTAATATATTATAATAATTTATATCATCATCATCATTATCATCATTACCATTATTATCATCAAATTCAAATATATTATCTTGATTATTATCTTCTTTATCTTCATTAGATATTTTATCTAGAGAATATTCAAAAGTAGATTTAAAATTATATAAATATGACGTTTGTAATGTTTGTGGTAAAACAAATGAATTTTTTATATTTTCATATATCAATTCATTTGAATTTGATGGAGACATTAATGATTTTACCATTTCATATAAATTACCACCATTTTTACCATCACGTTCTCTTATATATTGTCGCATTAAATTTTGTATTTGTACATTAGGAGAAGTCATAACATATCTATATATTTAATATGTCATTTAATGTATTTTAATTAATAAAAAAAAATAACAATAGATTTTACTAACACACTATTTTTAATATGTCATTTAATGTATTTTAATTAATAAAAAAAAATAACAATAGATTTTAATAACATATCTATATATTTAATATGTCATTTAATGTATTTTAATTAATAAAAAAAAATAACAATAGATTTTAATAACATATCTATATATTTAATATGTCATTTAATGTATTTTAATTAATAAAAAAAAATAACAATAGATTTTAATAACACACTATTTTTAATGTGATTGTAATAATTTACAATATTAAAATTTATTGTATTTATCTTCCTTGGCATGTAGTCAATATAAGCCAAATGGAGATTTTAATATGTCCTATACTTCCGTAGTATTAGAAATACTAACATCAACGACTACATTTTGATGTAAGTTATTTTGATAATATGTATAAATACATATTTAATAACTTGGATATAGGTACATTATATAAGTGTTTAAACTTTATGGAGATAATTTTTTAATTATAAAAACAAAATTTAAGATAAATTTTTAATTAATATTTCAGATGGTTTAATTTTTTTGGTTAAACCTAAAATGGCGGAACTATTTCCCATTGCAATTGAATTTGCATGATATGCTAAAAATAATTCTGCTAAATTATCTAATTTATCATATTTTGCAGATATATATGATAATATACTATCTTTTTGTTTTAATGATTCTAATTTTGAATTCCATGATTTAGAATAGATAATAATATGTTTTCCACAAATACGAAGACCAAATCCTTTATGTTGAATATAATCAGCAACAATAATAGCAGATGTTCCATCTGAACAAGTTAATTTATTCCATTCTATTTTATTTTCTGGATATTTTTCTGGTGATTTAGAATCACCACTTAATGATTTTGAACTTGATGAAAATTTATTTACTGCTGTTTTTAATAATCCAGAAAAATCTGTAGATGGATTAATTTTACCAACTGCTACAAAATGTATATGTTTATTAATTCCATCAATCATTTTATTTGCAATATAATTAAATTCTGCACGATCAGCTTTTCCATTTAATAATTTTATATTATGAGAATACCGTGAAAATAGTGCATTTGGTGATAAACATTTTAATACAATTCCAATTGTTTTACGAAGAGCAGAACCGGTTCCTTGAGTATTCCATGAAATAACAAATGAATTTTGATGAGATGCACATGAAACGTGATCTACTTTAGATCTTGCTACTTCTAATGGAGAACCGCATAATTTTTCTCTTACTAAATTAAATAATGCAAATGCTAATGAAGATTCATGAAGTCCATTATAATGAGAACTTAATTTCATTTCACATGGATTATTTCCCATTAATAAAGATATATACTCTGGTGAACATTCAAATGGTATAGATACTGACACTGATAAATTATATATTTTTGGTAATATAACTACATCTAATTCAATTTGTTTTTGTTTTATATTTGGCATTATTAATTTCTATATATAAAAATTGAAAGTTTAAATAAATTATATAATAATATGAGTAATCTTATGAATACTTCTATAAGTGATTTAAATAATAATAATATAAGTTATTCAAATAATAATAATATAAGTTATTCAAATAATAATAATATAAGTGATTCAAACAATAATATGAGTGATTCAATTATAGAAGATAGAATTTCTTTTAAACAAATATTTATTGAAACATGTACATTATGGAAAAAGCGTTCAACCTGTCAAAGATTACAAACAGCAGCTGTTTTAGTTAGAGATAATAATATAATTTCAATTGGATATAATGGTGTTCCACGCAATCAAAAACATTGTATTGATTTTTGGAAAGAATTTTATGATACTATTAAAGGATTAGAATCAAATGATGAGATATTATTATTTTATGATGCAATTGTTAAAGATTTAAATTTTAATTATAATCTTATGATAAATATTAATTCATATGAAGAATTTATTAATTCAGAGGTATTTTTAATTTTACATCATTATTGGTCTGATTTAAATGAATTACACGCTGAACAAAATGCATTATTACAAGCAGAAGTTAGTACTAGTGGTGCTACATTATATACACTATATAGTCCTTGTAGACAATGTGCTAAATCTATTATATCTGCTAAAATTTATAAAGTTATATATGATGTAGAATATTCACGTGATTTACAAGGTATTGAATTATTAAAAAGTAGTGGTATTATTGTTGAAAAAATATAATAGTAAAAAAATAAATAGTTGCATTAATGTTGAAAAATAGTAGTATTATATTTTTTTAAACTATATGATTGAAATTTTTTACGAATAGGCTCTAATAATCTATTAATATATATTTTACCTATATCAATTAATTCTATATCTGATAATTCTATTAATTTTTGATATGATGTATAATGATTATTATTATAAAATATATTACCATATATAGGAAATAATACTAATTTTATAAATTCTTTAATATAACCTATTTTAATTTTTTTTTCTATTATTTCTTCACTATCTAAACAATAAATTTTTTCATATAATTCTAAATTATTTTTTGGATTTATTAAATGAAATCTTTTTCTATATCCAATTTTTGGTAAAAAATCTTCTGCTAAATTAAAAATATTTTTCTGTTCATATCCTCCAAATTGTGCATCTACATTTAAATAATGTTCATCTAATATTTGTAAAATAGGATATATTAAACTAGATAATAATGAATTATTTTCTTTTTTAATTATATTAATTCCAGCATCTTTTGCATTTTGTTCTGTTATTAATCCCATTAATTTATATGCATCTAAATTATATTCACGTTCTAATTGAAAATCAGTTCCTTGAATAAATTGCAATTTATCAGATGATATACCAATAGATTGTATCATACATTTAATTAATTCTTCATAATAATGTGTTTTCTGTTTAATTATACTCCAAGATATATTTTGATTATCTAAATAAGCATGTAAATCTGCTAATAATATTTTAACAGAACATCCTGCTGATAAAAAATCTGCAATTTTAATTATATGAATAAAAAAATCTATACTAATATCATCTATTGGTGCAATTCCCCAATAAATTTTTAATGATCTGTTTGATATAATTGATTCTAATTTATATTTATCTAAATTCATAGTATTATCTAAATTTCTTAATATTAAATCCATATTAAAGTAATGTATATATATAATTTTTATAAAATTAAACTGAAATTGATTTA
>Ga0315904_10007217_pt1 | contig 14968 bp, 21 predicted proteins | sample LakEriMetagenome_6_FD_203529 | JGI IMG/M metagenome (GOLD analysis project Ga0315904, IMG submission 203529) | Freshwater fungal communities from buoy surface, Lake Erie, Ohio, United States - Buoy 12 MA120 | ecosystem: Environmental > Aquatic > Freshwater > Lake | place: USA: Lake Erie, Ohio... | reverse complement strand
GAGCGATCACTTGATTCGTCAGTTCTTCCACTTATAACAATTTTAAGATCAGTATATTCTTGTGGTATATTTATAAAATCAATAGCTGATATGCCTCCAACACCAACCGTATATGAAGAAAGCTTTGTCATTGTTTCTATACTCATTTTGGATACCTCACAATTACAAGACCAGAACCACCATTATATCCAGTAGTGTTCCATCCTGCGCCACCACCGCCTCCTGTATTTGTCATACCACTTGATCCAAGCACTGGACCTGTTTGCTTATATCCATCTCCTCCACCGCCAAGACCACCAGTACCACGAGTTGCAAGGTTTGATCCACCGCCTCCACCACCACAATAATAATATGTTCCACCTACGTTATGTCCAGTATTAGTAACGGCTCCCCATGAAGAGTAATATAATGCTCCTCTACCTCCATTTCCAGCAGCACCAGATGTTGCAGTTCCACCAGTTCCTACACCACCAGCACTTCCACTAGGTTGGTTTCCACAACCACCTCCACCGCCGCCACCGCCATTTCCTGCTTGTCTTTGAAATGCCGTACCGCCAGAATTGCCTTGTCCAGGAGCTAAACCACTTCCTCCAGAACCAGCACTTAGATCTGCTGGCCCACCTCCACCTCCAGAACCTCCAGTAATACCACTAAGATTTGTGGTTATAGCACCACCACCTCCACCTCCACGAGGATATGTTCCTGCTAAAACTAATGTTCCAAATTGAGAGTCTTGACCATTTCCTCCCTGCAAGGTATCTGTTCCTCCAGGACCTCCAGCACCGACCACAACAGGATAACTTTGTGCCGTAAGGGGCCAAGACTGCCATTCAAGAAGTCCTCCAGCTCCTCCACCTCCTCCAGCTCCTCCACCTCCACCAGCTATTACTAAAATATCAGCACTTAATGATTGGTTTGGTGTAAAAATTCCAGATCCCTTAAATACGTGGTAAGCATATGTTGAATCATAATATATCTCTGTGCCACCAGATGCTTTTGTTGCTTGTGCTGCAACTGGCGATATTCCATAAAGATCAAAAGTACATCCAGAATCAAAATTTCCAGCATAAATGAATAATCTTATACTTGTTATTGCAGAGGTTGACCTCCATAGTCCAGTCAATAAACCAACCATATTGGCTGAATTGTTTCCTCTATGCATAACTGCTTTATTTGTTGTTGTATTCGAATAGTTTTGAATACTAAAAACAGATGGACCAAAAGTATTACTTGCAGTTGGTATTCCAGCATTTCCTGGACCAACATTTATACTAGATGAGTTTGCCAATCTAGCAGTTTCTGCTGCTGATCCAGTTCCCTGAGCATATGTAAACGAATATAGAGATGAGGTGTCTCCATTAAACTGAAGACCAACTCCAGAGTTAGTGCCAGTAGTTCCTTTCATTGAAGCAACAATAACTAAATCTTGATAAGTTTGAGGAATGTTAGAAAAGTTTACCTCAGTTGATACTGAAGATGTTGTGATAGATTGTATTGGTGTATATGTAGGCATTATTTAATCCCATATAAAGAAAAGGTTGAATTTGCATTAAAGCTTCCACCAGATACATATATTAATAGACTATCTATTGCATTAAAGCTTCTCCAATTACCACTGAAGATACCCATGGTACCGCTACCATTTCTATCTCCACCACGTAAAACCCTGAGAGTTTTATATTTATTTATATTTGAATAGTCTACAATACTAAGTATAGAAATATCTGGAAATGCTGAATCTATAGCATTAGATGAAACATATAATGCAGATGCATTTGGAGTTGCAGTAGATGATACAGGATTTGTTCCAGTTCCACGAAGTTCGTGCCAAGAATAATTAGATCCTGAGTCTATGGTTGATGAAGACCCAAATCTAATTAAAATATCCTGATTTGAGCTACTTCCAAGAGCCATTGTCCTAAGCTCTAAGTGTTGATATGTTTGCGGTATATTATTAAAGCTAACAGATCCAAGAGTACTAGACAAAGTAACAGAACTGATGGCTTCCATTGAGCCAACAGCAGTTTTTCCATCCCAAATGGTATTAAATTTTTCAAAACCATTTTGTAAAGATGATTGGGAAAATCTGCTAACTGACATTAGCCTACCCCCTTACGTTGTTTCAGAGCCGAAGACTGAGAATGACATTGTTGCTGCAGAAGCATAAACTGTAATAATATCAGCAGCATTTATTGTAATACCAAGTGTTAAGCCAACAGTATCGTTTGCAGCAATTGGGGTATCATACGCAAGATAGTGTTGCGTTGCAATAGCAGCACCATCTGGTCTTACAGCAATTCTAAAAGTAGCTGCAGTAGATGCCTGATTGCATACCGTGATAGTAGAAACAACTGTTTCTGTTGCTGCTGGAACTGTGTAAACATTTGTATTTGTATTAGCTGTTAATGTTTGTGCACCATTACCAAAATTTCCAGATGATCCAGTTTGTCCTAATACCTTGTATGCTGTTGCCATTACTCTGCTACAACCTCATCCCAAGTACCGTCTTTTTCATTCCAACTATAAAGCTTTCCATCATTTGGATAAGCAACTGGTGGATTCCATGTTGCAGTATTATTATCAAGTAGCCAAGAATCAAAAGGCTTTGGTGGAATAAATGCTCCATCTTCACCAAACCCTGGATCCCAAGTATAACCAATACCAGCATAATTATATCTAAGTGGTGTTCCACCCTTAGTATGTTGTCCAGCTAATGTATTGTATGAAGTTTTAATCCATGTACCGCCAAGACCAAGGTCATTAGCAAGAAAGTCATGTCCACGATGCTCTTGATCATCTCCAACAACTAGTACACGAGTAACAATATTATTTTCGTCTACTTCTGCAAAGTGTGCCATTATATTCTCCTTAAATTACCAATACTTCTGCTTCTTCAGCAGTAAGCTTTGTTCCCGCAATTAGTTTCTTTTTGGCTGACTCTTTAAGAGCAGCAATTCTATCTTCCTCTGCTTTTCGTGCAGCTTCTGCTTCTGCAAATGCAGCTGCATCTTGATCCCTCTGTGCAATTTCTGCTGGGGTAAGAGGAACCACCTTTTGTTCTCCAGTAGAACAATCAACTACAATCTTTGTTAAAATTTCTTCAGACATATTTTCCTCCTGATCTATTATACACTATGCACCCATCAACATAAAAACTTGTGAAAGAGAAGCTCCTCCACCAGATCCACTAGGAACTGTTGCTGGTGTCCAATCAATACCAAGGCCTGGAACTCTAAACCTATTATTAGATGCATTTCCGATAGTTATTTCGTTTGATACAGATGAAGAGGTAGGGGCAGACTCATATCCAATAATAATATTGTTAGATCCAGTTGTTAACTCTATATTTGGTCCACCACCATCATTGGCAGCTCGTGATCCTAGAAGAGTATTTTGTGCACCAGTTGTTATCGCTCCTCCAGCATAAAATCCTACTGCAGTATTTTCATTCCCCGTTGTGCTTGCTGCAAGAGCTCCATTACCAATAGCTACCGTATATGCTCCCTGATAAGCATACAAATTTCCGTTACCTACAGAAACATTGTCAACAATAGTTGATGCAGCATTATATCCAGATGTATGCCCAATAAATATGTTATGACTAGATGTTAAACCTCCCACTGCATAAGCTGGAAGTGTTTCGTAACCGATTGCTATATTATAGCTTCCAGTAGTTGTTCCCCAAAAATTAAATCCTCCGATGCCGATATTATAATCGCCAGTAGTTAGACCATATCCAGACCTATATCCAACCATAACATCTGCAAATGCGGTATTTGTTATTGATGAAAGAGCCTCATATCCAATTGCTATATGTTCATCATTTGATGCTGACTGACTACCAAGAGCGCTATATCCAAGACCAATATTTCCACCAACTGCATTTGTATATCCAAATACTGTTCCAGCTACGGTGGGTGTTGCAGCAGATACAGAAATTGTTGCCCATTCTGGTATACCGCCAGAAGAAACTCTTAACACCTGTCCAGATGTTCCAATAGCCAGCTTTGACAAAACATTGGTTGAGCTAGAATATAAAATATCTCCAGTTAAATATGTACTTATACCAGTGCCACCATAATTTGCACCAATAGTTGATGCATTCCACAAACCAGCAATCACAGTACCAACTGTAGTAATATCTGTCAAATTACCATTTGTTATAACTGTTCCTGTTACATCTGGCAGAGTAATAGTTCTATCTGCTGTCGGATCTGTGTATGCAAATGATAATTCATAAGTATCATCAGTACCCTCAAAAATAAGATTACCGCTTAGTTTAATATTTCCTATTACATCAACTTTTTCTTGTGGAGATAACTTTCCAATACCGACATCTCCAGCATTTGTAATAACGAAAGCACTAGTGTCTGGATTGGCATCATCTTCAACGAGGAAGGCATTTCCTGATCCTACCTGTGTAATTCTAACTGCGGCAGAGGAAGAGTTAACACTAAAAATATTTGTATTTGTAAATATATTGGCAGCAGATAGCTGAACGGTATTTGTGAATAAAGTTTCTAACCTATCAGCCATTTCTTCCATATCAGAAGCCACATTGACTGGATCTGTAGGCAGTGGATAAGGGATAAGATATGTAGGTGTAAAGCCTGATGCCATAGTGATTTAATTATACCACGCTCAAAATTAATAAAAAAGTTTTCCTACTCATGCGTAAACTGGTTTGACAATAATATTTTTAGGTGTTATACTAATACTTAACACCCGAAAAGGTGTTTTTTGTTTCTAGGAGGAAAAAGTATGAAGCAAGATCAAAAATTTCTGATTGGAGTCTTGGCTACTGTTTTTGCAGTTGCTATCTTGGCTAATAAGGCTAATGCCCTTAGCTCAGAGAATAATTTTATTAAACAGGAAACCAAGGTAGTTGCTGATAAGACCGCTAAGGCGGTTTTTTTGGTTTCTAAGCCTAAAAGCTTAGTTAGGGTCAAAAAAGATCTCAACGACCTTCATAAATTTCAGAATGCTACCAGCTTGACTGATAGAGAGTTGAAGAAACTTTTACATGCCGTCGGTTTTCGTGGGGAAGGTCTCAAGAAGGCTTGGGCTGTAGCAAAAAAAGAATCTAATGGAAGACCATTGGCATTTAATGGAAATTCAAATACTGGAGACAGTTCTTTTGGTATTTTCCAAATCAATATGATTGGAATGCTTGGTCCCGATCGTAGAGAAAAATATGGTATTAATTTTTCCAGCGAATTGCTGAACCCTGTCATTAATGCACAGGTTGCATATCATATGAGCGCTGGGGGTAAAAATTGGACTGCCTGGAAAGGTATGACTCCAAGAACTAAGCAGTGGATGAAAAAGTTCCCTGCATAATATAAAAAAATAAAATACCCCCTGTTTAAAAGCGGGGGGTATTTTTTATATTTAAAATTATGAATTTACAGGTCTTGGCATTTCTGGGGCGATAAGCTGTCCATTAATATATTTCCAACCTATATGAACATTTGGCATATCCGTGATATCAACCATAATTGGCTCAGATAACAAAACCGCAGCGTGTTGATCGTCACAGTTAACTACAGAAACAATTTCTTCATCAATTACAAAAGCAATATTATTCATCACATATCCTCTTTCAAAGAGATCTTGATAGCTCCCCATTTTCCTTCTGGACATGAAGCATGCGGAAGTTTTGTTTTAGCAGTCATAAAGCATCCGCATTTCGTACATGTTTTAGTCGCCTGTATTAAAAATGGACATGCATTACAAATCTCCATTCTTTCATCACCTATACTTGCATCTACCTTTTTAATATTTCTATTAAAAATATCCCACGGTCTTGCACCTTTTTCCATGTTACTCCACTCCAAAATTATCTAACACTGATGAACCATTATACAGCGTTGGAGCATATAGTACCCCAACTCCAACACCTCTTGTAGCAGAAAGCTCAGAATAGCTACTCTGTCCAATAATGTTAGAAAGATTAACATCAGAATATGCAGTTATATTTATTGAGGTACCATTTGTTTGGGCCCTTAATCCTAGTATAGCAGAAGGTACTGTTACAGTAGCTATTTCTGTAACTACACCAGAAACCATCTTTATTACTTTATAAGCATAGGTAGTAGTTATTGTAGTCGTATAGGGATTACAATAATATCCACTCTCTGTCCTTGGCTTATAGCAATATGAATATCCTGGGCTAGTATATTGTGTTTGAGAACAAGATACAGTATAGTATAGCGTAGTATAATAATAAGTATATACTGGCTCATATACTGGCTGAAAACAATATCTAGCATAACATGTTAATGAAAATACTTGACCTGGAAAATCACACTGATCACCGAATGTACCGCAACCTGGGGCATTGCCACTAACAAATTGTCCAGAGTATGAACATGTAGAAGTATAGTATGTTGTTTGTCCACTATCATAGACATAGCAACCACCACATCCAGACGGCGTACATCCACCACCACTATGATAACAAAATAGCTGGCTTCCAGAACAAGACTCTACATATGTGGTTTCAGTATTACAAACATTCCCAGTTCCACCAGTTGTACAAGTAGATGATGTAGACGTTGTTGCAGTCCCAGGGCAACATCCAGCGGGTGTAATTACACCAGTTGATGTAGGACCAGTAATGGAAGGTCCAGCACAATATGTAGATGATGCAACATTAGTTATGCCGCTACAGCAACCGCTAGAAGTGTCTGTACTATAAACATCGCATACTTGATAGCTATAACTAGTAGTAGGACATCCACCACAAGCACCAGAATTATTATATACGACACTACCAAAGCATCCAGCAGTTCCTGTTTGATTATAATATGGGAATACACCATACCAGTTATTTGCATCTTCTACCCAAAATGCCAAACCTGCTCCAGAAGTACCGTCTGGTATTACAATTCTAGAATTAATATTATTTATACCGACACTACCAGCTGCCAAAGCATATGAGGCTTGATTTGCTGCAGAATATGCTTCATTGTCTAGTACTTGCCAGGTGTCTCTTACAGCACCCCACCTAATTCCACGATCAGAAATTCCAAGAGATGTAGGATCATTAGCCCTATTAAAACTATCTGTATTGGCGTTTAAAAATGAAGAAGCAGAGTTGCCTATTTTCATGCACTAAGGTCTCCAATTGCTACCCATGCATCTACACCAGCTGCTGTTGGTCGCTTAATAAGAGTTGCAGAAGACCATCGTGATCTAAGTTTAAGTCCAGGAGTTCCCATAACTCCAACACTAAATGTAACTGTTCCAGATACCTGTGAAGATATTGCTGGGCTTACTGTTATTGTCGTTCCAGCAACATTTGTAACATATGTATTATCTGCAAAACCAGTACCCGTAACTTTTTGACCAACTGCAATGCTAGCATTTGGCGTAGATATAACAAAAGTAGTAGCTGCTGCAGCTCCTCCAGAAGAAAATGTTGCAGTTGTTATAGATGCTGGCAATATAGTTACTTGTGCAGTTCCAGTTTGAATAATATTAATTTGAGTTCCTGGTAAAAATGCAGTTGTTGCATTTGCTGGAATGGTAACAGTAGATGCAGTGGCACCATTATCTATTTCAACCATTTTATCTTTATCAGCAAGAACTATAGTATAGTTATTAGATGAAAGCGTTGCAGCATTTGTTCTCAATGTCGATGACGCAAAATCTGTTGCAGATGTTCCATCACCAACTTGAATCTTTTTATTTGTAGTGTCCCAAGAAATTCTAGCATCAGTTGTAGAAGATGTTGTACTAAGAGTTATCAAAGGTGATGTTAAAGTTTTGTTTGTTAAAGTTTGAGAGTCTGTAGTTGTTGCAATTGGAACACCGTTTACTTGAGCTAATCCAGTACCCTTAGTTATAATATTAAAGCCAACATTTGTATCATTTCCAATTGATTGAAGGCTTGGGGCTACGCCAGTAGCAGAATTATTTATTTGTATATTATTAACTGCTGATGCCACTAAAGATGGGAAAGTCAAAAGCTCATTTGTGTTGGTATCAAGAATGCTTGATCCTGCTGTAACAGAAAAATTATTCATTGTTTTATTAGTAAACGTGTTGGTGCTTGAGTTTGTTACAACTGGGGTAGCCCATTCTAAACCAGTAGCAGTTGCACTATTTGCAGTTAGTACCGTTCCATTTGCTCCCACACCAAAACGTGTTACAGTAGATGCAGCAGTTGCAGCAAGAATATCTCCCTTAGTGGTTAGGGTACTAGGCTGAATACCTAAGCTGCCAGAAAGAGTTGTAATTTGACCTTGTAAGCTATTAAATGTTCCAGCTATTGAGCTTGATACAAGGCTTGCTGGGTTTGAGTTTGTAGGATTATATTCTCCAGGATCTGTGCCTGGATATGCGCCATAATGATAAAGCCTAAGAGCTTCTTGAATATCAGCAGCATCAGAAAGCGATGGTATCTGTGTTGGATAAAGCGTACCTACTGACTCTGACATTTATGCTCCTATCCTATGTAAGAAATGAACAAGTGTACATTCTTACTTCCTGATAAATTAGACCAGCTTCCACCAGAATATTCAATAGCATTTAGTGTTACTACAATATTTGTAGAAACAATGCTTGATGTAAAACTAGAGGCTACTGGGTTTGTATTAGAAATATTATATCGAATAACATAGTCTGATGCCGTTGTTCCAGTATCTGACGTTAAGCTTGAAATTGGAATTGTTACCGATCCAGACCCTGCAGTAAAAGTAGTGGCAGAAATTAAAGAATATTGTGGAACATCAATATCTAATAATGGTGTCCATGTTGGGCTACCAACCTGTAAAATATATTGTGAAAATACTCCAGTATTAGTATTAAGATATACATCATAAAGTTCTACATCTTGGCCTACTAGATCTACCGTGGGACCATTGGCACCTGCCCAGAAACGGCTTCCACGGACTCCTTGAGCCCCGAAATCAACAGATACATCCAGACTTGTGGGGCCACCAAAAACATCTAAGTCTACGGTGCTTAAAACGATTTCAGCCATTGTTTATGGCTCCCTTACATCGTCTGTTACTGTGATTGATCCAGTCAAAAGTGTGTATACAACAGTGCCGTCTGTAATTTGAACATCATACACCCATGTTGTTCCAGGTGTAAGGTTATTTCCAACTGTAGATGAGATAGTACAAGTAACGATATCATCGACTGTATTGATAACTGTTGTACCAGAATAAAATGATGTTGGTGTTGCACCACGAGAACTTGCAATAGTAAATCCAGCGGTATAACCAGTTAAATCAAACTGAGCACCATTTGCATCTTTTGGTCTTACGATAAACTGAAATGTATCGCCACGATAGTAGTTAAAATTATATGTACCTGGAAATGCCATTGATTCCTCCAGTTAAATTATAGCACAAAGAATTAAAATGTTATACTACCACTTGTTAAAAACTGATAAATATGACTTCCGCCAGAAGTTGTATATGTTGGAGATCCAGTTGTTGAAACTGCAGCTTTAGGAGCTCTAATAATAACTATTCCAGAACCTCCTGAACCGCCACTTGCATTTCCTCCACCACCTCCGCCACCACCAGTATTAGCGCTACCAGAAGCTGCATTTGGTGTTCCAGCATTTCCTCCACCACCTGTACCACCCTGACCAACGCTCTGATATGAATATGTTGTATTTGCTCCACCACCTCCTCCGCCTGCACGAACTACTGCAGTTCCTGTGATACTTGAAGATAGTCCATTTCCACCTTTTCCACCATTTGAGCCATTTGATGCTGCTGTTCCAGCCACCCCAGCTCCTCCACCACCACCTGCTGCAATAAATCCTCCTCCACCATATGCACCATTTCCACCATTAGTTCCTTGACCAGGAATTCCAGTTCCACCACTAACAGCTGTACTGCCTCCACCACCAGAAGCACCATTTCCACCAGTCGTAGTTCCACTGCAGCATGTTCCACCACCTCCACCACCAGTTGCCGTTATAGATGCAAAAACAGAACTTGATCCAAGTACACCTTGTGGATTAACAGAGGCTCCACCTCCACCCACTGTTACTGTGTGCGCTACACCACTAGATAAAGAAAGTGTTGATGATCCATAATTAGTTAAATATCCCCCTGCACCACCACCTCCTCCAATATTTGTGCCACCACCACCTCCACCTGCTACTACGAGATATTCAACTAAAACTTCAGGAAGTGATCCAGAAAATCCAAATGATCTAGCTGATGCTGCGCCACGAGTAGATAGTAATGGCATATAATCTCCTAAGCAAATTTAACTTGAGACGCTAATACAGTAAAAGTAGTATCAGCTGTTTTAATAATTGTAATTGAATAAACATCTATAGCACTTGCATTACCAGAGGTTGGGGCAGCTCCACCTTGCCATTTTGGAGATACAGGTGCACCATCAATCTGAAAAGCTGTTTGATATTTTGCTGATACTCCATTTGTTACTAAAAATGCTATTGTTAATGATTGGTTAGTAGTCATTAAGGCATTTAATTTTGTTGTGCTATTTCCACGAACATTCAATGTCCAGTTACCAGCAGCATCAGATGTGTAGTATGTAACGGATCCATTTGTTAGCAAATCATAATTTATTGTACCGTTTGCTGCTGTTGCAGACACAGTTGCTTTCTCTAAAAGCTGTTGAACTGATGTTGTACCAGTAAGACTTGGAGATCCAGTAAATGTTGGCGAAGCTAATGGAGCTTTTAATGCTAAATCATTTGTAACAGTAACTGCAAAGTTAGCATCATCATTTATAGAATCTGCAATTTCTTTAAGTGTATCTAGTGTTGCTGGGGCGCTATCAACAATTGTTGCAATAATTTGTTGTGCACTAGGACCGTATATTTGACCCATTTTATGGTAGCCCCATCGTCAAGACTGTTACAGTAGCTGTTCCAGATGCTGTAATTGCATAAACTTCATCTCTTGCTGGAACAGTAAGTCCAAGTCCAGAGCCGCTAGCAAGTTTAACTCCGTAACTTGTACTTGTAACTGACGATGTGCCAACATAGATATCTGCACTACCTTGATTTTGTATAGTAATATCAACGCCAGAATGAACTGCTGCTGGAGTAAGGATTACTGGTGCTGTAGATGTAATTGTAACTGTTTTTGTACTGGCCATAAACTTATTATAACATATTATTAGTCAACTAATGATTTAAGATATCTAATAATTACAATTCCTGATCCACCAGGTTGTCCAGTACCTCCATTTAGCCAAGATATAATTCCTCCGCCACCACCGCCAGTATTAGCTATTCCAGCTTGAGAATAGTTCCCTCTACCACTTGATGCACCGCCACCACCACCTAGTCCTCCAGCAAGAGCTTTAAATAAATTATAATCAGCATTTCCACCAGATCCACCTCCAGCAAAATATCCACCATCTGCTCCAGAAGATGTTACAGATGCCCAAGTTGCATATGCATTACATCCATCACCACCTTTTGATCCTTGAACATTATATCCATCTACAGTGGTTGTTGTTCCACCATCTTGTGCACAAAGCCATCCTCCGCCGCCACCACCACCATAGGCATAATCACTTGCTCCAAAAGCTCCACTAGCTCCTTGACCATAACCTCTAAAACCACCAAGATACCCATTACCTCCGCCACCTCCACCTCCAATATTAGTTGAAGATGGTCTTGGGCCAAGCCTTAGACCACCTTGACCACCACCATAAGCTGGATTAGGTAATGGAAGTCCACCATTTCTTAACACTGGGCAGGAAGTATCTCCACCCTTTGACTGAACAGCTCCTCCAGCACCAATAGTTACAGTTGTAGATCCTATTGGTACAGTAATAGTATAGGAATCAAGTGCTACTGGATCATAAATTCCACCACCACCTCCACCACCAGAGGAGCTTCCACCACCACCTCCAATTAGAATAATATCTATTGATGATAATGGCACTTCTGATACTGTTAAAGTTCCTGAAGAAGTAAACTTTCTATAATAATATGTAGAATCAGAATATAAAGTTCCACCTGTAACTATTGGTTTAGGTGGAACTCTAAATGATGCAGAGTTAATTCCTATAATTGATTGCATTAAGAAATGTCTCCAGTAACGTACCAAACATCGCTTTCAACTTTTACAGCTGTCATAAAAGAGTACTGAGCCCTAGCTGCTGGTTGTGCAGCGGTAGCACCAGTAGAAACAATAGTTGTAGTTCCTGGAGTTGTTGCTTGAATTTTAGTAGATCCTGAACCAGTTCTAACTACAGTTATAGATGATCCTATTGCTACTGGCCAAGTTGTATTTGTTGGTATATAAACAACATTTGGAGAACCGTTATTCATTCTAATAATTGCTTGCTCATCACCAGATTGTGCGGTATATGATACTCCAGTTTGTGAATTAATTGTATATGCAAAAACATTCCCAGTTGCACCTTGTGGACCAGTATTTCCCTGTATTCCCTGTATTCCTTGTATTCCCTGCTCTCCCCTATCTGCAACTGGAGTCCATGATGCGTTTATAGAGCCTGGTGTTGGTGGATATCCTGGGTTCAATGGATTACCAGTTCTATAATAAAATCCACCTTGATAAGTTACTGCATCACCAATGTTATAACTATATCCATTATCGTATGCACCAATTAAAGTCCAGGGAGCAGGGCCAGTTGCACCTGTTGCTCCAGTTGCACCTGTTGCGCCAGTATCTCCTTGTGGTATTGAAAAATTAAATACTGCAGCACTAGATGTTCCAACATTTGTTACTGTTGCAGAAGATCCAGGCGCTCCAGTTGTAACAGACCCAACGCTTATTGTGGCAGCTGTACCCGTAGCCCCTGTTGCTCCTTGTGGACCTGTAGCACCAGTGGCACCTGTTGCACCTACTGGTCCCTGTGGACCCTCAACTCCTGGCATTGGAACAACTTTTATAACTGTCATAAACTTCCTCCTAGAGTAACATCACCTAGTACTGATATTGTACCAATAACTGGGGTCCAAATTGTATCTAGACCTCCAATAAGGTCAGATGGTATTGTTACCTGTAAATCAAAAATAAGTTCTGCTACAACTGAAGAATATATATTTCCCCAGTCTTCAGTCATACTAGCTGGAGCGGTAATTAAAACATATCCTGGTTCATCTTCTGTAGTCAAAGTAAAAGAAATATCTGTAGATGGATCATATGCTGTAGCATCATAGGACCAAGTCGAAGTATCTAAATAAGTAACCTCATCATCTTCAACAAAGTCAATTCTTAAAGTTGCGGTATCGCCACGAACTACGCACCACTGAATATTTGATGGATTAGCACCAATTTTTTCAATATCTGGGGGGCATGTTGCACATGACATTATGTGAAAATTATACCATAATAAAGGTCAGCCCCTGAGCTGCAGAGGGGTGGGGTAGAGACTCAGGGGCCAACTAAGAAATTATATCATAATAGGACAAAAGGTACAAGTATATAAAAGTTTATCAAATCGTTATAGTTCAAAAGGTATTAAAACTTGACAACTATCAAATCAATGTGTATAATTTAAATATATAAAGATAAAAGATATATCTAATATATATAATATCTATATATCTTATATATAGTATATACTAGAATTCAGATTTAGATTTAGATCGTTTCTTAGAATTTTGTCCAGCGATATAGTCAATCAAAATCAAATACATTTTGTCAATTTTTTCATTCATGTCTCGGCGAAGATATTCAGCTTCATTGACACGTTCTTCTAAACGGCTTACTTGGTCTTTAAGGCTCTTTCCCGAGTTGGGTTTAAGTTCCGCCCGCATCTCCTCGAAATAGTGCTTTACAAGCCAACGTATGGCCAATACAAAGGATCCTATGATTGACATCACACTTATGATTACGCCTAGCCATTCGTTGACGGACATAAGCAATATTATAGCATTTTTTTATGCGGGAATTTAAAGCGAAGCGCTAAATAGAACACCAAACACCCCATAGACCAATACATGTATGAAACATACAAACATGGTCTAGTATTTGTTAGTATTCTCAGTATCCGCTATAATTAAACATATGGGCAAAGAAATATCTGAAGAAGAATTTGATAGGCGTATGCAAATATGTCGTGAATGCCCATTTTTTAATAAACGCAAAGAAGTCTGTAAAAAGTGCGGGTGCTTTATGAAAATCAAAACACGTCTAGAAAACTCTCATTGTCCTATTGGGAAATGGTAATTATAAAATATCTTTGAGGCTATGTGGCTTTGACCAATATTCGTTTATTTCAGTGTTATATTTGACAAGCCAATTGGGTGGTTCTTTATCAGGAGATGTAGAACTCCAGCCTATTTCAGTATTTAATAGGTAAGTAAAAATACCTATTGACCAAGAGTTAAAGTTTTTATATAGAGCATAATCGGCTACTGGGCCTACTTTGTGTGTCCATGGAAATTCAGGATCGTCATGGAGATTTGGAAACCCCGACAAATTTTTTTGAGAATACATGTACATATCATATATTTTTTTAGCATAGTCTTTTGTGATTAGATATCCAGCTGTTGATTTATCTCTCCAATGCCATTGTTTGAGTTTGGCGTATTGTTGGTGTTCTTGGTTTCTAATAAGTTGTAATATTTCAAAGTTAGGCATTGCCTCTATGAATTCCCGCCAAGAAAAATCCCAATTATCTATGCTAGAAATATCAACATCATCTTCCATTACGATCAACATATCATCTGGGCTATTTTTATAAAAGTCAGATATGATCATCAAGTGGGAAAGCATGCATCCAAACTCCCCCTTGTTTAAATATTGATGATGAGATTTTGATGGAGTTATAGCATTAAAGTGTTGATAGTCATCTATCTGATACTTTGCAAACATAGACTCCATATGTTCACGTCTTTTATATTGTGAATATATGTTTATGTAAACTATTTTTGGCATGCCCTCTAACTTTGAGATCATTTATACCCTGCCATTTCTAAATAGTCATTTCTAATAAAAATTACATCATGCTGCTTCCAGTCAGTAGACTGATCTATTGC
>Ga0315904_10007216_pt1 | contig 14969 bp, 12 predicted proteins | sample LakEriMetagenome_6_FD_203529 | JGI IMG/M metagenome (GOLD analysis project Ga0315904, IMG submission 203529) | Freshwater fungal communities from buoy surface, Lake Erie, Ohio, United States - Buoy 12 MA120 | ecosystem: Environmental > Aquatic > Freshwater > Lake | place: USA: Lake Erie, Ohio... | reverse complement strand
CGTCTATACCCCCCGAGTCGCGCGCGTCGTGCGTGCCTCCACGCTGGTGGTGCGCGAGCTGCCCTTCATCGAGGCGGCGCGGGCGCTGGGCATGACCGATGCACGCGTGCTGTTCCGGCACGTGCTGCCTCAGCTGACATCGCCCCTGCTGGTGCAGGCTTCGTTCATCTTTGCGTACGCGATCCTGGCCGAAGCTGCACTGTCCTTCCTGGGCGTGGGCATGCCACCCGAGGTGCCCACCTGGGGCACCATGGTGGCCGGCAGCCAAACCTACGCCCACACGTCCCTGGGTGTGGTGCTGTACCCCGGCCTGGCCATCGTGTTGACTTCGCTTTCTCTGCAGTTGTTGGGTGACGGTGTGCGTGACCTGCTGGATCCGCGGCTGCAACGCACCCACTGAGTCCTTACGCGAGCCACCAAGACCATGACCGATATCGAAGACCTCCTGGACCCTTGGCTGGGCCCTTGGCTCAAGGGCTTTCCGCACGGCGCCGCGCCGTTGCGGCGCTCCCAGGTGGCGGCGCGGGGCTGGAACGTCTGGGCAGGCGATCTGCCGCTGCCGCTGGCGGTGGTGAAGGTGCCGCAACTGCGGCACAACCTGCAGTGGATGCAGCACTTCGTTGAAGAGCAAGGCATCGCCTTTGCGCCGCACGGCAAGACCACCATGTCGCCGCAGCTGTTCCAGGCCCAGCTCGATCAAGGAGCCTGGGGCATCACCGTGGCCACCATCGCGCAGTTGCGGGTGGCGGTGCAGGCCGGGGCGCGGCGCACGCTGATCGCCAACCAGGTGCTGCAGGCCGTGGATCTGGTGGAAGTGGCGCGCTTGTTGACGCAGACCCCTGACTTGCGGGTGGTGTTTCTGCTGGACTCGCATGCGCAGCTGCTGATGATCGAGTCGCTGCGTCTGCCAAGCCCCTTGGAGGTGCTGGTGGAGGTGGGCGTGCCGGGTGGGCGCACGGGGGTGCGCGGCCATGATGAGGCCGTGGAGCTGGCGCGTGCTGCCCATGCCAGCCCGGCCGTGCTGTTGGCCGGCGTGGAGTGCTACGAGGGGCTGGGCGTGAAAGGTGAGGACGAGGCCGACCGCGCCTCAGCCCAGGCCTTGATGACCCGGGTGCATGCCCTGGCCCGGCAGTTGGAGGCCGAAGGCCTTTTCGATACGCCTGAACTGATCATCTCGGCGGGGGGCTCCGGCATCTTCGATCTGGTGGCGCCCGCCTTGAAGCCCGCACTGTCACGCCCCGTGGTGGGCGTGTTGCGGTCAGGTTGTTACATCACCCATGACGATGGCAACTACCGTCGCCTGGTCGGTGCCGTCAACCGGCGTATCGGATGTGACCGCGGGCTGGAAGCCGCGCTGGAGGTGTGGACCATGGTGCAGTCCACGCCCGAACCGGGCCTGGCGCTGCTCAGCGGGGGCCGGCGCGACTTGTCGTATGACATCGAGATGCCGGTGCCGGTGCGCTGGTGCCCGGCAGGCTCGCGCCAGCCGCAGCCCACGCCCCCCGCGTGGACCATCTCGGGCATGAACGATCAGCATGCGTATCTCCGCCTGGGTGACGAGTGCGGCGTTCTCAAGGTGGGCGACCGCGTGGCGCTGGGCATCTCCCACCCTTGCACCACCTTCGACAAGTGGCGCTGGATGGCGATGATCGACGACCAGGGCACGGTGGTGGACGCACTCACCACCTGCTTCTGAACATGCGCTCCATCCCACAGCCTGTGGTCGGCGCCGGGTACAGGGCTCCATGCTGAACGCCGCAACGGCCCCCGGGCTTCGCGAGCGTATCCGGCGTCTCGTCGAAGCCGATGACGCCGCCTTGCCCCGCGCCCGCCGTGAAGCCCTGGTGTTGGTGATGGCCGACCCGCAGCGCGCCCTGGATGAAGGCTTTGCCCGTCTTGCGCAGCGCAGCGGCTGCTCGCTGCCCACGCTGATGCGCAGTGCGCGCGACCTCGGCTTTGCCGGGTTGAGGGAGTTCCGGCTGGCCCTGGCCAGAGACCTGGCGCGTGACGCTGCGGGCGTCGCCAACTTAGCAGCAGCTTCCGCCGTGCCGCCCCTGCACCGGCGCGTGCGGCGCTCAGACCCTCCCGCGCAAGTGGTGGCCAAGGTGGTGGGCAGTGCGGCGGCCACCATCGAAGGTCTGCGCTCCCAGTTGGACGCCAGCCTGCTGGCGGCCGCCGCGATGGCCGTCGCCCAGGCCGGTCACGTCGCCTGCTGGAGCGTGGGAGCCACTTCGGGCTTCATGGCGGCTGATCTGCAGTCCCGGCTGCACCGGCTGGGGGTGGCGGCCACGGCCTGGCCCGATCCCCATCACCAGTTGGCTTCTGCCGCCATGCTCGGCCCGGGCGATGTGGCCCTGGCCGTGTCACACGTGGGCGGCATGCCGTCCTTGCTGGAGGCGGTGGACGTGGCCAAGGGGCAGGGCGCCCGTGTCATCGCGCTCACCCAGGCTCACTCGCCCCTGGCGAGGCTGGCCGACCTGGCGGTGGCCTTGCAGGTGCCCGACGACCCGGTGATGCACGTGGGTACCGAGGCCTACCTGGCCCACCTGACCGTGATCGAGGTGCTGACCGTGCTGGTGGCTCAGCAGATCGGACCGCAGGCCGAACACCGGCTGGCTCGCGTGCGGCAGGTGCTGACCACCCATGGGCTGGACACCCGACCCCATCCTTTCGTCCCCTGGGGAGAACCCAATTGAGTCTGCATGTCGACACCGCTTCTGCCACGTTTGCCGCCAAAGCGCCTTTCACGTTGCTGCGGGGTGGCACCGTCATCGACGGCACAGGCGCACCGCGCATCCAAGCCGATGTCTTGATCCACGAAGGCCGCATCGCCGCGGTAGGCCAAGACCTGCCGCTGCCGGCAAGCGCTGACGTCACACCCATCGACTGCCGCGGCCTGGTGGTGGCCCCGGGCTTCATCGACGTGCACACGCATGACGACGCGCTGCTGCTGCAGGACCACACCATGGCGCCCAAGCTTTCGCAGGGAGTCACCTCGGTGGTGGCCGGCAACTGCGGCATCTCGCTCGTGCCCTTGGTGACCGACGCGCCAGCGCCACCGCTGAACCTGCTGGGTGAGCAGTCGTTCCGTCATGCCAGCGTGGCGGCGTACCGCCAGGCCTTTGAGGCCCGTCCACCCGGTGTGAACGCCGCCTTGCTGGTGGGGCACACCACCTTGCGCTTTGCCACCATGGACCGCACGGACCGGGCTGCCGAGCCGGCAGAGATTGCGCGCATGGCTGAACTGCTGGACGCCTGCTTGGGCGAGGGGGCCATCGGGCTGTCTTCTGGCCTGTTCTACGGGCCGGCCTCCGCCGCGCCTGCGTCGGAAGTGACGGCGCTGGCTCGCGTGGTGGCGCGTCACGGCGGCGTCTACACCACGCATCTGCGCACGGAGATGGAGGCGATCCTGGACGCCTTGGACGAAGCGGCCGACTGCGCCCGTGACGCAGGGGTGCCCTTGGTCATCTCCCACCACAAGTGCGCCGGGCCCGCCAACTGGGGCCGCTCGCCGCAGACGCTGGCCCACATCGAGTCGCTGGCGCAGAGGCAGCGCGTGGCGCTGGACGCCTATCCCTACACGGCAGGGTCCACCGTGTTGCGTGAAGACCTGGTGGATGGGGTCATCGACGTGCGGGTCACCTGGTCCACGCCACACCCCGAGGCCTCAGGCCGGATGCTGGCGGAGTTGGCGGCCGAGTGGGGTATCAGCCAGAAAGAGGCCTGCCGTCGCCTGCAGCCTGGCGGGGCCTGCTACTTCCAGATGCGCGAGGACGACGTGGCGCGCATCGTTTCTCACCCCATGACCATGATCGGCTCTGACGGTTTGCCCCACGACCAGCACCCCCACCCGAGGCTGTGGGGCGCCTTCCCGCGGGTGTTGGGTCACTACTGCCGCGAGCAGGGGCTGTTCACGCTGGAACAGGCCGTGCACAAGATGACCGGCCTGTCGGCACGCAACTTCCGGCTCGTCGACCGCGGCGAGATCCGCCCTGGCGCCTGGGCCGACATCACCGTCTTCGACCCTGAGCGCATCATCGACCGCGCCACCTTCGACAGCCCGCTGGAGCGCGCTGCCGGCATCGAGTCGGTGTGGGTCAACGGTCAGTTGTCCTGGACGCAAGGCGGCGCAGGTCCTGCCCTTGGCGCGGGGCGTCTGCTGTCATTGAGGGCGTCATGAGGGACGGCGTCTTCGGCGGCAGCGCCCGACGCGTCTCACGGCATAGGATGCGGGTATGAGCTCCTCAAAAGTCAATCGCATCCCCGGCCGGCGCTTCCTGCACTCTCCTGGCCCCACGCCGGTACCTGACGAAGTGCTGTGGGCCATGTGCCGCCAGCCCATGGATCTGGCCGACCCGCGCGTGGACAGCACCATCGCGGCTTGCGAGGCCGGCCTCAAGCGCCTGCTGGGCACCGAGCAGGGCGACGTATTTCTCTATGCCTCCAACGGCCATGGGGTGTGGGAGGCGGTGGTCGAGAACCTGTTGCCCCTGGGCGGCGCGGCCCTGGTGCCGGGCACGGGCCACTTCTCAGAGTCCTGGGCGGTGCAGACCGAAGCGCTGGGCCGCCGGGTGGTGCGCACGCCCTGGATCGAGGGCCTGCCCATTGACGAGGCGGCCGTGGTGCAGGCTTTACGCGCCGATACGGCGCGTGAGATTGCGGCCATCTTCGTGGTGCACACCGACACCTCCAGCGGCGTCACCACCGATCTGGCCTCGCTCAAGCGTGCGGTGGACGCCACCGGCCACCCGGCGCTCTTCGTCGTGGATGTGGTGGCCTCGCTGGGTGCGGCGCCGTTCTCGATGGACGCACTCGGCGCCGACGTGGTGGTGGGCGCCTCGCAGAAAGGTCTGATGTGTCCGCCCGGCGTGGGCCTGATCGCTGTCAACCCACGGGCCATGGCAGTGTCACAAGCCAATCCTGCGCCGCGCTTTTACTGGGATTGGGTCCGCCGGCAGAGTGAACTCTCTTACCGCAAGTTCTGCGGCACGGCACCACAGACCCTGGTGGCGGGCATGCAGGTGGCGCTGGATCTGCTGTTTGCAGAAGGGCTCGAGGCCGTGTTCGAACGCCACCGCCGGCTGTCCGGTGCAGTGCATGCGGCCGTCCAGGCCTGGAGCAGCGCGGGAGAACTCGGATTCTTCTGCCAGGTGCCCCAGGCGCGCTCGGTGTCCGTCACCACCGTGACCGTGCCACCCGGTACCGATGTCGACGCCCTGCGTGCTGTGGCGCGTGAGCGTTTTCAGGTGGCCTTTGCCGGGGCGCTGGGGCCGCTGCAGGGGCGGGGCTTTCGCATCGGTCACCTGGGTGACCAGAACCCGGCCTCCATCCTGGGCTGCCTGGCCGCCATCGAGGCGGCCATGACGGTGCAAGGTATTCGCTTCGGACCGGGCGGTGTCGAGGCGGCCGTACAGTCGCTGAAGGACTGGCCGGGCTGAGAGCTTGTGAAATATCCCCGCACACCCGCTCGTCCGCCCCAACCGGCGCCGCTCGTCGTTGCAAATGCTCGCCGTAGCCCGAGCTACGGCTGTGCTTTGCGCCTAGATCGGCACCATTTGGAACGCCCGCTCGGGCGCGCCGGAATACTTCACAAGCTCTGAGGTGGCCACAGGCCGTCACATCCCCGCGTAGTTCGGCCCGCCGCCGCCCTCGGGGGTGACCCAGACGATGTTCTGCGTCGGGTCCTTGATGTCGCAGGTCTTGCAGTGCACGCAGTTCTGCGCGTTGATCTGCAGGCGGTCGCTGCCGTCGTCGTTCTTCACGTACTCGTACACCCCGGCCGGGCAATAGCGGCTCTCGGGGCCGGCATAGCGCTCGAGGTTGATGGCCACGGGCACCGACGCATCCTTCAGCGTCAGGTGCGCCGGCTGGTTCTCCTCGTGGTTGGTGTTGCTGATGAACACCGAACTCAGGCGGTCGAAAGTGAGCACGCCATCGGGCTTGGGGTAGCGGATGGGCGCCACCTGGCTGGCTGCGTGCAGCCGGCCGTGGTCCGGCGCGTGGCGGTGGATGGTCCAGGGCGGGCTCTTGAGGCCGAGCTTGGGCAGCAGCCACTGCTCGATGCCCGTCATCACCGCGCCGACGGTGTTGCCCTTCTTGAACCACTGCTTGAAGTTGCGGCTGGCGTTGAGCTCTTCGTGCAGCCAGCTCTTCTTGAAGGCTTCCGGGTAGGCGGCCAACTCGTCGTGGGCCCGGCCTGCGGCCAGGGCCGGAGCGATGGCTTCTGCCACCAGCATACCGGTCTTGATGGCGGCATGGCTGCCCTTGATGCGCGCGGCGTTCAGCGTGCCGGCGTCGCAGCCCACCAGGGCGCCGCCCGGGAACGCCAGCTTGGGCAGGCTCAACAGGCCGCCGGCGGTGATGGCCCGCGCGCCGTAGCCGATGCGCTTGCCGCCTTCCAGGTGGGCGCGGATGGACGGGTGCGTCTTCCAGCGCTGCATCTCCTCGAAGGGGCTGATCCAGGGGTTTTGGTAGTCCAGGCCGGTGACGAAGCCCAGCGTCACCTTGTTGCCTTCCAGGTGGTAGAGGAAGCCACCGCCATAGGTGTGTTCATCCATCGGCCAGCCGGCGGTGTGCACCACCAGACCCGGTTTGGCCTTGGCGGGGTCGATCTCCCAGAGCTCCTTGATGCCGATGGCATAGCTCTGCGGGTCGCGCCCCTCGTCCAGGTGGAAGCGCGCGATCAACTGCTTGCCCAGGTGGCCCCGAGCACCCTCGGCAAACACCGTGTACTTGCCAAGCAACTCCATGCCCAGTTGGAAGCCGTCATGCGGCTGGCCGTCCTTGCCGATGCCGAGATTGCCCGTGGCCACGCCGCGCACCGCGCCGGCCTCGTCGTACAGCACCTCGGCGGCGGTGAAGCCGGGAAAGATCTCCACGCCCAGGCCTTCGGCCTGCTCGGCCAGCCACTTGGTCACCGAACCCAGGCTGATCACGTAGTTGCCCTCGTTATGCAGGCAACCCGGTACCAGCCAATCCGGCGTCTTCTGCGCACCCTTTTCATCGAGGAACAGCACCTCGTCAGCGGTGACGGGCTGGTTCAGCGGGGCACCGCGCTCGTTCCAGTCGGGGAACAGTTCGTTGATGGCGCGCGGGTCCATGACCGCGCCTGACAGGATGTGGGCACCGGGCTCCGAGCCCTTTTCCAGCACCACCACCGAAATCTCAGGGTTCAGCTGCTTGAGCCGGATGGCCGTGCTCAGGCCCGCCGGGCCGCCGCCCACCACCACCACGTCGTACTCCATGGCCTCGCGCGGGCCGAACTGTTCCAGGATCTGTTGGGAGGTCATGGGGGGGGTCATGGGGGCGGTCATGCAGGTCTCTCCTCTGGGGCTTTCCGGCGTCATGGCACCGGTTGAGCAAGGCCTTGGATTCTAGGTGGCGTGCTATCGTGATCAGCACGTGATGAACAGCGCCGCCACCGGCGTCTGCAGAGGAGCAGAACATGTCTTACCAGATCGATCTTGCCGGGCGCGTAGCCCTGGTGACGGGGGCTTCCAGTGGCCTGGGCGAGCAGTTTGCGCGCACCTTGGCCCAGGCCGGTGCCGCCGTGGTGCTGGCCGCGCGGCGTGTGGAGAAGCTCAAGACGCTGCGCGCCGAGATCGAGGCCGCAGGGGGCGACGCTCATGTGGTGCAGCTGGACGTGACCGATCACGACAGCATCAAGGCCGCCGTGGCGCATGCCGAGACCGAGATGGGCACCATCGACATCCTGATCAACAACTCTGGCGTCAGCACCACCCAGAAGCTGGTGGATGTGAAGCCTGAGGACTACGACTTCGTGATGAACACCAACACCCGGGGCGCCTTCTTCGTCGCGCAGGAGGTGGGCAAGCGCATGATCGCCCGCTCTCGCGGGACGGCGCCCGGTACCTTCACCGGCGGGCGCATCGTCAACATCGCCTCCATGGCCGGCCTGCGGGTGTTGGGCCAGATCGGCGTGTACTGCATGAGCAAGGCGGCCGTGGTCCACATGACGCGGGCCATGGCGCTGGAATGGGGCCGCTTCGGTATCAACGTCAACGCCATCTGCCCCGGGTACATCGACACCGAGATCAACCACCACCACTGGCAGACCGAGGCCGGCCAGAAGCTCGTGCAAATGCTGCCGCGTAAACGTGTGGGCCAGCCGCAGGACCTGGACGCCGCGCTGATGATGCTGTGTGCCAACGAGAGCCACTTCATCAACGGCGCAGTCATCCAGGCTGATGACGGCTTTGCGGTCTGAGAGCTCTCCGATGGGTCCTTTGAGAATCCTCACGCCGCTGGAAGCGCGGGTGCTTGGCGTGCTGGTGGAAAAGCAGCACACCGTCCCTGACACCTATCCGCTGTCGTTGAACGCGCTGGTGTCCGGGTGCAATCAGAAGACCGCCCGCTCACCGGTGATCGAGGCCACGGAAGCGGAGGTGCTGACCGCCTTGGACAGCCTCAAGGCCTTGAGCCTGGTCTTCGAGGGCAGCGGCAGCCGGGTCGTCCGGTTTGAACACAACCTGGGCCGGCGGCTGGGCGTGCCAGGGCAATCGGTAGCCCTGCTGGCCGTGCTGATGCTGCGCGGCCCGCAGACCGCAGCAGAGCTGCGGCTGAATACGGAGCGGTTGCACAAGTTTGCCGACATCTCCTCCGTAGAAGGCTTTCTGGAGGAACTGGCCACGCGTGAGCCGGTGCGCGTGCTCAAGCTGCCGCGCGCGCCGGGCGAGCGCGAAGCTCGCTGGGCCCACCTGCTGTGCGGCGAGGTGGCCCTGCCGGCAGCGGCCTCCGGCGTCCTCATCAGTGGCGGCGCCGTGGCCGGGGCCGCCTGGAGCGTTGACGTCTCAGCCGGCGAGCTGGCTGCTCTCAAGGCCGAGCAAGCTCGGCTGGCCGCCGAAGTGGTGCAGCTCAAGTCCTTGGTCGAGCGGCTGTGCGCCGAACTGGGTCTCGACTCCACCGCCCAGCAAGGGTTGTCTGCCTGAAGACACAAGAGCGTTGCGATGCGATTCACACTGCCTGAAGACAAGAAGCTCACCCACGAGATGGTGATCCCCATCCGCTGGGGCGACATGGACGCCATGGGCCATGTCAACAACACCATCTACTTCCGCTATTTCGAGATCGTTCGCCTGGAGTGGCTGTACGCCGTGGGTGCGACTTCCAGCCCGGGGGCGGGCCAGGGGCCGCTGATCGTCAACGCTTTCTGCAACTTCATCCGGCAGTTGGAGTTCCCGGGCGATGTCTTGGCCAAGCACTACGTGTGCAACCCGGGCCGCAGCAGCTTCGATACCTACTTGACTCTGGAGCGGGCTGACGCCCCCGGCGTGGTCTACGCCGAAGGCGGCGCCACCACGGTGTGGTCAGACTATGCGGCCAAGAAGTCGGCCCCCTTGCCGGATTGGTTGCGGCAGTTGGTGAGTTGAGTTCAGGCCTGCGCCGGGTGGGGGCCTCACGGCCAAGACCCCGGCGGCAGCCAGGCGTCAGCGCCGATCAAGGTGGCGCGCCGGATAATCCATTCGGTCGGCGGCTTGAGCCAGCCGGCATTTCAACCCCGGCCCCGTGCCGGCACAGGAAGTGGCATGAACAAGATCTACCCCAGCGCTGCCAAGGCGCTTGAAGGCATCGTCCGCGACGGGCAGCTGTTCGCCGTGGGCGGCTTCGGTCTCTGCGGCATTCCCGAGGCGCTCATTGCCGCCTTGCGCGACACCGGCGCCAAGGACTTGACCGTGATCTCCAACAACGCGGGTGTGGACGGCTTCGGCCTGGGCCAGCTGCTCGAAACGCGGCAGATCCGCAAGATGATCTCCAGCTACGTGGGCGAGAACAAGGAGTTCGAGCGCCAGTACCTGGCAGGCGAGCTGGAGCTGGAGTTCACGCCGCAGGGCACGCTGGCCGAGCGCCTGCGCGCGGGCGGTGCCGGCATCCCCGCCTTCTTCACCCGTACCGGGGTGGGCACCCAGGTGGCCGAGGGCAAGGAGCTGCGTGAGTTCGACGGCCACACCTACGTGATGGAGAAGGCCCTGGTGCCCGATGTGTCGCTGTCCAAGGCCTGGAAGGCTGACAGGTCAGGCAACCTGGTCTACCGCCGCACGGCCCGCAACTTCAATCCCGCCGTGGCCATGGCCGGCAAGATCAGCGTGGTGGAGGTGGAGGAGATCGTCGAGACTGGCGCGCTGGACCCCGACGCCATTCACTTGCCCGGCATCTATGTGCACCGCCTGGTGCTCAACGCCACCCCCGAAAAGCGCATCGAAAAGCGCACCACCCGCGCCAAGGAAGGAGTCTGACCATGGCCTGGACCCACGACGAAATGGCGGCCCGCGCTGCCCGTGAGCTGCAAGACGGCTTCTATGTGAACCTGGGCATCGGCCTGCCGACCCTGGTGGCCAACTTCGTGCCGGCCGACATCGAGGTCTGGCTGCAGAGCGAGAACGGCATGCTGGGTATCGGCCCGTTCCCCACCGAAGACGAGGTGGATGCCGACCTCATCAACGCCGGCAAGCAGACCGTGACCACCATCCCGGGCTCGAGCATCTTTGGCAGTCATGACAGCTTCGCCATGATCCGCGGCGGCAAGATCAACCTGTCCATCCTGGGTGCCATGCAGGTCAGCGAAAAGGGCGACCTCGCCAATTGGATGATCCCCGGCAAGATGGTCAAGGGCATGGGTGGCGCCATGGACCTGGTGGCTGGCGTGAAGAGCGTGGTGGTGCTGATGGAGCATGTGGCCAAGAAGAAGGACGGCACCATCGATCTGAAGATCCTGCCGCAGTGCACGCTGCCGCTCACGGGCGTGGGCGTGGTCGACCGCATCATCACCGACCTGGCCGTGCTGGACGTCACGCCGCATGGCCTGAAGGTGGTGGAGATCGCTCCGGGCGTGACGCGCGAGGAATTGCAGTCCAAGACGGGTGTGCCGCTGCAGTAAGCTGCTTGTTCCCATGGCAGGGGGCGCACCATGATCTCATCCCGACCCAGGGCCGCTTTTGCGGCCCTTTCCGCTTTTGCCGCCTTCGCGGTTATTTGCCTTTCTTTCGCCCTGGTGCTGGGTCTGGGTGGCTGCGTCGCGCCGCCATCTGCCGTCTCACTAGCCATCCCCCCTATGCCGGAGGGCCCCTCGGGCCTGACCGCCAAGCCGGGCTGGTCGGCACAGCGCTTCATGGTCGCGGCGGCCAACCCTCTGGCCACGGAAGCCGGCTACCAGGTGCTCAAGGCTGGCGGCAGCGCGCTGGACGCTGCCATCGCTGTGCAGATGGTGCTTACGCTCGTGGAGCCCCAGTCCAGCGGCATTGGCGGTGGTGCTTTCCTGATGCATTGGGATGGAAAAGCTGTTCAGGCTTGGGACGGCCGCGAGACCGCCCCTGCCGCAGCTGATGAACGCCTGTTTCTGTTGTCCGACGGCAAGCCCATGCCGTTCCAGCAGGCCGTGGTGGGCGGCCGTTCGGTGGGGGTGCCTGGCGTGGTGCGCATGCTGGAGCAGGCTCACCGCGCCCACGGCAAGCTGCCCTGGGCGCGCCTCTTTGAGCCGGCCATTCGGTTGGCGGAAGAAGGGTTTGCCGTCAGCCCTCGGCTGCACACGCAATTGCTGGCCGAACAGGCGCTGAAGACCACACCCAACGCCGCCGCGTACTTCTATGGCACCGATGGCCAACCGCACCCGGTGGGCCACCGCTTGCGCAACCCGGCGCTTGCCCAGGTGCTGAAGCGCCTGGCGGCCGAGGGCAGCGCAGCGATGCACACCGGGCCCATCGCCCAGGACATGGTGCGGCGGGTGCGCGAGCACCCCACCAACCCGGGGCTCCTCAGCACGACCGATCTGGTGGCCTACGGCCCGGCGGCGCGCGAGCCCATCTGCACCGACTGGCGAGCCTACCGCGTCTGCGGCTTTCCGCCGCCGTCTTCCGGGCACCTGGCCGTGATGCAAATCATGGGCATGCTGGACGCGCTGGGGCCTGATGCCCCCGGGGTTGGTGCGCGAGCACCAATTGGCGCAGCAAGGGCGAGTGGAACAGGTGCGGCTGACGGCCCATCCAGCGCCCCGTTCCTGCATCGTTACACCGAGGCCGCGCGCCTGGCCTTTGCCGACCGTGCCCAGTACGTGGCCGATCCGGCATTCGTTCCTGCGCCCGGCGGTCGTTGGACCTCGCTGCTCGACCCGGCCTATCTGCAGGCTCGGGCGTCGCTCATTGACGCGCAGAGCATGAAGACGGCGCAGCCGGGCCGGCCGCCGGGGGTGGAGCGCCTGTCCTGGGCACCCCAGCCGCATCAGCCCGAGTTTGGCACCAGCCACCTCAGCATCGTGGATGGGGACGGCAGGGCGCTGGCCATGACCACCACCATCGAGGCGGTATGGGGCTCGCGCATCCTGTCCGACGGTGGCACCGGTCTGCCTGGCGGCTTCCTGCTCAACAACCAGCTGACCGACTTCTCCTCCGCCCCAGCGGATGCGCAGGGTCGGCCCATTGCCAACCGGGTGGAGCCGGGCAAGCGGCCGCGCTCCAGCATGAGCCCGACGCTGGTTTTCGACCGCCGCGACGGCCGGTTGCTCATGAGCCTGGGTTCGCCCGGTGGCGCGGCCATCATCCACTTCACCGCCAAGACGCTGCTGGGCACGCTGGCCTTCGGCCTGGACGCCCAGCGCGCCATCGACCTGCCCAACTTCGGCAGCTTCAACGGCCCCACGGTGCTGGAGAAAGGCCGGTTCGATGCCGCCACCATCGAGGCGCTCAAGACGCGCGGCCATGCGGTGCAGGAGATCGACATGACCAGCGGGCTGCAGGCCATTCAGCGCCAGGGCGGCGGATGGTTTGGTGGCGCCGATCCGCGCCGCGAGGGCGTGGTCAGAGGAGACTGAGCGCGCGCGCCACGCGACCCACGGCGTCGTCCCATCGCGGGGCGCTGGCCTGCCGGAACAGCCGCACCGAGCGGTACCAGGGGGAGGTCTCTGGCTGCAGCCACCAGCGCCAGTCGGGCGCCTCGGGCAGCAGCAGCAGGGTGGGCACGCCCAGCGCGCCCGCCAGGTGCGAGAACGCGGTGTCGATGGTGACCACGGCGTCCAGTTCGGCCATCAGCGCGGCCGTGTCTTCAAAGGTACCCAGCTCCTGCGGTGTCAGCACTTCGATGGGCAAGGCGCCCGGGTGGCGCTGCAAGTCCTGCGCGCGCGGACCCATCTGCAGGCTGACCAGGCGCACGCCGTCCACCTGGCCCAGCGGCAACAGGGCCTCGAAGGGCAGGGCGCGCCGTCGCTCGTACTCATTCTCCGGCCGCCCACCCCAGACCAGGCCGATGCGCTTGGCACTGCCTTTCGCGGCCACGCGGCGCTCCAGCAGTTCACGCCAGCGCAGCCGCAGATCGTCCCGAGCTCGCAGATAGGGGCCGCCGGTGTCTAGTTGCTGCCTGTCGATCTGCAAACGTTGCGGCAGGCTGCCCACGAAGACCCAGTAGTCGCAGCCAGCATTGCGGGTATCGTCCAGCCGCGTGAGCACGCGAGAGCAGCCTGGCAGGGAGCGCATCAGGCCTTCCAGCGGCGGCGCCACCCCCATCACCACCTCAGCGCCTGCGGCGGCCAGTCGCGGCACGAAGCGGCAGAACTGGATGTGGTCACCGTAGCCCTGCTCGGTCAGCACCAACAGGCGCTTGCCGCGCAGGTCCTGGCCTTGCCACAGCGGCATGGGCAGCACGGGTTGGCGGATCCGGTTGGAGACATCGGACGGCCCCAGACTCAGCCGTGACTCGTACAGCGCAAAGCCGTCGCGGTAGTCGCCCCGGCTCAGGCGGCACAGTGACAGCCGGTAGAGCAGGCCGGGCGCCGCAGGCTGGCCCGGCACCACGTGGGCGCGCACCCGTTGCTCCGCGGCATCCAGCCGGCCTGCTTCCAGCAGCAGGTCGGCTTGCAGGGCCACCACGCCCGGGTGGGCGGGCAGGGCGCGCGCGGCCACTTGCAGGTGCTCCTGCGCTGCGGCACGGTCGCCCAGCAGGCGATGCGCCTGGGCCAGGGCGAGCCGACATTCGGGGTCGTCAGGCGCCAGGCGCCGGCAGCGCTCCAGCGCATCACAGGCCTCGGGAATGCGCTGCAGCATCAGCGCCGCACGGCCCGTGCCAAACCAGGCCTGGGGTTGCGCCGGCTCATGCGCTGTCACGGTGCGGAAGTGGCTGAGAGCCTGCTCCGCCCGGCCCAGGTCCAGCAGCGCGAAGCCCAGGTTGAGGTGCCCCACCAGATGGTTAGGGTCCAACTGCACGGCGCGCAGACCCAGCTCGACCGCACGCTCGGGCAAGCCGGCGCGCCGCATCAACTCGCCCAGGTTGGCAGGGTAAGCGGCGTGGCCGGGCGCCGCTTGCATCGCCCGTTCCAGGCAGGCCGCCGCCTGCAAGTCGCGTCCGGCATCGGCGTACAGGATGGCCAGGAGGTTCCAGGCGTCGGCGCAGTCCGGCAGCTCGTCGAGTAGCCGGCGGCACAGGTCTTCGGCTGCGGCTGGTCGCCCGGCGGTCCGCTCCGACTCCGCCAACTGCAGTACCTGGGCGAGGAGGGGGGCTTGCATGGGAGAGGGGCCGGTGGCGGTGATCGGTTCTTGTGAGCCGCGAGTGTCCGACCGTGGACTGGCTGGAGGTGCAGGCGTTGGCCGCCAGCGCTGGTCAGCGCCGCGCCGCAGCCATCTCCCGGGCCGCCTCGGTCACGAGCGGCGGGCCGCCGTAGATGAAGCCGGTGTAGATCTGCACCAGGTCTGCGCCCGCCTCGAGCTTGGCCCGTGCGTCCTCGCCTGACATCACACCGCCCACCCCGATGATGGGGTAGCTGGCACCCAGCGCCTGTCGCAGCGTACGGATCACGCGGTTGCTCGCTTCCAGGACGGGCGCACCCGACAAGCCACCGGCCTCGCCCGCATGCGCATGGCCGGCCACCGCCTCCCGCGACAGTGTGGTGTTGGTGGCGATCACCCCGTCAATGCCATGGCGCTGCAGCGTCGCGGCGATGACCTGGATCTGCGCCTCGTCCAGATCAGGCG
>Ga0315904_10007212_pt1 | contig 14972 bp, 15 predicted proteins | sample LakEriMetagenome_6_FD_203529 | JGI IMG/M metagenome (GOLD analysis project Ga0315904, IMG submission 203529) | Freshwater fungal communities from buoy surface, Lake Erie, Ohio, United States - Buoy 12 MA120 | ecosystem: Environmental > Aquatic > Freshwater > Lake | place: USA: Lake Erie, Ohio... | reverse complement strand
AGAATGGTGACCTGCACGCTGCTTTCAATGATACCGGTGGCGATGGCATGACGGGTAAGGCCGGCGGTGTCGTGGATGTCGAGTTTCTCCATCAGACGACCCCGGTGTTTCTCCACCGTCTTGATGCTGATGCCCAAATCCGCCGCGATCTCCTTGTTGGTGTCGCCCTCGGCGATGAGTTGCAGCACCTGTTGTTCGCGCGAAGTGAGCAGCGGTTTTTTGCCGTTGGCCTTGTCCTTGCTTTGGCGTGATTTGGGATTGATGAGGATGAACCGCTTCGCAATCGACGCACTGTAATGAATCCCGCCCCGGCGCACCTCGCGAATCGCCCGGCAAAGGTCATGGGCGGAATCCTGCTTGAGAAGAAAGCCCACCGCCCCGGAACTGACCGCGCTCTGGACGTAGGCGTCGTCGCAGTGGGCCGTGAGGATGATGATCCGGGTGTCCGGCAGCGCCTTGACGAGCTGTCGGGTTGCCTCAAGTCCGTTGAGTCCGGGCATGGCGATGTCCATCAGCACCACGTCCGGGCGGAGTTCAATCGCCTTGGAGACCGCCTGGCGACCTTCGTGCGCCTCTCCGATCACTTCCAGGTCAGGTTCCAGCTTCAGCATCATGCGGAGGCCCTCCCGCACCATCGTGTGGTCCTCGACAATCATGACGGAGATGCGATTCATGCGGTCATCATGGTTTTACGGCCGAAAGGATCCGGTTTCCGCGGACTCAGACCACCGTCCGCCAGCAAAAGGCGGCTGGCAAACGCTTTCCGGCCCCGGTCGGGGGAGATACTCACAGGACACAGCGGCCCTGGATCAACCTGACGAGGATCATGATGATGGCCGCGACGAGCAGGATGTGAACGAAGCCTCCCATGGTGGAACTGGTCACAAGACCAAGAATCCAAAGGATCAGGAGAATAATGGCGATGGTCATTAACATGGAACGGGACCTTTCCGGGATCGGGATTGGTCATCGGGCCGAGTCCTCGATGTTTTCACCGACGTTTTCGACGTCGCTGCCGAAGCCGCGGACGGTGCCGCAACCCGCAAGGATCATGGCGGTGAGGACGGATGCGACGATGAGAATGGCGTTGCGTGTGAGTGGTGTTTTCATGGCAATGATGTGGGGTTCCACGAGTCACAGGCTATCCGTGCCACCGATGATTCGCCATGGGGTGAAACCCTACCCGCAGGGTAGCCCGGCGTTTCTGACGGCCTGGTGGCGTTTTTTTCGTTTCCCCGGCCGTGATCGGATGTTTTCCTGTCCCCGTTCATGGCCGCGTCCGACAAGCCAAACCAGGAGCATCCGCTCGCCAACATCCTGATCAATGTGCTCATTCCGGTGCTCGCGCTGAGTTATCTGAGCAAGGATCCGGAGTTTCTGAAAGCCATTGGCAAAACCGTGCGCCCGTGGCACCTCGGACCGGTGAATGCGCTGTTCGTCGCGCTCGCGTTTCCGATCGGCTACGGCGTTTGGCATTTTGTGAAAACCCGGAAAGGGAATTTCTTTTCGGCGCTGGGCATGGTGTCGGTGGCCCTCACCGGCGGACTGACCATTTATCTCTGGAACAAGGATGGCACCGTGAAGCCGCACGCCGACGTGCTGTTCGGCCTAAAGGAGGCCTCGATCCCACTGATCCTCGGGATCGCGGTGATCGGCTCGCATTTCACCAAGAGCCCCTTGCTGCGGCTGTTCCTTTACAGCGACTCGCTGTTCGACATCCCGAAGATCGAGCGAAAGGTGGCCGAGCTGAATGCCGCGGAATCCTATCAGAAGATCCTGTTTCAGGCCACGCTGCTGTTCGCTGCCTCGTTTTTCCTCAGCATGGTGCTGAACTTCGGGCTCGCGCTGCATTTCCTCGGCGACCTCGACCACACGGCTCCGAATGCCCGCGAGCTTTACAACGAACAGGTGGCCAAGCTCACCGGCTGGGGCTTCGCGGTGATCGGCGTGCCGATCCTGGCATTCCTCTTCCTCACGCTGCGGCGCCTCTTAGGACAACTTCGCGGTCTCACCGGCCTGAAGGACGATGAACTGATGCTTCCCCGCTGAGCCTTGCGCTCAGTCCACCAGATTGTCCACGCGCTGGGCGAGCTGGATATCAAGCTCGGTCACGCCGCCGGCGTCATGGGTGGTGAGTTTGAGCGTCACCTTGGTGTGGCGGATGGTGATGTCCGGATGATGCTGCGCCTCTTCGGCGATCTCGGCGAGATCGTTCACGAAGTCGATGGCATCCATGTATTCCTCGAACTCGATGGTCCGGGTGATGGCGTTCTTTTCATAGTCCCACTCGGGGCATTTTTTCAACGCGGCGGTGAGATCGTCGGCTTCGAGAAGTTCGGACATGGCGGAAATCGGGGAAGGGATTGCGGCGAAAGACTGCGGCGTCGGATTCGGCATTGGCAAGCCCGATTGCGCCGGAGTCGAAATTCCGTCTCAGCCCGGGTTGCAAGGTGCGGCCGGACCACTTATTGTGACGCCCATGACCCGATTTCTCGCTCCGCTTCTGATCGCCGTCGCCGTGTCCGCCTGTGCGCCTTCCACGCCGGAGGCTCGAATCCAGCGCGAACCGGCGAAATTCAACGCCTTGCCGGCCCGCCATCAGGAACTGGTGAGGCAGGGGCAGATCACCCGCGGCATGAATCGCGATGCGGTGTTTTTCGCCTGGGGCGGACCGTCGCGGCGCTTCGAGGGATCCAGGAACGGCAAACCGACCGAACGCTGGGACTACGCCGGATCGCGACCGGTGTATGTGGAATCGTTTTACGGCGGCTACGGCTATGGTTTCAGTCCCTACGGCCCGTATCGCAGCCAGGCGTATTACGGTTTCGGCCCCGAGGTGGCCTATGTCCCCTACCGCATCGCATCGGTGTGGTTCATCGACGAGCGGGTGGACTCATGGGAGCGCGCGCGCTGAGTTCCCGGCTGTCACTCCGGATTTCTTGCCTTTTCCGAAATCCCTGCAAACCTCACGCCAATTCCCGAAACCATGAATCTCCGCCCCACCCTGATCCTCGCCGCCGCACTCGGAACCGCGGCTTTCGTTTCCTCGTGTTCCAGCTCGATCCCCGGAGGATCGGGCCTCGCCGCCTATCACGCGTATGATCTGCCGACCAAGCTGCCGTCCAATCCCTCGAACGTGCGGGTGAAGGTGTCGCTGAGCAAGCAGCGCACCTACGTGATGGAAGGCAATGAAGTGCTGCTCGCGATGCCGGTGTCTGTCGGCACGGCCTCGTCGCCCACGCCGTCGGGAAGTTTCCGCATCTTCAACAAGGAGGCGAAACGCCGCGCGAACACCCACGGCTACGCCTACAGCGGCAACCAGGTGAAACAGACGTATCTCTCGAAGCGCCCGCCGGGCTGGTCGTTCAAGGGCACCCCGATGCCCTACTGGTGCGAATTCAAGCCCGCTTACGGATTCCACACCGGCTGGGTGAAACACCATCCCTGCACCCACGGCTGCATCCGCATGCATGAAAACCTCGCGCCGAAGTTTTTCCGCCTCGTCTCCGTGGGCACTCCGGTGAGCATCGCCTACTCGCAACCCGAGGACGCCACCCATGGCAATATCCCGCTGCCGCCGGACTCCGGTCCGTTGCCGGATTACCCGAGCACGATGTATGTCAGCGACGGCTACTTCAACCGCCACAAGACGCCGTCCTATCACTGAGAAGCTTTTCTCCGATCCTGAAAGACCCCGCAAACCGCGGGGTCTTTTGCTTTTACCAGCCGATCACCAATCGGATCGCAAGCGCCGCAAGCACCAAGCCGAAGGTCCCATCGATCCAACCTGCGTGTCGCTCATAGCGGTTTCTCAGAGGCGGCCACTGCAACAACAGGACCCATAGCGACCAAAGTCCGATTCCCAGTCCGACGACGGTTCCCCAGATCGCATAAGGCCACCACGCCGGATGCTGGCCGGATAAGAACGGAGCGCTCACGGCGGCGAGGAACAAGGCAGCCTTCGGGTTGAGCAGATTGCACAACAAGCCCCGCACGAATGGCGACCGGCGGTTTTCCACCACTTCCATCTCGTACATCGCCCCGGAATACCACGCCAAGAAGAACTCCCGCGCCATGCCCCAGGCCAGCCAAAGGAGATAAGCCGCCGCCACCCATTGCAGGATCGTGCGCAGCAGCGGCAGATGCTGGAACGCGGCTGCCACGCCCGCCACCGCAATGGTGGCATGCACGGTCAACCCGCAGGCGATTCCGGCGGCCATTTGCACCCCCTCGCGGGCACCCTTTCGCAACGCCGTGCGTGTCAGCAGCAGCATGTCCGGCCCGGGACTGAACTGCCCGAGCACCATCACTCCCGCGAAGACCGCCAGTTCGCCCGCCGGATTCACTTTTTCGCCGCGGCCAGGACGTATTGGGTCACGGATTTCTCATCCTCCTTCGAGATGCTGGCATTCCAACACATCCCCGGCAAAACGAGATGCCAGTCCGCGATTTTCACTTCGGAAGGCGGGATCGGCTCGTGGCATCGCCCGCATTGCGCGAGGTAAAGCGCCCTCCCCTTGCCCAACTCGGCCATCGCCACACCGCTGCTCGCCGCCATCGCCTCGTCAGCCAGGGGAATCCGCTCATACACCGGCACGCAACCCACCAAACACCCCGCCGTCACGGCCAAAACGCACGTTTTCATGCCTGCAATCTAGCACCTCCATCCGCCGACAGGCAATCCGGGTTTTCCAGCGAATTCCAATCCGGGCCGGAAGGCAAACTGGCTGCATGAGGCCGAAAACCTTGCCCTTCATCGTCGGATGGCAGCTCAACGCGCGAACAGGATGCAGATCGGGCTCGGGGTGGAAATGGTTTGCGCGGGCTCCCCGAGTTTTCCGGTGGCGGGGTCGCGGGGGAGGATGCTGAGGGTGTTCGAATCCTGATGGCCGCAGAGCAGCCATTTGCCGCAGGGGGAGATTTTGAAATGGCGGGGCGTCCGGCCGCCGCAGGGGGCGTGTTGGACGAAGGTGAGAGTGCCGGTGGCGGCATCGCGCGAGAAGACCGCGAGGCTGTCGTGGCCGCGGTTGGAGGCATAGACGTGTTTTTCGTCCGCGCTCACCTCGATCTCAGCGGTGGTGTTTCGGCCGGTGAAATCAGCCGGGAGAGTTTTGGAAACACCGATGGGCCTGAAAGAACCGTTCTGATAACTGGCGGCGAGGATGGTGTTGTCCAGTTCGTTGATCACATAGGCATGCTTCTCATCCGGAGTGAACGCCATGTGGCGCGGACCCGCGCCGGGGGCGGCGCCGAGCGGTTCCAGCGCCTCACCGAGCTTCGAGGCATTGGCATCGAACGGATAGACGAGCACCTTGTCGAGGCCAAGGTCGGGGACGAAGAGGTGGCGGTTGGCCTTGTCGAAATAAACGCCGTGGGCATGCGGGCCTTCCTGGCGCTGTGGGTTGGGACCGCTGCCGGTGTTGACGATGACGCTCACGGTTTCCTTGGGCACTCCGTTTTCATCGAGGCGGATAGTGCTGATTTTCCCGTCGCCGTAGTTGGCGACGGCGACTGTCTTTCCGGTGGCGTCGATGGCCAGGTGGCAGGCCCCCTTCCCCGCTGCGGAGGCCTCGCCGAGGAAGGTGAGGGAGAAATCCTTGCCGATGGCGAAGGCGGCAACCGAGCTGGTGCCATCGGGAAACGGGGTTTTCGGCGCGCCGATGGAGAGCAGCACCGGTTTCTCCGGATGTTGGGCGAGGAAGCCGGGGGAAGCGTATTCGGCGGCGAGTTTCGGATCGGTCAGCTTTCCTGTGGCAGGATCGAAGTCCGCCCGGTAGATTCCCTTCGCATCACCATTCCTCCCGGTGCCGATGAACACGGGAATGGCGGAGAGCTTCGCGGTGAGAAGCAGGCAGAGGATGAGATGGGTTTTCATGGGGAGACCGTCACTTCAGACGTCGAAGCCGAAGTGGCGTTTGGCGTTGCCGAAGCAGATCGCGCGGACGAGTTGGGCGAGTTGATCGAAGTCGTCGGGGAGTTCGCCGCGGTCGGCCTCGGAGCCCAACAGGTTGCAGAGGATGCGGCGGAAGTATTCGTGGCGCGGGAAGGAGAGGAACGAGCGGGAGTCGGTGAGCATGCCGACGAAGCGCGAGAGCAGGCCGGTGGCGGAGAGGGCGTCGAGCTGGAGCTCCATGCCGTTCTTCTGGTCGAGGAACCACCAGCCGGAGCCAAACTGGATTTTTCCGGGCACGGTGCCATCCTGGAACGCGCCGGTCATGGCGGCGAAGAGGTAGTTGTCTGCCGGGTTGAGGTTGTAGAGCACGATCTTGGGCAAGGCGTCGTTGCGGACGAGTGCGTCGAGGTAGGTGAGCAGCGCCGCGCCCTGCGGGAAGTCGCCGATGGTGTCGTAGCCGGTGTCCGGCCCGAGGCGTTCGAAGCCGCGGGTGTTGGTGTTGCGGGCGGCGCCAAGGTGGAGCTGCTTGGTCCAGCCGCGGGCGGCGTCGAGCTGACCGAAGAAGACCATCAGATAGAACGAGAACTTTTCCTTTTCCTCGGGGCTGGCAGGTTTGCCGGAGATGGCCTTGTCGAAGATCATCGCAGCCTCCTCGTCCGAGCAGTGGAGCGCGGGCATGCGGTCCATCCCGTGGTCGGACAATCGCGCGCCCACGGCGTGGAAATCGTCGTGGCGCTTTTGCAGCGCGGCGAGCAGATCGGAGAGATGGACGATGGAGGTGTCCGACACGCCTTCGAGCTTGCGCAGCCACGGTCCTAACAGATCCGGACGGTCCACCAGCATCGCCTTGTCCGGGCGGAAGGTGGGAACGACGAGGGTCTTCAGGCCGGACGCGGCGATCGCGGCATGGTCATCGAGCGGATCGGCGGGATCATCGGTGGTGCCGACGACGCGCACATCGAACTGGTTGAGGATGCCATGGACGCAGAAATCGGGTTCCTGAAGCTTCTCATTGCAGCGTTCCCAGATCTCGTCGGCGGTGTCCGGAGTGAGCATCAGGTCGATGCCGAAATAGCGGCGCAGCTCGATGTGGGTCCAGTGGTGGATCGGGTTGCGCAGGGTGAATGGCACGGTTTCGGCCCATGCCTGAAACTTCTCGCGCGGTGTGGAGTCACCGGTGATGAGATCCTCGTCGATGCCGTTGGCGCGCAGGAGCCGCCACTTGTAGTGATCGCCTCCGAGCCAGATTTCCGCGAGGTTTCCCCAGCGGTGATTGGTGGCGATTTCCCTCGGCGAGAGGTGGCAGTGGTAGTCGATGATCGGCTGGTCCTTCGCCACCTCGTGGAACAGGCGGCGGGCGGTGGGCGAATGCAGCAGGAAATTTTCGTCGAGATAGGCCATGACCCGGACAGTCCACCGGGAATCGCCGGAGCTTCCAAGCGGGAAATCCGGGACGGTCATTGCAATTTTCCAGCGGAGATTTCCGGAATCACCCCGCTCACTTCCACCGGTAGTGGCCCGTGAGCGGGAACCGGTGGAGCACATCCTCCTCGCGGGCCCCCGCTCCGATGTTGTGGATCACGAGCGGTCGGCCGTTTTCCGCGCGGCGGTCGCTGACCATCATGACGTGCGGCAGGTTGGGCGGAACGGTGCAGGTGACGATGTCGCCGGGGCGGAAGGCGGAGTGTTTTCCGGCATCCGGCGGCGGCAGTTCGAAACCCCGGCGCTTGAAGTAGATGCGGAGATTGGGCACGCGGCGGTGGTCGATGTTGCGGTCCGGCCGGGTGAGATTCCAGATCTTGGGATAAGCGGAGAAATTCGCCCGCATGTCCTCGTGGACGAGCTTCTGGAGGTCGGCGGAGAGGGCGTCGCGCAAGGCGCGGATCAGCACATCCGTGCAAACACCCCGCTCGCGGGGAATATCGCCATCCGGGTAGGAGAGCTTCACGTAGGCGGGATCATACGACAGGGTGACGCCGACCTGCTTGCGCGCGGCCTCGACGAGTTTCGGCCCGGGATCGGCATGCAGGGCGGCGATGGCTGAGAGAAGAATGAAGAGGGGTTTCATCGCGGTGGATTAGCCAAGCGGATCAGACGCCCCTCCAGATGGGGAGCCACCCGCAGCAGCAACCATGTGAGAAAAACAAAACCGGCATCCGACCAGATCCAGAGGGACGGATGGATGTAATAGGCCCCGATGATGTCGCCTCGCCAGGGATGAAGCCAGGCGATGCCGCCGGAAACGGCATCGGCGACGAGATGAAGCATCACCGCCAACCAGCAGACCACCGCGACGCGCCAGCGGACTCCGGATTCCATGAACGAAGCCGCGACGGCCGCCATCGGCAGAGCGGCCAAACCAAACCAGATCGTGTGCGAAAGGCTGTTGTATCTCGCCTCCAGCGAAAGATGCGGCGAGCAAAGGTCCGGAAGCAGACCGAAGCCAGCCACCCACCACATTGAGCGAGCGGGAAACACCCGGCCCCGCCCCGCCAGCATCGAGGCGTGATCAAAGGCAAGGCATCCGCAAACCGGCAGCAACGCGTGGGTCCCGGCAAACATGCGGCAGCGATAGCCGGAAACGGGCGCTCAGTCCAGTTTCGTCAACTCGACCTTGCGGAACTCGACCTCCACACCTTCCGCCTGGAGGGCGATCTTGCCGGAGGTGGCGGTGCTTTTGCTGCCGTGGTTCACGAGGGTGCCGTTGACGTGGACCTTCACCTCGTCGCCCTTGCACTCGATTTCCATGGTGTTCCATTCGCCGAGCGGCTTTTCGGAATCGTCGGTGAGATTGATGATGCGGCGGGCATCGGCCGGGCCTCCGCCGTAGGCTTGGGAGGCGTCCTTGCGCGGACGGCGTTTCTCCATGTCCGGCACCTCGATGTTTTCACCGATGCACCAGAAGTCGCCGGCGTTCTGGTGCATCATCTGCACTTCGATCGACTGCGGGAACATCTTGTGGAGCATGCGCGGGGTGGAGGCGTGGACGAGCACGCCGCAGTTGCCGGGCTCATTGGCGAAGCGGTATTCGACCACCAGCTTGTAGTTGGAAAACTTCTCGTTGGTGACCAGGTGTCCGCCGGGTTTGCCGAGGCTGACGAGCTTCCCATCGCGAACGATGAACACCGGCGGATGGTTCGGATCGTTGTCGGCCTTGGGCACATCCGGGGTCCATCCGGTGAGGTCCTTGCCGTTGAAGAGGGCGATGGTTTCCCCGCCGAAAGCGAGGGCGGGGGCGAGCAGGGCGAGGCAAATGATGCGTTTCATCGCGGCGATTACGCGGCGCGGCGGTATTTCTATCGCCCGAGCCGAAGAAATCCGGCATTCTGCGGCCACATGGGTTTCATCCGCCGGTTTTACCCCCTCTCCGGGTTTCCGCAGCAGCGGCAGCTCTGGTCTTGGATCTCGTTCGATGTGGCGAACCAGTCGTTCACGCTGCTGGTCAACACGCTGCTGTTCTCGATCTTCTTCTCCAAGGTGGTCGTGCGAAACGACGCCATCGACGACCGAATGTGGGCACTCACCTACGGCGGCAGCATGCTGCTCACCGCGCTGCTCTCGCCGCTGCTCGGCGCGCTGGCCGACGAACGGGCGTGGAAGAAGCCGTTCCTGATCGGCTCGGGCCTGCTTTGCGGGGTGTTGACCTGCGGCCTCGCGCTGATCCAGCCGGGGCAGCTGTGGCTGGCCGTGCTGCTCTATGTGCCGGCCAACCTCTCGTTTGCCATCGGTGAGAATTTCCTCGCCTCGTTCCTTCCCGGACTGGCCAAATCCGATCAAGTGGGACGCGTCAGCGGATTCTCGTGGGCTTGCGCGTATGCGGCCGCGCTGCTGCTGCTGGTGCTCACCGCCGGGGCGATGCTGGCTTTCGACTTCAAGGAAACGGAACGCTGGCGGCCGTTCTTCGTGAGTGCGGGCCTGTGGTTCATCCTGTTTTGCATCCCGACGGCGTTGTGGCTGCGCGAACCGGAAACCGCTCGAACCGTTCACCATGGCAGGAACCTGTTCACCGCCGGTTTTGTTAGACTGGGCGAATCACTGCGGAACACCGGCCGCCACCGCGATCTGACGCTGCTGCTGGTTTCGTCGCTGTTCTTCGGCACCGGCATGGGAGTGGTCGTGTTTTTCGCCAGCAAACTCGCGGAGGAGTTCGGTTTCTCGCAAGTGGCGCTGGTGGTGTTTGTGGGTGTGCTCACGGTGTCGGGCATCATCGGGACACTGGTGCCCACTTTCCTGCAGGACCGCGTCGGGCACCGCCGCTCGCTCATCGCGTTGCTGCTGCTCTGGCTGCTGACCACCATCGGCTTCGCGGTTTACGCCAACCTCCATCGCGCCCACGCCGCGGCGGACGGAGCCTTTCCGGTATGGCCGCTGTGGCTGATCGGCAACCTGTTAGGTTTCGGCCTCGGATCGCTCGGCTCCGCCAACCGCGCGTTCGTCGGTTTCCTCGCCCCGCCGGGCCGCGAGGCGGAAACATTCGGCATGTGGGGCCTGGTATGGAAACTCTCGGCCATCATGACCTTCCCCTTCGCCTGGGTGAAGGACACCATGGGCACCGGCGAGGCGCTCTACGTTCTGGCCGGATTCCTCGCCGTCGGACTGGTGGTCGTGTGTTTCATCGACGAGAAACGCGGAGCCGCCTCGCGCGGGTGACATGCCTTGCACGCCCGGACGGCCGGGTTTATTCAAGGAGCGCATGCAGTTCCAATTGGTGAGCGACTACCGCCCGCAGGGCGACCAGGCGCAGGCGATCGAGAAGCTCTCGAAGTCGCTCGACGCCGGGAACCGCCATCAGACACTGCTCGGCGTGACCGGCTCGGGGAAAACCTTCACCATGGCCAACCTGATCGCACGCCACGGCCGGCCGACGCTCATCATGAGCCACAACAAGACGCTCGCCGCCCAGCTCTATTCGGAGTTCAAGAACTTCTTTCCGCACAATGCGGTCGAGTATTTCGTCTCCTACTTCGACTACTACCAACCCGAAGCCTACATCCCGCGCAGCGACACCTATATTGAGAAGGATTCGTCCATCAACGACGAGATCGAACGCCTGCGCCTCGGCACCATGGGTTCGCTGCTCACCCGCCGCGACACGATCGTGGTGGCCTCCGTGTCCTGCATCTACGGCCTCGGTTCGCCGGAAGACTACGAAAACATGATGGTCCCGGTGTGGACCGGCCAGAAGCTCACCCGCGAGGAGTTTCTCAACTCCCTCGTCGGCATGCTCTTCGAGCGCAACGACATCGCCTTCGGCCGCGGCAAGTTCCGCGTGCGCGGAGACGTGGTCGAAGTGCATCCCGCCTATCTCGATGAGACCGCCATCCGCGTCGAGTTTTTCGATGACGAGGTCGAGCGCATCAGCAGCATCCACACGCTCACCGGAACGATCATCGAACGCGTCGAAAACCACACGTTTTTCCCTGCGAAACAATTCGTCACGCCCGGCGACAAGATGAAGCGCGCGATCACCGCGGTCCGTGCCGAACTCGACGAACGGGTCGGACTGTTAGAGAAGGAGGGCAAACTCATCGAGGCCCAGCGGCTGAGGATGCGCACCGAATACGACCTCGAAATGATGGCGGAAATGGGATTCTGCCAGGGCATCGAGAACTACTCGCGCCACCTGACTTCCCGCGAACCCGGCGCGCGGCCCCACACGCTGCTGGACTTCTTCCCGAAGGATTTCCTGCTGATGATCGATGAAAGCCATGCCACCATCCCGCAGATCGGCGGCATGTATGAGGGCGACCGCAGCCGCAAGTCGGTGCTCGTCGAACACGGATTCCGCCTGCCGAGCGCGCTGGACAACCGGCCGCTGCGTTTCGACGAGTTCATGGAGATGACCGGCCAGCGGCTTTACGTTTCCGCCACGCCCGGAACCTTCGAGCTGGTCAACTCGCGGCCGGAAAACAAAACCTTCATCCCGGTGAAAACCCGCGAAGGCGAGGGCATCACCGATTTCCGCAAGGTGAAGGTGAAACCGAGCGGCAACGACGAACCCGCCGAGGCCTTCGATCCCACGAAACGCGGCACACCGCTGGTGGTCGAGCAGATCATCCGCCCGACCGGACTGTTAGACCCGGTGATCACCCTGCGCCCGCTCAAAGGCCAGATCGATGAGACCATCGAACTCTGCCGCCAGCGCGTCGAGCGTCACGAACGCGTGCTGGTCACCACCCTCACCAAGCGCACCGCCGAGGACCTCAGCGAATACCTCAAGGGCGTGGGACTCAAGGTGCGCTACATCCATGCCGACATCGACGCAGTCGAGCGCGTGGAAATCCTGCGCCAACTCCGCGCCGCCACGGTCGATGTGCTGGTCGGCATCAACCTGCTGCGCGAGGGACTCGACCTGCCGGAAGTCTCGCTCGTCTGCATCCTCGATGCCGACAAGGAGGGCTTCCTCCGCAACCAAACCTCGCTGATCCAGACCGCCGGCCGCGCCGCCCGGCACATTTCCGGGGAATGCGTGCTGTTTTGCGATGTGGTCACGGATTCAATCCAAACCCTGCTAGACGTTTCCGCCTACCGCCGCACCCGCCAGCAGGAGCACAACGAAACCCACGGCATCACCCCGCAGAGCGTCAAACGCGCCCTCCAGCAAAGCCTCCACACTCACGAGAAGGAGCGCGAGGAGGCGGAAAAACTCAACCGCTCGCTGGTCGCCGAGGACGAGGCGACCTACGACAAGGTGCGGGTCATCGCCGAACTCGAGGAGGAAATGCGCGAGGCCGCCTCGAAACTCGAATTCGAACGCGCCGCCCACCTGCGCGACCAGATCAACGCCCTCAAGCAGCAACCGGCGAAACACGAGTCGAAGCCGGTCAAATACCCGTCCGGAAAACGCGGCCGCCGGAAGGCCTAACCGGGTTGCGAGAAATCTCGATCTCGGGGATTCGAAGTTCGACCTGAACCCAAGAGAGCGCCGCGCCCGCACATTGTAATCACACCCCCCGCGAACTCCCGCGGATTGTAGGTGAAAATCCCTACATTTGCCTGCGGTACAAGGTTTTTGTTGATTCACCCAAAAGTCGTGGACTAGGCTCGCGCCCCACCGACTTGCGTACCGGCTGGGCCTCGCCAGAGTGCCAAAGCGGACGCCACCCATACCACCTAGCAGCGCCATGAATCCAGACCGGGCCACCCTGAATTTCCTGAACAGTTTCCCCGAGGAAGCCAGAAAACGCGGAGAAGTGCTCCAGAAAGACGGAGCCGTCACCCAGATCTTCGGCAACCACCTTTTCATCCAGGGCCGCGTCGAGGACGAGTCGGGGACTTTCCGCACCAGCCTGCGCCTTCAGGGAAACCGCTGGTTCGGCTCATGCACCGCCGAGGACGAGACCATTTCGGGCGCCTGCCAGTATGCCACGATGATGGAGCGCATGCACCGCGGCGAGGATCTGCCCGAGTCGCCCAACGAGTTCGACGACACACCCGTGCTCGACATCATCGAGGAGAAACTCGGCCGCGAACTCGACGACAAGGAGGCGGATTTCGTTTCCAAGATCGAGAAACGCTACCGCCGCTACGTCATCGAGGGCGAATTGCACGACCACGACATGGTCCGCATCAGCCCGCGTTGGGAAATCACCACTTACGAGCCCCTCGAACTCTGGCCGATGCCGCCGGGCGACATCCTCGAGTTCTGGAACTACATCGCCTACGCCTTCTACAAGCGCAAACTCCCCTACCCGGAGTTCATGAGCGTCATCACCGACCTCGGCCATGTGCAGAAAAAGATGGCCGACTGGGAACAGGAGCGCGAGGTCGCCGCCTGGTATGAGCGGATTGAAAAGGTCAACGAGCGCCCACCGCAGGAGGAACCGCTCACCGTCGCCTTCCGCTTGGTGGCCACCATCAACGAGGCCCGCATCGAAGTGAAGGAGCGCAAAGGCAACGTCTGGCTGCAACTGCGCGAAAAGAGCGACATCGAGCGCTATGTGGATCTCCATCACGAGGGTGCCTTGTTGATGGACGCGCAAAGCCAGACGCTGTGGGAGCACTACCTCGCCTTCTATCGGAAATACGGCGACACCACGCTGGACTTCGATCAGGAGGAATCCTGCCGTTTCATGAACCGCGTGTTCCGCCAGCCCGCGCTCAAGGGTTACATCGTCAACCTCGACGAGCGCGAGTTCAAGGTGGTGGAGGACGCCCTGCGCTGGGTCTGCGAGGACGATCCTTATGACGCGAAGAGCTTCGCCCTCCAGCTCGTCACCGCCGTTGGTGAAAACGTCTCGCACTCGGTGCGCCTGCTGCCCGGCCGCAAGGAACTCTATCAGTCCGACGAAACCGTGTTCCCCGGCCCGCCCCGCTGGCTGGAGGAAACCGAAGTGATGCCGCGCTATCTGATCCCGAAGCGCGTGATCGACTCGCTCGAAGGCGTCGAGTTCCTCCGCAAGATCGGTGCCTCGCTGCCCGAGACGCTCAAGAAGCGCGTCGTCGATCTGGAACTCAAGCCGAAGTTCGAGATGAAACTCGTCGCCGGTCTCACCGCCGCGGAAACCGAGCACCTCGTCATCGATGTGACCGCCGTGGAAACCAAGGGGCGCCGCACCGAACGGCTCACCAAGGACGGCTGGGAGCTTTCCGAACAACAGCCGGTCAAGGGCAAGCAACTGCTCCGCTTCGCCCGCGAGTCGCTCTACCCTGTGCCCGCCATTCTCGAGGACATGGGACTTTCCTATGATGAGAAGCTGCTCTCGTTCAAATCGCGCATCACCAAGCAGTTTCCCGAAAAATTCGCCGAGTGGATCAAGGCGATGCCCGAGGACGTCGAGCTCGACATCGACCTGCGCCTCAAGTCCATCCTCGCCGATCCCGTCACCGCCGCGGTCCGGTTCGAGGTCGTCGGCCAGGATATCGACTGGTTCGACCTCCGCATCGTCATCGACGTCCAGGGCGTCAACCTCTCGAAAGCCCAGATCCGCCAACTCGTCGCCGCCCGCGGCGGCTACGTCCGCATGGACGACGGCTCGTGGATGCGCCTCGAAATCAAGCTCGATGCCGACCAGCGAGAGGCCGTCACCCGTCTCGGACTCGATCCCTTCGACCTCTCCGGCGAGACCCACCGCATGCA
>Ga0315904_10007210_pt1 | contig 14974 bp, 11 predicted proteins | sample LakEriMetagenome_6_FD_203529 | JGI IMG/M metagenome (GOLD analysis project Ga0315904, IMG submission 203529) | Freshwater fungal communities from buoy surface, Lake Erie, Ohio, United States - Buoy 12 MA120 | ecosystem: Environmental > Aquatic > Freshwater > Lake | place: USA: Lake Erie, Ohio... | reverse complement strand
TTGGGTGATTTGGGACCCCTTCTATGCCTTGGTACAGTCTAAAACTCCTGTGCGCGTAATCCGTGATAGCAAAGGGCTGGTCACAAATCGTGACTTTTATCTAGCTCCAAAATCCTTTGCGGATAAACACCCCAAGATTATTGAGGCAATTCGCGCTGAGACTGAAGAGGTGGCAACTTGGGCAAAGGCAAATCCTGATGAAGTTGCGGAGTTTTTGTCGCCTTTGCTCAAGATTGAAAAGCCTGTTCTCCTCACCGTCACCAATCGCCGTACCTATGGCTTTGAGACAATCCCCCCCGCTGTTGTTGCCGAACAACAGGCGATCGCTGATTCGTTCTTCAAGCTAAAATTGATTCCTAAAGAAATCAAAGTTTCTGAAGTAATTTGGCAAGCACCTAAATAACCCACCTCCCCACCTCTCCCATTGGGAGAGGGAATAAATTTTGTTGATGCAAAAATATGACTCAAGATTATTTAGAAATTGCCACTGCATACGTTAAAAAATTAGCGGCTGAATTTGCGACAACCTCTATAGAACGCGATAAAAATGGTGGTCTACCCAAACATGAACGCGATCGCATTCGGGATAGTGGCTTACTCAAAATAGCGATACCGAAAGCCTATGGTGGTTGGGAATTACCTTGGCATGAAGTATTTAAAATCAGTCGTGAATTTGCCAAAGTTGATAGCGCAATCGCCCATGTCTATTCCTACCATCATTTAGGAGTAACAATTCCGCATATCTTTGGTTCTGAAGAACAGAAAGAAAAATTCTATTTGGAAACAGTCAACAGTAATTGGTTTTGGTGCAATGCGCTCAATCCTCTAGATAGAAGGGCAACCCTGACGAGAGATGGCGATATCTGGCGATTGAATGGTGCTAAAAGTTTCTGCTCTGGTTCTATCGATTCTGATATCTTACCGATCACTGCCGTTAATCAAGACACTAATACCTTAACGGTTTTAGCAATTCCCACAAATCGTATAGGCGTTACCGTTCATGACGATTGGGATAACATCGGGCAACGTCAAACTTCTAGCGGTACTGTCAGTTTTGAGCAAGTACAGGTATTTCCCCAAGAAATATTTGGCGATCGCAGTCAAAGCGATCACCCATTTAAAACAATTCGTGCTTGTCTAACCCAATTAAATTTAGCGAATATTTATCTAGGAATTGCGATTGGCGCTTTTGAATCTGCAAGGGAATATACCCAGACAGAAACTAGACCTTTTATTAGTTCAGGTGTAAATAATGCGACTCAAGATCCGTACATATTAGAAAAGTATGGTGATATGTGGGTACATCTTCAAGCTACAGAAGCACTCACCGATCGCGCAGGACTAGCATTACAAGCAGCGTGGGAACAGGAATGGGATCTCACAGAGCAACAACGAGGCGAAACGGCGATCGCGATCGCGACGGCTAAAGTTGCCGCGCACAAAGTCGGTTTAGATGTAACCAGTCGCATTTTTGAAGTGATGGGCGCTAGGTCAACTTCTGCTAAATATGGTTTTGATCGATATTGGCGCAATTTACGCACTTTCACGCTGCATGATCCTGTGGAATACAAAATTAAAGCGATCGGTGATTGGGCGTTAAATCATCAAATTCCTAAACCTGATTTCTATATCTAAAAAAAAGGGGCGCTTAGCGCCCCTTTTTTAGTTAGAAAGTAAAAGTAGTCCGAATCACACCAACAGTAGCTGTACCATTGGCGCTATTACTGTTGGCATTAAATACGAAATACACGCCAGGAGTAATACTAATGTTTTTAGAAATACGGAAGCGGTATAGAGCTTCAAGATGATAGGGAGTTGCATCGTTAGCTGGAGCTACGCCTTTAGTCGCTGTTCCACTTATACTATTTTTGTATAGAGGTTGACCAAAGATAATTGCGCCAAGATCACCTTCACTAAAGATATCTTTGAAAGAGAGTGCCGTTGACCAACTTGTAAACGTAGTTGAACCCGCAGAGCTAACAGCATCAGCAAAAATATAAGAACCCCATGTATTGAAAGTAACCTTGTTGGTGATATCCCAAACAAGGCTGCCCACAACAGTATTAGCCCTAGTACCAGTAATAATACCGCCAGTAATCAATTCTTGATTTAATCCAGAATCAAGACTAGCGGTTTGGTGGTAGCTATTGGCGTAACCAATGCCCAACTTCAACGCATCGCTAGGCTTCCAGACCAACTGAGCCGCCGCCACAGTTGAACCACCAAACAAACCACCCTGTCCACCAAGAGTTGGAGCTGCCGCATTATTTGCCGAATAAGCGACTTGTAAGTTGCCCTGTGGCGATAACTTCCAATCAAAACCCAATACAGCAACGCTAGCACCACCACTACCAATCCGTAGCAATGGATTGAGGCGACCAAACCGAGAAAGTGTCCCCTGTCCGTCGTTGTTAAGTGGATTGAGAGGGTCGATAATGTCTTCTGTTTGACCGATTGGCGCGACATAACCTGTAAAAGCATCACCAATTTGGAATTTATACCATAAACGATTCAGGTTAAACTCATTGGCTGCACCACCAGTGTCATAGGAAAGCCTTGTACCATTACCGCTATTGAGAGCAGGAGCAATTAAGTTTTGCGTATTACTGGCTTGCAGACGAGTTCTCAATAAATCTTTGCCTGTAAAGCTAGTGTCCAAGTTGAGGCGAACGCGGTAGCTAAAGGTGGTATTAGTGAGATCGCTACCCACAGGAACATTGCTACCATCGGAAGCTGCCGCCAAGCTAAAGATGGCTTCACCACGAAGCTTTGTTGTTGTCGAAAACTGCTGAGCTTCTAGCTTAGCTGTCTTGGCATCAAGGGCATCAACACGACCACGGAGAGTAGCGAGTTCTGCTGCAAATTCTTCTTGAAGTTTTTGCAACGTTGCGAGATCTTCTTTGCTGACTTTATCAGCTAGTCCAGCAGAAATTATTTCATTAATTTTATCTAATGCAGAGTTCAAACCTGCTGCAAATTCGTAACGAGAGAGGGATTGCCTACCTCGAAATGTGCGATCGGGATAGCCTGCAATCACACCATAACGCTCTACTAACGATTGCAATGCTGTAAAAGCCCAGTCCGTAGAACGCACATCACTGAGTTGAGATACAGAAGTTACATTTTGCGAAATCCTACGGTTTGATAGAGGATCAGTACTCGCAGAACGAATTAGTTCGGATTCTTTGATGACTACATTATTATTAGTTGTCTTCACGGTGCTAACAGATAGACTTTCTGCATTAGCAACATTGGGCGCGATCGCTATGCCAACAATACCTGTAGTCAAGGTTACAGTTATAACAGAACCTAGAAAGCGATCGCTGACATCTTTTTGATGTTTAAATTTGGACATTATTAGACTTTCCTCACACAGTGGAAATCAATGAAAATAATTGGAAGTTAGAATATGGAGCAAAACCTCGCGAAGTAATTGTTAAATAGAAGCATAGCAAAATGGGCAAAAGCCTCAGATATTGGCGTTTTTGCTAAGATGACTCGATTCAATTTATTAAATTTATTACTTCGCTGTTATTAAAGATACAGTAGCAGGAAGAACTATTCAAAAGTAAGTATAGTAGAAGACATTATAGAAATTTCTAGAAAAAGTTTTTTGATTGAGCTATGTTCTACAATAAAATTTGAATTCAATAAGATGTTAAAAAGCAAAAAATTCTATAAAGAAGGTGGCTCAATAGGTGTTTCGGGGAGGTAAAGAGAGTAGTGAGTCTAGCAAAGCACTCAGCAAAGCTTTGCCCCTCCTCTTGGCATTATGAACAAACTCAAAGAAGCTCCAATACAAAGGTAACTTTTCTTGAGAAATACCACGATGAGGTCGTAACCAAGAGCGTAAAAGCGACCAGAAGCCTTCTATTGTATTGACATAAACTTCTCAAAAGCCATCACCATCTTCATCTCTTGCATATTCTCCCACTCCATGACAAACAGATTTGTGAGCATAGCCCCAAACTTGTAAAGGGTAATAGATAGCATATTCGTCAGTGTAAACCATAGTACCAAGAGCAATCGTTGCTTTAATCAGAGGCTCAATAGTCCGTTGTTGAACGTTTTCCATCATGCGAATTACCACTTCACCACCACGCTGAATCATGCCGAAGATGGGTGGTTTTTCTTTTTCAAGTGTCCCCCGCCCCCCTTGAGGCGATTACGTCTTCCTTTGCGACTTTTTTTAACTGCTTCGGAGTTGCCTTTGTGTCCTGCTGTCACATATACCTCGTCACACTCGACTGTGCCAGATAAGTTTACTTCAGGCTTACTTAGGTCAATACCTTCTCTCAATTGGGTGGTCATATCTTGCACCACATCCTTATCTAGGTCTAGTTCTTGGGCAATTTGTCGGTTTGAGAGGTTTAATCCCATCAAGTATAGGCACAATATCCACATCCGTAGTGGTTGATGGTGTCCTGCAAATATTGTGTCGGTTAAATCGTCAAAGTTAATGCTGCAAGTTTTACACTGGTATCGTTGACGGGCAGGTTGTGTTTCATCTTTGCCTCGCTTGATTACCTCTGTACTTTTACATTTTGGACAACTTACTCCTCCTGTCCATCTCATCTGACGAACTGTTTCGTAACATTTTTCATCATCAATTAGATGGGTTAAGTTCACACTCAGCATAGTGTTGCTGCTTCTGGATTTCGCTACAATTTTATCAATTTCCCCCTTTCTTTACTTCCCCGAATCACCTATTGAGCCTTTTTTATATCTAGCGTTAAAAACCTTGTCTGCAATTTACTAATACCTACCGTATAAACCGTAGATTTTACTTGCGTCTTGCCCAAAAGTATTGTATGGTGTTTAAATACGGTAATTACATCAAGATATCGTAGATTATTTTTTGGAGGTTCAAGCTCGTGAGTTCAAGACAACATCCTTTTAGCAATTCAAAACTTGGGATCAAGGCGATCGCTTGCTTATTTGGCAATATATTTAGTCATAAATGGGGACGTAAATTTGTCTCTTTCTTCTTGGCTGGTGCATTGATCAGTGTCACGATGGCAGCTTGCACAGCCACTACCGACACCAAACCCACAGCAGCAACTAGCCCAACAACAGGTGGTAGTCCTGCCGCTCAAACCAAACCAGCAGGCGAACCTAAAAAGGATGTTGAATTAACCCTTGTATCTTTTGCTGTAACCAAACAAGCCCACGAGGCAATTATCCCTAAATTTGTCGAGAAATGGCAAAAAGAACAAAACCAAAAAGTTACTTTTAAACAAAGCTATGGTGGTTCAGGTTCACAAACCCGTGCTGTAATTGATGGACTAGAAGCTGACATTGTTCACCTCGCTCTTGCAGCTGATACTAGCAAAATTGAGAAAGCAGGCTTGATCGATAAAGGTTGGGAAAAAGAATACCCTAACGATGGAATTGTCTCTAAATCTATTCCAGTACTAGTGACCCGCGATGGAAATCCTAAAAACATTAAGGATTGGTCAGATTTAGAAAAAGATGGCATTAGCCTAATCACCGCCGATCCTAAAACTTCGGGTGTGGCTCGTTGGAACTTCCTCGCTTTGTGGAATGCCGCAGTCAAAAAAGGCGGTAGCGATGAAAAAGCGCTAGAAGCATTGACAAAAGTATATACAAATGTGCCAATTTTGACCAAAGACGCCAGAGAAGCTACCGATGCTTTCTTTAAGCAAGGTCAAGGCGATGCATTGATCAATTATGAAAACGAGATTATTCTTGCTTCTCAAAAGGGTCAGAAGGTTAACTACGTCATTCCTGATGTGAATTTCTCCATTGATAATCCGATCGCTGTAGTTGATAAAAATGTCGCAAAACATGGAACCAAAGAAGTCGCAGAAGCTTTTGTGAAATTCCTTTATTCGCCTGAAGCCCAAACTGAATTTGCTAAAGTTGGTTTCCGTCCTGTAGATGAGACTGTGGCTAAAGAAAAACAATTTGTCGATCTTTATCCTAAAGTAAAAGATCTTTCAACCGTTAAAGATCTTGGTGGTTGGGATGCGATCAACAAAAAATTCTTTGCTGATGGCGCAGCTTTTGACCAAATTCAATCAAAAATTAAGCGTTAGAGACTAAATTTAGGTTATCCATGAACAAGGGGCTTAATCCCCTTGTTTGATACAAGATTAATATAAGTTTAATGCAAGCTTTGTGAAAATTAAAGATGACATGGTAACAACACCTTCCGCTATAACCAACCGAAAGCAAAGATCTAACCCTTTTCTAAAGCTTCTCGGTAAAATCCCTTGGACATGGGTAATTACTTTTACTTACCTCGCCTTTTTGCTGATTTTACCGATCGCCGCATTACTAACAAAAGCTGCTACTGAGCCGTTAGAGAGTTTCTGGAAAACAGCGACTAGCCCACTAGCTCTATCTAGCTATGAGATTACCTTTGTCACCGCCTTTGCCGCCGCCGCTGTTAATGGCATATTCGGAACTTTGATTGCATGGGTTTTAGTGCGTTATGAGTTCTTTGGCAAAAGGTTCCTAGAAGCTGTAGTAGATTTACCGTTTGCTCTGCCCACGGCGGTCGCAGGTTTAACCCTAGCAACGGTCTATAGTGAAAAAGGTTGGATTGGATCAATGGTTGCACCGTTCGGCATCAAAATTGCTTTCACACGGATTGGGGTGTGGATCGCGATGATGTTTATCTCCCTACCTTTTATCGTGCGGACAGTTCAGCCCGTACTCACCGAATTAGAAAAGGAAATCGAAGAAGCAGCTTGGTCATTGGGAGCTTCTAAATTACAAACTTTTATACAGGTAATTCTCCCGCCGCTCACACCTGCTATCTTGACAGGCGTAGCCCTCGGCTTTTCCCGTGCTGTCGGTGAATATGGCTCCACGGTAATTATTGCCTCCAATACTCCATTTAGGGATCTAATCACGCCAATTTTGATCTTCCAACGTCTAGAGCAGTATGACTATGTGGGCGCAACAGTGCTTGGAACGGTAATGTTAGGCATTTCTTTTGTGAGCTTACTCGCAATTAATCTATTACAAGCATGGAGCAAACGCTATGGCTAATCTCAATTCTTCCATAATCGATCGCCCCAGCGATTTACCAGAACCCACAAAAATTGCTAAAAAGAAAAGTTGGGTTCCGACTATATTAATTGCGATTTCTTTTATTTATCTGGGACTAGTGCTGCTAATTCCTGCGGCAAACGTTTTTGTCACCGCCTTTAGCAAAGGCTTCAGCCCCATATTGGCGGCGGTTCAACGTCCTGACTTCCAAAATGCAATCAAGCTCACCGTCAGCCTAGCGGTAATTGCCTTACCTCTAAATACGATTTTTGGTTTAAGTGCTGCTTGGGCGATCGCTCGTAACAAATTTCCTGGAAAAGCTTTATTACTTAGCATCATCGATTTGCCATTCTCGATTTCGCCTGTAGTTGCGGGTTTAATGATCGTCTTGCTATATGGTCGTCTAGGCTGGTTTGGCTCATGGCTGGAATCGAATGATATCAAGATCGTATTTGCCTTTCCTGGAATGTTACTTGCCACCATTTTTGTGAGTATGCCCTTTATTGCTCGTGAAGTGATTCCTGTACTTGACGAAATGGGTACTGACCAAGAAGAAGCTGCACGTACCCTTGGCGCAAATGATTGGCAAATTTTCTGGCGAGTTGTTGTTCCCAATATTCGCTGGGGACTACTCTATGGATTGGTTTTAACCAATGCTAGAGCCATGGGTGAATTTGGAGCTGTATCTGTAGTTTCAGGCAATATCGCCAGTAAGACCCAGAGTTTACCGCTCTTTGTTGAAGAAACTTATAAACAGTATGAAACGGAAGTAGCTTATTCCGCATCTGTGCTGCTTGCATTGCTGGCAGTAGTTACACTAATTCTCAAAGAAATCCTAGAACGCAGAACCAGTAAAGCTCAAAAATAGATAGTGATAAATAGTTAAGGATAGGCGGCGCAAAGCGCCGTCCATCCTTAACAAGGATAAATTCTTCCCTTTTTAGGGCTACCCAAAAATAAATGAAGATCACAGAATCCATAAAATGTGATTCACGAAGCGTCAAAAATTAGTCCCAGCAAGGAGTTTCTGTGATGACTGTTGATACTCGTACTGTAATTAAAGATATTCGCCTTCGCATTCCTGAAAGTTTACATGGGGAACCTGTGATTTCACAGTTAACTTCCCATTGTGGTGTAATTGTGAATATCGTTTCCGCAACTTTAGGTGTAAATGCTGGCAGTGGCTGGTTTCATCTCAGCCTCAAAGGTAATTCTGCTCAAATTCAAACAGCGATCGCTTACCTTAATGATCTTGATATCGAAATTTGGCAAGGAAATATTGAAACCCATACATCTTTCTAATACCAAATCACAAAATGGCGTAGCCATTTTGTGATTTTAAAACCCTTTCTGGGTTGGGTTTTATGCCAAACCCAGAAAGGGTTTGGTTTTCGATTCATAAAAGTGTAGTCACACTTTCGTGAATTGGTATAATTCTATTTGTGAAAATCAGTTGCACAAGAAGAATTTCTGGATTCTCATTTAAAATTTGCAACAAATTACCTTAGTTTGTTATAATTGTCCTCCGTTCGGCGGCATAGCCAAGTGGTAAGGCAGGGGTCTGCAAAACCCTCACCCCCAGTTCGAATCTGGGTGCCGCCTTTAACAAAAAAGAGTGAATGCAAAGCATTCACTCTTTTTTGTTACCAAGTAGTATCTTCAGCAATCTGTTTCCCTTCAGTCTGCAAATATTCCAAAAAAGTCTGAGCTACGACCGATAACTGCTTACCAGCGAGATGAATAACATACCAGTTACAAGGGATCGGAAAATGCTCCACATCCAAAACCGCAATCTGACCCGAAGCGCCCTCTAAAGCGATCGTATGTCGCGACAAAACTGAGATTCCTAGACCACCTGCGATCGCCTGTTTAATCGCCTCATTACTTGCAAGCTCCATTTTTATTTTCGGAGTAACTTTATGCTCATCAAATAGCCTTTTTACATATCCCCTTGTACCAGAGCCAGACTCTCTGGTGATAAATGGTTCATCTGCCAACTTTTGAATGGGAATATTTTTCTCGTTAGCCAAATGATGATCGTGACTTGCTAGAACCACTAATGGGTTTGACAAAAACTGATGAGACGTTACATCTGGCTCATCAGGAACTTGACTAAGAATATATAAATCATCCTTATTCTCAGCAAGCCTCTCTAAAACACCGCTATGGTTAGTTACCTTCAAAGATATTTCTACCCCAGGATAACGCTGACAAAATGGTCCCAGTAAACGCGGGATTACATATTTTGCTGTTGTTACCACCGTAATCTTTAAATATCCCTGTTTTAGTCCTTTCATATCGGCAACACTCATCTCAAATTGAGATATGCGACCAAATATCTCTTGACAAGTTGTAAACAACTCTCGACCAGCCTGAGTTAAAAAAAGTTTTTTGCCCACCTGCTCAAACAAGGGCATCCCGATTGCCTTTGTCAAATGCTTAATCTGCATCGAAACAGTGGGTTGTGTTAGAAATAGCTCCTCGGCGGCACGAGTATAGCTGCCATGACGAGCCGCTACTTCAAAGACCTGCAACTGATGCAGGGTGATATGAGTAGCTAATTGAGCATCAGATAGGCGGTAACTCATATTAGCGATAAAACCATAGATTATGTTCTATGATTTTATCACTAATATACATTTTTAGTCTATGCATTTAATCTATATAATCTTTTCTAGAGCGATTACCAGTAAATTTATTCGGAGATGTTTTGACATCGCCATCTATATTCTGGTTCTGACGAATAAAAAATTAAAAGGTGTGGGTCTGGAATGAGATTAAGGCAACAAATTACAAATTTATTTCGCTTTTTGACTCTTGCCTGTAAAGATGAGAGCTTTTTAAAAGCAATTAGAACAGTCGAAAACGTTGTTTCTAAAATAATGGCGATCGCGCTAGTATTTGTCATTTTTGGCGCACTATTTGACTTGTTGCGGATACTAACCTTTGATCTTTTTGTTAATGAACCAAGAGGAGCTTTTAGCATCCCTTTACTCAAAATATTTGGGATGTTTCTGAATGTATTGATTGCCCTTGAACTCATGGAAAACGTGACGGCCTACTTGCGCCATCACACAATCCAGCTAGAGCTAGTAATCATTACCGCTTTAACTGCGGTTGCGCGTAAAGTCATTATCTTTGATAGCAAAGCTGATGGTGACCTTACAGGGCTCGCGATCGCAGTGCTTTCTCTGTCTATCAGTTACTGGATTGTTCGCAGCCAAAACAAAATTCATAAACATTAAGGGAACTCCAATGTTCCCTATCAACCAAAAAAAATAGCGGTGGGCTAAGCCCACCGCTATTTTTTTTGGTTGATTAGTTTGTCAAAACCAATTTTTATGTTTGCTGTGCTTACAGCACAGCAAACATAAAAATTGGTTTTAATGCGAAGAGCTGACTCCATAGCTTTTTAAGCTAAAATTATGTCAAGGATTTAATCTGTATATCAAAACTTTACCTACATATCTATATGACACAATCATTAACTAATTTTCTAGGCAGCCTTGTCGCAGGTGGCGTAGTTCTTGGTCTGATCTTCGCAGCAGTGTTGCTCGTTAGCAGAAAAGACCGCGTCATCCGTCGCGGTTAATCAAAACCCAAAAGACAAGAGGCGGCGCAAAGCGCTGCCTCTTGTCTTTTGGGTTTTGATTAAGAGAAATTTGCGCCATGGCAAAGCTCTCTGTTGTTATACTGAATGACGTAGATAGACTGAAAGCACTTGACTAGTAAAGAAGCTAAGCATAATTAAACATAAAATCCCAAAATCTGTACCGACTGTGCATCTAGCGGTACAGATTTTGGCTCTGCTGCCTTAATTATGCCGAAGTACTTATACTCTCAATGTTTGAGTCAAAAAAAATGCAGGTACTTTAGGAGAAATATAGAGCCATGATCAACATCGGTGGCAACCCGCTAATGATTCTTTTGGCAATTGTTGCCGCTTTAGGAGGCGTGGGTTTATATTTTGTGCGGAACTTTCGCCCTGAACTAGCCCGTGACCATGATATTTTTTTCTCAGCGATCGCCTTGGTCTATGGCATCATCTTGTTAGCTTTTAATTTTCGGATGGAAATTACTACTCAGCTAGCCCAAGTCTTAGTAGTAGGATTCGCAGGCTGGTTTGCTGTAGAGTCATTAGTACTACGCCAAGCTCTAGCCAATCAAGCCCGAAGAGCACCTTCTAGTCCCCTTGTTGATGATGAAGAACCCATAGGATCGGATTATCGAGTTGAGATTGATCCCACTCGTGAAATTGCGCCTCGTCGTGATCGCGATCCTTCTAGACGGATGCGCGGTTCTATTTCAAACAGTGCTGAAGCAAGTGAACTTCGTGGAGATACAGCAGATAGCCGCCGTTCACGTCGTCCAAAGAGGAGTAGTGGCGATTCTAATGGCAATGATTCAGTGATTGATATTGACGAAAGTGATATTCGTCCTGTTAGCCCCAAGCGTCGCCCACGACCTAGCGATGATAATATAAGCGGAGAACGCCCCAGAAATCGCAATAACGAATCTGACAACTTTGGTACTGGTGAATCTAGCAAAGATAATGCTGCTAAATCTGGGCGCAGGCGAAGACAATCAGGTCGTCCTTCACCATATGTCAATAATGATGGAGCAAATACTGATGATTTTTAGATTTATTTGCTAAATTTAATTACAAATATACTTTTGATTTTATCCAGATTCGCTGAAATTAAAGTTGTGTAAATATTTCCCAAGAATTGCTATTTTGTCTATGCAAGTCTTAAAGGTTTAAAAAATCCCCAGATTTTTTGAAATTGATATAAGCTTTGAGTCTGCGTAGGGCAGTGACATATTAAACTGTTATTATCCCTGCAAATTGATTTGATCAACCATCACTTGGGCTTTCGATCAACCGTGAGTTATTGCGTTAATCCAAACTGTGCTAATCCGAATAATGAACCATTTGCCATGAATTGTGCGGCTTGTGGTTCTAGTTTAAAGCTGCGAAATCGTTACCGAGCTAGTCGTCCACTAGGCAAAGGTGGATTTGGAGCAACTTTTTTGGCTGCTGATGAGGGGCTGCCTGGATTCCCATCCTGTGTAGTCAAACAATTGCGCCCAAATACTCAATCCGCCAGCGTGATGAAAATGGCGCGAGAATTATTTGAGAGAGAAGCCTTTACTCTTGGCAAAATCGGCAGTCATCCTCAGATTCCGCGCTTACTAGATTATTTTGAAGAATATGGTAATTTTTATCTTGTTCAAGAATTCGTCGATGGGGAAACTTTAAAACAAGAATTTGAGCGTCGGGGTACATTCAACGAAATTGAAATTCGGAAAATACTTGCAGAAATATTCCCTGCACTAGGGTTTATGCATGAAAACGGGGTGATCCATCGTGATATTAAGCCTGCTAACATAATGCGTCGTAAACAAGATGGACAGCTTGTATTAATTGACTTTGGTGCAGTTTCTAGCCAAGTTAATAAACCATCGCCGGATGATGATCCTAGTGGTTTATTAACTAATTTTGCGATCGGTACACCAGGATTTGCGCCGCCAGAACAGATGGCAATGCGTCCTGTTTACTCTAGCGATTTGTATGCTACAGCGATGAGTTGTCTGTATCTTATGACAGGCCGATCGCCTAAGGATTTACCCCATGATCCATATACAGGTGAAATTAATTGGAAATCGCAAGTTAAGCTAAGCGATCGGCTCAGAGTAGTTTTTGAGAAGCTCCTTCAGCAATCTGTTTCGCAGCGCTTTCGCTCAACCGAAGAAGCTTTGCGGGCTCTTGAATCGGGTGGAATTCCTGAAGAACCACCCAAATCTACAAACCAATCCACAAATTATGCACCCCTTAGTGCACCTTCTTCTGTGACTGTGAGACCTGCCACACAGATATCCAACTCGCGCATTCAATCACAGAAACATGGCAATGGTCAGGGAACACAATTTGATAACAGTGGCATGTTGACCTCTGGTAGTACCAGATCAGGCAGTCAGATTGGTACTGGTGATCTGAAAGGTGGGCGTAAAGTTATTGTTGAATACAATCAAGGCAAGCGAAACTTTGCCAATCAAGATTACTCTAAAGCTGCATTTGGTAGTGCAACCCTATCGGGTATTGTGATGAGCCGGTCTAAATTAGTTGAGGCAGATTTTTGTCATAGTGACTTAACGGGTGCTAGTTTTCAAGGGGCTAATTTATCTCAGGCTAAGTTAAATAGTGCTAATTTACGGGAAGCAAAAATGCAACGCGCTATCCTGATAAAGTGTGATTTGGGCAGTGCTTCGATGATTTTGGCTGATTTACGTGAGGCAAATCTCCAATCAGCTTATATGAGTAAAGCTGATTTGTCTGGAGCGAATTTAAGTGGAGCTAACTTGAAGGGAGCATATTTAAGTCAAGCAAACTTAAATGGGACGAATCTTTGTGGTGCAGATTTAAAAGGAGCTAAGATCTCTGAAGATCAATTAGCTCAAGCCAAAACAAATTGGGGTACGATTCGCCCTGATGGTAGTAAACGCTTATTTTAAAAACTTATATATTGGGGCAGCACGAAGTGCTGCCCCAAGTAGCATGTATGTACGGACATTAATTTTGTGAGACTTACTGATAATCAACTGATTGCATTATTTACTGACTTGCTTGGAGTGGATAATGTCGTTTTATTCGATCGCTTAATACCAAATTTGCATCAGCGGATTGTGAATAGCCTTACACCTGATAGCCTCTCGCCTGCCTGTGTACTTTATCCTCAGACGATCGCCGAACTATCGAAGGTGATCGCCTTAACATCCGAAAATAGGTTACGAGTACTGCCTTGTGGTAATGCTACTAAGTTAGATTGGGGTGGCTTAGTGAGTAGAGCGGATGTAGTAATCAGTACATCAAAGTTTAATCGGGTGATTGAGCATTGCGTTGGGGATCTTACTGTCACAGTCGAGGCAGGGGTGAAGTATCAGGATTTGCAAACAGTCTTAGCAAAAGCAGGACAGTTTTTAGCGATCAATCCTCCTTATAGAGCTAATGCGACTATTGGCGGAATTCTAGCCACTGCTAGCGCTGGTTCGTTGAGACATCGCTACAACAGTGTTCGGGACATGTGCTTGGGTATTGAGTTTGTGCGAGCCGATGGTGAAGTCGTGAAGGCGGGTGGGCGTGTAGTCAAAAATGTGGCTGGCTATGACCTGATGAAATTATTGACAGGTTCTTATGGAACTTTGGGAATTGTATCTAGGGTTACTTTTCGGCTCTATCCTTTGCCAGAGTATACGCAAATTGTGGTGGTTACTGGCACCGCCGAGGCGATCGCCCTAGCTCAGCAAAAAATTGGAGCCTCGGTACTTACACTCACTGCTTGTGATTTACTCTCAGCAACAATGATTGCAGATCTTGGTTTAGGACAAGGGATCGGCTTAGTTCTACAATTCGCTAGCCTCAAAGCTAGTGTGATTGAGCAGTGCGATCGCATTGCTGTATTGGCGAAAGAATTGAATTTAGAAGTGCAAATGTTGGGTACGGCTGAAGAATTTTGGGAGTTGCTAGAGATGATGATCTGGCAGGAAGAGCTGCGTAATTCAGATCAGTCTGAAGACGGTGCTTCTATGGTTTGTAAGTTAGGTATATTGCCCTCGACTAGCGTGTCATTCCTGCAAGAATGCGAACAAATTTTTGATGAGCAATCCTATTATTTGCAAATACATGCTGGTAGTGGTTTAGGCGTTTTGCGTCTAGAAGATGTACAGGATTTAGGTGAGATCGCTTTGCAGATCGCTAAAGTGAGAAGCATTGCCGATTCCTGCGGTGGTTTTCTGTCAATACTGGAAGCACCACAAGCTTTAAAGTTTGGCAACGGAACTTTAGGAAATAACTCTAGTAATCTCGAAAATGTCTGGGGTTATCGCGGTAATGCGCGGGATCTGATGGTTAAGATTCAGCAGCAGTTTGATCCTAGGGGTTTGCTCAGTTGCGATC
>Ga0315904_10007209_pt1 | contig 14975 bp, 16 predicted proteins | sample LakEriMetagenome_6_FD_203529 | JGI IMG/M metagenome (GOLD analysis project Ga0315904, IMG submission 203529) | Freshwater fungal communities from buoy surface, Lake Erie, Ohio, United States - Buoy 12 MA120 | ecosystem: Environmental > Aquatic > Freshwater > Lake | place: USA: Lake Erie, Ohio... | reverse complement strand
ACTTCTCTTTCGGCATGTAGCCGAGTTCCTCGAGCAGCGGCAGGTAGCAGTAGGCGTCGGTGTCGCACTGCGCGCCCGGGTAGCGGTTCCAGTACCAGGTGCCGCCGAAGTCGGCACCCGACTCCACGATGCGGAACCCGTCGACCCCTCGCTCGATCAGGCGGGCCGCGGCGAGCAGGCCGCTGAACCCGCCGCCGACGATCGCGACGTCGACGTCCTCGTGCACCGGGTCGCGCTCCACCGGGGCGGGCACGTACGGGTCGACCTCCACGTAGCGGGCCAGTTCGCCGCTGGCCTCGCGGTACTGGTCGACGCCGTCGGCTCGCAGGCGCTTGTCGCGCTCGCGCCGGTACCGCTCGCGCAGCGCGTCCGCATCGAAGTCGATCCCGTCGTCGGGTCCCACGTCCACCTCCGGCTCACCTCGCGCACGTCGCACCGGACGCACGCAGCGGTCACCTCCGGTCGTACCAGATACCACCGCCGCGGCACGACACCGGCTGCTCGTCACCATCCGGCTCACGACGGACGACGCCGATCGGACAGACTGCCGGGCATGGTGACCCCGCTCGAGGTGCCCGGTGTCGATCTCGGCGTGCTGCGGACGTGGATGGACGCTCGCGGGCTCGGTGATGGTGAGCTCACCGACCACGAGCTGATCGCAGGTGGCACGCAGAACGTGCTGCTGCGGTTCACCCGAGCCGGTCGCTCGTACGTCCTGCGCCGGCCACCGTTCCACAAGCGCGCCAACAGCGACGAGACCATGCGACGCGAGGCGCGGGTGCTCGCCGCCATCGCCGAGACCTCCGTACCCCATCCGGGCCTGATCGCCGCCGAACCCGACCCCGAGGTGCTCGGCGCCGCGTTCTACCTGATGGAGCCGGTCGACGGCTTCAACGCCCGACTCGGCCTGCCCGACGGGCCCTACCGCACCGATCCGCACTGGCAGCACGCGATGGGCCTGTCGATGGCGGACGCCATCGCCGCACTCGGCTCGGTCGACCACGTCGCCGTCGGCCTTCGCGACCTCGGCAAGTGGGACGGGTGGGCCGAGCGCCAGGTCGGTCGGTGGCGCAAGCAGCTCGACGGCTATGCCGAGCTGCCCGGCTACCCCGGCCCGGACATCCCCGGGGTCGACGAGGTCGGCGCATGGCTCGACCGGCACCGTCCCACCGACACGCGCCCGGGCCTCATCCACGGCGACTTCCACTTCGCGAACGTCCTGATGCGCTTCGACGAGCCGCGCCTCGCAGCGATCGTCGACTGGGAGCTGGTCACCATCGGCGACCCGCTGCTCGACCTCGGTCACCTCCTCGCCACCTGGCCCACCGCGAGCGACGGCCACATGGCACTCGACGCCACGGCCCTGCCGTCACCGGACGAGGTGATCGCCCGCTACGCCGCACAGGTCGACCGACCGCTCGACGACGTCACCTGGTTCCACGTGCTCGCCTGCTACCGCCTCGGCCTCATCCTCGAGGGCACGCACGCGCGGGCCTGTGCCGGGCAGGCCCCGAAGGACATCGGCGACCAACTGCACGCCCACACCGTGAGCCTGCTCACCCAGGCGCTCGCCCTCATCAGCTGACCGGGTGCCGAGCCGGCGCTCCGGTCGGCTCAGAACGAGGGCGCGAGGCGACCCCGACGACCACTCGCACGGTCGCGCCGGATCCGCCGTCGATGACGGGGACGTCGGCCGCCGACAGGTGGAACGCCTGCGGCTCGGCGGTCGAGCGGTACATCGCTGCGGCCGCCTCGTGGTCGGCAGGTGTCATGGGCAGCATGGTCATCCGCGCGAGCAGACCCCGGCGTCGAAGTTCAGTCAGCGGATCGTTCGATCGTCGTCTGGAGGACGGCCCGGTGGTCGAGCATCCAGGCGGCGCTGCGCGCTCGCCAGGTGACGGCCCACAGCAGCGGGAAGCCGTGCGGCGACGGGCTCGGGGTCTCGGGACCGACCTGCGACGACACCGCCTCGTCGCGCGCCGCACGGATCGCGAACTCGATCATCCGATCCACGAAGCCGACCCGATCCGCACGAGCGAGCCCGTAGCCGTCGAGCAGGACCGCCGCCTGGCGCGCCCGGTCGGACGGGGAGCCCAGTTGGTTGAGGTCGGCCACGTCGTCGTCGTGGAGATGCGCGTTCAGCCACACCACCTGGGCGAGCTCCCACAGCGCGTCCACCGGGCCGGCGTTGTCCCAGTCGATGAAGGCCACCGGCACGCCATCTCGAGCGATGACGTTCCACGGCCCGAGGTCACCGTGCCCGACGACCGGCTTCGTGCCGGGCAAGGAGCGGGCGAACCACGGCCGCCACACCGGCCGATCCGGACGGAACCGCGACGCGATGCGGTGGAGCTCCGCCAGTCGTCGGCCGATGTGCCACGCCGCCTGGTCGCACCAAGCGAGCGGGTGGGGGCTCTCCCCCTCGACGAACGTCACCTGCTCGCGGCCGTCGGACGAGAACCCGCCGTCCACCGGCCGTGGCGCTGCGTCGAACCCCTCGTCGGCGAGATGTCGCAGCAGCGCGATCACCGTCGCCGACTGGGGCCCGGCCGACCGCAGCACCACGTCGGCGCGACGACGCACCTCGGTCTGCCAGCCGCCCTCCAACCGATGCTCGTCCGAGCTCATGCCGGCAGGCTCGCACACGACGCCGCCCCAACCGCTCGTGGATTCGCGGCGCAGGGCTGCCGGCGGTCTTCTGTGTCCCCACATGGCGCGATCGATCGGTCGTTCTGTGCGACTGGCATGATGACCGTGTGTTCGACGACCGCGCCCTCGCCTTCCTCGCCGAAGCCCGCTTCGCACGTCTGGCCACCATCGGCCGCGACGGCTTCCCGCACAACGTGCCGATCTGGTTCGATCTCGAGCCCACCGCGGATGGCGCCCACGACGTCATCTTCGTGTCGGACCGCACGGCGACCAAGACCCGGAACGCGCTCGCGAACCCGAACGCAGGCGTGACGATCGGCGGCGACCGAACCGACGCCCATGGCTACCTCATCCGGGGCACGATCACGGTCGAGGACGACCCGGCGCAGACGACCACTCGTCGCATGATCGACCGCTACGAAGGGGGAACTCCCCGAGCCGCTGAGCTCCGCGACGCCTGGAAGGACGACGACATCGTCGTCCTCCGCCTCCGACCGACGTCGGTGATCAGCGTCTGGGGCTGACCGCAGGGAGCGCACGGGGACGCTCAGCGCAGGGCGGCCGGCGACGAACCGCCCACCCGCACCGCGACACGCACGTACGAACGTCAGCGCGGCGAGGCGGGATGGGTCCGCAGGTCGGCGTGACGGGCGAGGGTCTCGAAGTCGGCGTCCGCGTGGAGCACCTCGATGTCGGCACCGATCGCGACCGCCCCGAACCCCGGACGTCGACCTCGCACCTGTTCGATGACGTCGTGCGTCACCGCACAGCGATCGTTCCGCCCGGGACGGCGACACAGAAGCGGTTCCCGGGTCGTCCGCGTCCGATCACGGTGCCGGGCAGGGGTGCCGGCCGACCCGGTCGTCAGTCGTATCGGCGGGAGATTCGATCGGCGAGTCGGCCGAGCCGAGGCGTTCGCGGTGCACCGGCGGCCTCGCGCCGGTCGGAGTGGCGGTACGCGGCGTACAGGCCGTGCACCCCGAGCCAGCGGAGCGGTTCGGGCTCCCACCGTCGCGAGACGTGGTCGACCCATGGCAACTGGGTCCGACCGGTGACCTCGCCGTCGATCAGGTCGGCGAGCGTGTGGCCGGCGAGGTTGCTCGCGGCAACACCGTGTCCGACGTACCCTCCCGCCCAACCGAGTCCTGATCGTCGATCGAAACCGACGCCGCCACACCAGTCGCGAGGAACGGCGAGGGTGCCGCTCCACGACGCATCGATGGCGACCGATCTGGTTGCAGGGAACAGAGCGTGCAGCGCGTGACGGAGGCGATCGGACGAACCACCCGAGATGGTCGGGGTCGGGTCGATGCGGGAGCCGAACGTGTACTCGACACCGCGACCGCCGAGCGCGATCCGACCGTCGGCGGTGCGCTGCGCGTAGAGATAGGCATGTGCTCCGTCGCCGAGCAGCTCGCGCCGGTCCCACCCGATCTCGTCCCAGGCGGCGTCGGGCAGCGGCGCTGTCAGCAGCATCGAGGAGGTCAGTGGCATCCAGGTCCGCCGGTGATCGCGGAACTGCCCCGTGTAGCTCTCGGTCGCCCGAACGATCACGGGAGCGTCCACACTGCCTCGCTCCGTCAGGACGCGCCCGGGTTCGATCGAGGTCGCACGACTCCGTTCGTGCACGACCACACCGGCGTGAGCGACGAGGTCCGCCAGACCGGTCACCAGCTCGAGCGGATGGACCGACGCACCGAGCGGGTCGAACGTCGCCCCGATCGCGCCATCGACACGAACCCGTGCGGACAACGAGTCGCCGTCGAGTTCGACGAGTCGCGAGCGCGACGAGGCTGCGACCTGGTCACGGAGGCGGCGCAGCTGCGCCCGGTTGGTCGCGACGGACAACTGCCCGCCCTCGACGAGATCGACGTCGAGTTCGTTCGCCTCGATCGTGGTCACCACGTCCCGGTACGCGGCGACGATCGCTTCCTCCATCGCCTCAGCCGATCCCGGCCCGCGTGAACGCTCGAACGTGTGAGGATTGCCCGGCACGCCGGGGAACAGCCATCCGCCGTTGCGACCCGATGCACCGAATCCGACGTGCTCGGCCTCGAGGACGACGATCCGCCTGGACGTCGAGCGTCTGCTCAGGTGGTGCGCCGTCCACAACCCCGTGAAGCCGCCGCCGACGATGACCACATCGGCCGTGCTCGGCCCGTCGAGCGGATCGCGCACCGCACGTCGCGGGGCACGACCCCACACCGGAACCGGCTCGTTCGACGTCATGGGGAACCGGTGCGATCGTGTCGGGCGAGGTGCACAGATTGAACAGTAGATCAATCTATGAGCCGACGGATCCGATGATGGCCAGCACCTCCCGCGCAGCACGGCGCCCCATGGCCAACGCCCCTTCGATGCTCCCCGGGTGCAACTCGGCTGGCGCAGCATCGGAACCGGCGATCACCAGTCGACCGGAGGACTCGCCGAAGAACTCGCCCACCAGCGATCCCTGATTCGAGGGCCGCGAGTACCACGTGCCGCTCGACTCCACCTCCGCATTCCAGTCGACGAGATCGGTCGCGATGACCTCGGCGTGCGGCAGGAACTCACGGAGGTGCAAGGTCATCGTGGGTGGGTCGGTGACGGCGAGCAACGTGGGGTCCCATCCGAACCCGACCATCAAGGACGTCCCGTCCCCCAGCTCGCGCTCGGTGCGAACGTAGACGAGTGCACCGTCCGTCACCCCGAAGCCCCGGAACGCAGGCGGTGCACCACGGACGACCATCCACACCTTCACGGAGCAGCCGGGCTGACCCAGTTCGGCCATCGCCCGTGAAGCGCCCTGCAACGGTGGCGTGAAGGTGATGCGCGACCACACGTTGACCGGGACGGCGAGCACGACGCATCGAGCGCGTACCACCTCGTGACGGTCGGACGACACCACGACGTGATCGCCCCGGTCGTCGATCGAGGTCGCGGTCCAGCCGAGGTGGATCGTGCCCCGAACGTCGCCTGCGATGCCCTCGACCAGCACGGCGGTCGTCCCGTCGATGACGTGGGAGAAGTAGTCGGGATCGTCGAGCACGACGTCGTCCGAACACAGATCGAGGCCCGACTGTCGATCGAGGTCGCAGCCGTTGATGAACCGCAGGAACGCCGTGAGGTAGTCGTGTTGCGCCGTCGAGAGCTGCGCACGAGCGACGAGGTCGAGCGGCGACCCGTCGAGCTCGTCGTCGCTCATCGCGGAGGCTGCGGCGCGGACCGCATCGACCAGACGGCGCCGTTCTTCCGGCGGAAGGTCGCCCTCGAACCGGCGACCGCCGAGGATCATCGCAGGATGTCGGATCGCCGCGGCCGGACGGACTCCGGATCCGTATCGGGCCGCTTCCTCGACGACGCAGGGATGCGAGTCGGGGATCACCCAGGTGCCACCGAACTCGACGAGTTCGTCGGTCCCGGCGAAGCGACGTACCAGGGTGCGCCCCCCGAGTCGGTCCCTCGCCTCGACGACGCAGACGGACAACCCTCCAGCCGACAGATCGCGGGCTGCGGTCAGCCCGGACAGCCCGGCACCGACGACCACGACGTCGACGTCGACATCGACGTCGACGTCGGCATCCACCGACGGGTCGACGGCGACCCGGGTGACCTCACGCTCGGAGGGCCGAGCAGCAGGGTGCGATGTCACGAGGATCTCCTGTGCGACAGCTCGGGGCGACCGGCGAGCGCGTCCACGAGCGCCGAGGCCACCTCCCGGTGGGTGTGGACGTGCTCGACGTCGCGAGCGACCCGCCGTTCGCGACGAACCGGGATGCGGACAGCACCGGCGTCAACCTGCCCTCTGATGCGATGCGCCGCGAACCCCGGAGCCGTTGACAGAATCGGCCCATGCCCACCGTCAACCGCTCCGGCCGCCCGACCCGCAGCGACGGCGAGGACTGCCGGCGAGCGCTCGTCGATGCCGCACGGTCGATCGCTGCGACGGACGGATTCTCCAGAGTGACGATGCGCCAGGTCGCGAACGCAGCGGGCGTGAGTCCGGGGTTGGCCTTCCACTATTTCGCGACCCGCGACGAGCTCGTCGCCGAGTCCTTCGAGACCGCGGCCAACGACGACCTCAGCGCGATGCGTGCGGTCATCGCCCAGCACGACGACCCGCTCCGACAGTTGTGGGCCTTGCTCCACGTGTATGCCCCGCTCACTCCGACCAACCGGAGGTCGTACCTCATGTGGCTCGACGCCTGGGCAGAGGCGGTGCGGAGTCCGAGCATGCGAGCGGCGACCCAACGGGTGACCGCGAACTGGGAGCAGATGGTCACGGACATCGTCGCCGCCGGGTGTCGATCCGGGGTCTTCCACCACGCCGAACCGAAGCACGCCGCGTGGCGGATCACCGCTGCGATCGACGGATTGGCGATCCAGGCGGCCCTCAACGATTCGTTCCCTCGCAGCCAACTGATCACCTGGGCCCGGCAGAGCTGCGTCGAGATGCTCCACCTGCCCGCCGAGGCGCTCACCATGGACGTCCCGATCCGCCGCAACCGCGGTCATCGCCGCACCTCGAGCAGATTGACCATCTGATCAATCTATCTCTGCGACGGAACCTCGGAGTCGCGCGAAACGGACGAACCTGAAGCGCCGGGGGCGCCGGGGGCGAGCGAGCGAGCGAATCTGGTCCGAATTCACATACACTTTGTATGTGAAATACAGCTTGCATGTCAAGGTGCTACCGTCGACCGGGATGAGCACGCTCCGCCAGGCACAGGCGCAGGCCACACGACGGCACCTCGTCGAGGTCGCGACCGACCTCTTCTCGCGCCTCGGCTACTCGGTGGTCACCACCACCTCGCTCACGGAGGCCGCCGGCGTCACGCGCGGTGCGCTGTATCACCACTTCGCGAACATGACCGAGGTGATGGAGGCCGTTCTCGAGCAGGCCGGCGCAGCGCTGGTCGCAGCGACACAGGAGGCCCTGTCCACCGTCACGACCCCGAGCGAGCGGCTGTTGCGTCTCGGGCCGGCCGTACTCGACGCGCTGGCCGCCGACCCGGTCGTGCAGCGCATCGTGTTCGTCGAGGCGCCGACCGCCCTCGGCTGGACCCGCTGGCGCGCACTCGACGGAGGCCGCTCCCTCGGCCTGATCGTGGAGCTGCTCGACGAGCTGCACCGCACGGGTCGCCTCGCTCCCGGTGCCGAGCCGAGGATGGTCGCGCCGCTGCTGCTCGGCGCGATCAACGAGGCGGCGATGTTCGCGGCCTCCGGCGAGCAACGCGCACGTCGCATCGCCGACCAGCTCTCGCTCCTCACCGGCGCGATGCTCGCACCGACCGACGACGAACCACCCACCCGCCCCGCACGCCGCACCCGCGGATCACGAACGAAAGGCACCCCGTCATGACCTCACCCGACGCACCCACCACCGGCTCCGGACTCGGCACGATCGCCGAGCTGTGGCGCCATCCCGTCAAGTCGATGCAGGGCGAGCGGGTGGACAGCGTCGAGTTCGACGAGCACGGCATCGTCGGTGACCGCCGCTTCGCGCTGCGCGACCTCTCCACCGGCACCATCGTGAGCGCCAAGCGGCCCCGGCTCGGCCGCCTGCTGCTCACGTGCCGCGCCGTCACGTCCGGTGACACCGTCACCGTCACCGTCGGCGACACCACCTACGACATCCACGCCGACCGACCCCAGCTCGACGCTGCGCTCACCGATCTCCTCGACCTCCCGGTGCGCATCGACACGGTCGGCACAGACCCGGAGGTGTACACGAGCGAATGGCCCGAGATCGAGGGCCTCGCGCTCTCGGGCGTCTCCGTCGACCTCCCGCTCCCCGCCGGCAGCTTCGCCGACCTGGCGCCCCTCCACGTGCTCACCACCACCAGCCTCCACCACCTCCGCTCACTCGCACCGGCGCCGACGCTCACGATCCAGCGCTTCCGCCCCGGCATCGTCATCGATCACCACCGCGCCCCTGACGAAGCGACGTCGTTCGTCGAGAACGATTGGTCCGGCCTGCGCGCCCGCATCGGCACCGCGGAGGTCACCTTCGGCGACGCCGCCCCGAGGTGCGTGATGACCACCCTCGCCCAGCCCGGCCTCGAGGACGACAAGACCGTCCTGCAGGCCATCGCCCGGCACAACCGTCGGGATTTCGGCGGCTTCGGCGACTTCGCCTGCCTCGGCGCCTACGCGAACGTGAACCGAGCGGGCACCGTACGCGTCGGCGACACCGTCGACCTGCTTCCCTGACGGCGCACGACCGGACCCACCCGCGAGTCCGAATCTCGGGCGGCGGGTTCCGAACCTGCTCGGCCGACGCCCTCTCACTGGGCATGCAACTCCAACGAGCCACTCCGACCGTCGGCGCACGCCGACCGCGTGTCAGCGCCCGTCTCGTGATCGCGTCGATCACCTCCATCACCGCGATCGTGGCCCTTCCCGGCGTCGCCGCCCAGGCGTCGGCGGAACCCGCCAGGACACGCTCCTGCGCGGCGGTGACCACGATGATGACGAAGGCGAGCGCCGGGCTGCTGATGCCCAGCGAGTCCGACTCCCCGTTCACGACGTTCACCTGGACGGGTGCCGCGAGGCGACCCCTCACGACGAACCAGTTGCTGGAGCTCACCGGTCACACACCGGACACCGTGGTCGAGGTGGTCGACCTCCAGCACTTCTTCCGGAACATGGCGTACCGCCAGCCGTGGCACGACCGCCAGCAGGCGCGGGACGTCAGGAAGTTCGAGCGCCTCCTGCGGGTGATCGAACGGCACCTCACCGACGTCCAGGTGTACCGCGTCGGCACGGTCCGGATCGACGCCTACCTCGTCGGCCGCTGTGGCAACGACCTCACCGGACTGCAGACCGTGCTCATCGAGACCTGACCCGCGCCAGCGGCCCGCACCGGCCGCCCACCCGCGTCGTGTGCGCCGAGGTACGCCATCTGCCTCGGCGCACCCGGGCTCGGCGGTTCCCACCGTGGGGGGTAGCGTCGTGTGCACCCGAACTGCGGAGGTGCAGCAATGGCACTCGACTACCACGACGGGCAGCGTGAGCTGCAGGATCGGTTCGACACCCGGCGGCTCGCCGATCGACTCGGTGACGTCGCCGGCACGACCTTCTCCGACGAGCTCGCCGCGTTCATCGCCGCTCGGGACATGTTCTTCATCGCGACGACCGACACCCACGGCGTTCCGGACTGTTCCTACAAGGGCGGCGAGCCGGGATTCGTCCGAGTCACGGCGGCCGACACCCTGTGCTTCCCGTCCTACGACGGCAACGGGATGTTCCGAACGTTGGGCAACATCACCGTGAATCCCAACGTCGGCCTGTTGTTCGTCGACCTCGAGTCCGGGAGCCGCCTCCGGGTCAACGGCCACGCCACCGTGCACCTCGACGACGACCTCACCGCCTCCTACCCCGGCGCGATCTGCGCGGTCTCCGTTCGAGCCACCGCCGTGTTCGCCAACTGCCGTCGATACGTGCACGAGTACCGCAAGGTCTCCAGCTCGCCGTTCGTGCCCGCGGAGGACGCGGAGCCACCGGTGCCCGACTGGAAGCTGCATCCGTGGTTCGAGGGCACCTTGGCGGCCGACGACCCGGCACACGACCCGACGAGGCCCAGCGCGCCGGCGATCCCGATCTTCTGAGCGCAGGGCGCCGCGACGAGCGCGGGTCGTCAGGCTGACAGCCCGCATCCTGCGGGCACGTCGCCGGCGGCCCGGACAGGATGGCGTGATGGCATCCGAACCCGCATCGTCGTAGCCCGAGGTCGCCGTCCACCACGAAGCCGAGCAGCAGCGTTTCGCCATCATCGTCGGCGGTGAGACGGCCGGTCTGGCCGAGTACGTCCATCGTGGCGGCCGATGGCTGTTCACCCACACCGAGATCGACCCGTCGCACGAGGGCGAGGGGCTCGGGTCGGTGCTCGCACGCGCCGCACTCGACCACGTGGCCGCGGGCGAGCAGGTGGTGCCGCTGTGTCCGTTCATCACGGGCTGGCTCGAACGCCACTCCGACTACGACCGGCTCGTCGACCACCCCTTCACCGAGGCCGTCCTCCGCTCTCAGGCGTGACCCTGCGCCCCGGTCGTTCAGGGTCGGCCTCGGGCCGACGTCGTCCAGCGGTGCAGGATGCAGGCGTTTCGCGACCGGTTCCACGCCGCCGTGGTCGGCCGATTCGACCCCGTCGCCGGGGCGACCGGCCCCCGCGGGCCGGGTACGGTGAGGGGGTGACGGCGTCCCGTCGGGCGCCGACGACCGAAAAGGGTGACACAGTCGTGACGACGTATGCAGTGGTGGACCCGTCCACCGGCCAGACGATCCAGACCTATCCGACCATCTCCGACGAGGCCCTCGGCGCCGCCGTCGTCCAGGCGCAGGAGACCTTCCGCACCTGGTCGCGGACGACCTCCGTGGCCGAGCGCGCCGCGCTGATCGCCAAGGTCGCGGAACTCCATCTCGAGCGCCAGGACGCGCTCGCGGCGATCATCAGCCGCGAGATGGGCAAGCCGACCGGCGACGCCGTCGGCGAGGTGCAGTTCAGCGCGGCGATCTACCAGTTCTACGCCGACAACGCCGAGGAGTTCCTCGCCGACGAGCCGATCACGCTGATGGGCGGCGAAGGCTCGGCGATCGTTCGCAAGAGCCCCCTCGGCGTGCTGCTCGGCATCATGCCGTGGAACTTCCCGTACTACCAGGTGGCCCGGTTCGCCGGCCCGAACCTGATCATCGGCAACCCCGTGCTGCTGAAGCACGCGCCGCAGTGCCCCGAGTCGGCGGCCGCGATCGAGCAGATCTACCTCGACGCCGGCTTCCCGGTCGGTGCCTACACGAACATCTACGCCAGCAACGAGCAGGTCGCCGACGTGATCGCCAACCCGATCGTGCAGGGTGTGTCGCTCACCGGTTCCGAGCGCGCCGGCGCCGCGGTCGCCGAGATCGCCGGTCGCCACCTGAAGAAGGTCGTCCTCGAGCTCGGTGGGTGCGATCCGTTCATCCTGTTGTCCACCGACGACCTCGACGCCGTCGTGGAGAAGGCCACCTTCGCCCGCGTCGACAACTGCGGCCAGGCCTGCAACGCGGCCAAGCGGTTCATCGTGATCGACTCGCTCTACGACGAGTTCCTCGAGAAGTTCACCGCGTCGGTGCTCAGCACCAAGCAGGGCGCCCCGACCGATCCGGAGATCCAGATCGGACCGCTCTCGTCGGTCGCCGCCGCTGATCGTCTCAGCGCACAGGTGCAGGCCGCGATCGACGGTGGCGCCGACGTGGTGTCGGCGGGTGAGCGCCGCGGCGCCTTCTTCCCGCCGGCCGTGATCACCGGCATGACGCCCGGGAACCCGGCCTACAACGAGGAGCTGTTCGGTCCGGTCGCGATCGTGCACAAGGTGAGCAACGAGGAGGAGGCGATCGAGCTCGCGAACGACACGCCGTTCGGCCTCGGCTCCTACCTGTTCACCACCGACCCGGAGCAGGCGGCCCGCGTGGCCGACGCGATCCAGGCCGGCATGGTGTACGTCAACATCGTCGGCGCCGACAGCCCCGAGCTGCCCTTCGGCGGCGTGAAGCGCTCCGGTTCGGGCCGCGAGCTCGGCCGCTGGGGTGCGGACGAGTTCGTCAACAAGAAGCTCATCCGCATCGGCGCCTGACCGCCACCTGTTCCGCTCCTGACGCACGGCCGCCGGCCGGTCCGAGTGACCGACCGGCGGCCGTCGTCGTCGGAGTTCGGCCACAACGAGGAGTCCCTCTCCACACGGGGCGCACCGGGCCGCCCCGCCGCTGCATCCGGCGCAAGCGCTCGTCTGCCGCCGGGAGGCGAGACGTGGATCTGACGGCGGATGACGGTCGGTCCCCCGGCGGATGTCGCGACGAACTGCAGATCGAACCATGGCGTCACGGGGTTCAGGCACTCGGCACCTTCATCCAGGTGGCATTCGGGACGTCACCCGCCGCAGCGGAGGTCGTCGACGCACCACGACGTCGGCTTCCGATCGATCTACAACTCGATCCGACCCCACGGAGCGATCGGCATGGCCCGACCCCTCGAGATCTACCGACAACCCCCGACCACCGACGTTCCCCCCAAGACCTGTCTCAGATCCTTGACACGAGTCTTGGCGTGCCGGTGCCGGGGGTCACTGACGGGTCGAGCCCATCAACGTCGAAGCTCAGGTGCAGGGTCCGTCGCCGAGCTGCGCCCGGACCTCGTCCATCAGCGGGGCGAGCGACCGGTGCCAGCAGTCCTCGGCTTGCACCACCCGGCCGCCTTGATCGCACATCCAGTCGAAGTCGGCCGCGCTGTACCCCGTGCTGCGCAACCCGATCTGCACCGTGCGACGCGCATCGACGAACCCGTCGGAGCCTGACCGGCCTTGGCCTCGCGGGCCTCACGGGCCTCACGGGCCTCACGGACCCAGTTCCCGGCCGACGAATCGTGCAGACGCATCTCGCAAGCGACCTGGGCGATCCTGCCGCCCGACGCCTCGACCATCGCGACGAACTCGGCTTTGAACTCAGGGGTGAACTCCGGCGCGACCGGTCGGTACCCCTACTCGTCGACATGAACACTCCCGTGGGCAGTCGCACGAAGTGATGGGAGATGCGCGGCTGACCGTTTCGGATCACGGTTCGTTCGGTCTCCACCCTCCCGGTCGTCGGGTCGAGTGTGGAGTGGTCGTACATCACGTCGTCGCCGACCTGTGTGACGTTCGTGAACGATGGCTGGACGTGGTCTGTCTGCAACGGCGTCGCTCGAGGTGCCGAATCGCCGAGGATGCACCGCCGGACCAGCCGACCGTGCATCAGCGGAGGTTGTTCTCGTAGGCCCAGATCACGATGTGGACGCGGGTCGATCCATGGATCTTCTGCAGGATCGACCGGATGTGCGACTTCACCGTCGGCACGGAGATCGACAGCTCGGCAGCGATGTCGTCGTTGGTGTGGCCCTTCGTGACGAGGCGCACGATCTCCAGTTCGCGCGCGGTGAGCAGCGAACCGCCGGCGTCGCCCGCAGGGTCGGGTGTCAGTTGCTGCAGGAGGAGGCGGGTCGCTCTCGGGGACACGATCCCCCCGCCATCGGCGAGCACCCGGATGGCACCGACGAGCACCTCGGGGGCCTGGTGCTTGACGAGGAAGCCGCTCGCTCCGGCGCGCAGGACGCCGAGCACATACTCGTCGAGGTCGAAGGTCGTGACGGCGAGCACGGCAGGGGGCGTCGCGAGCCGCCGGATCAGCGTGGTCGCCTCGATGCCGTTCATCCCCGGCATCCGGATGTCCATCACCACGACGTCGGGCTGCACGGACGGAATGAGGCGCAGCGCCGAACCCCCGTCGTTCACCGACCCGACGACGCGCATGTCGTCCTCCAGTTCGACGAGGCTGGTGAACGAGCGCCGGATCGCGAGGTCGTCGTCGACCAGCAGCACGGAGATCATTGCGGCCCCACCGGCATCCGCGCCTCCACCAGCCAGCGCCCGTCGATCCGCCCCGCCCTGAACGACCCGCCACAGGCACGTGCTCGCTCCTGCATGCCGACCAGGCCGTGACCGACCCAACCGGGGGCCTCGCCGCTTTGCCAGTCGTCGATCCCCTTGGTCGTTGGGTCGGCGTGGTTGGTGTCGCTGGTGTCGTTGGCGACGCGAACGACGATGTCGTGGTCGTCCTCGATCGTCACCTCGATGTCGGCCGATGTTGCGTCGCTGTGCTTGATGGCGTTGGTGAGCGCCTCCTGCACGATGCGGTAGCACGCGCCGTCGACGGCCGAGTCGATCGCGGGCCAGTCCTGCGGCGACCGCACTCGCAGGCCGAGCCCGGCGCTCTCGACCCGCCGACGGAGCTCGTCGAGCTTGCGGATCGACCCCGCCGGCTCGAGGGGTGCTGATCCGGCCTGGTGCAGGAGATGGGCGAGGCGGCGCATGGCGTTGAGCGATTCGACCGCTCCATCGGCCACCGACTCCGCCGCCGCTCGCAGCGAGCCGACGTCGCCGAGGCGGAGCGCGACCTTGGTCTCCACAGCCATCGCGGCGAGATGATGACCTGCCACGTCGTGCAGTTCGGCGGCGATCCTCCGACGCTCGGCCGCGATCAGGGCGGACTGCTCGGCGGCGCGGAGCGCGGACATCGCGGCATTGGCACGTCGCTCGGCGCGGAGCTGCCCGGCGGCGACCCACACCAACAGGCACACGAGCGTGACGTCGACGAGTGCGGCCGAGACGACGTCGAACTCGCCACCAGGCGAATCTGCGCGGAGTGCCATCGCTGCCGGCCCCGCCAGCAGTGCGACCAGGCTGAGCCCCACGGCGACGCCTCGCTTCATGTCGGAGTGGGCGAGGGACTGGTACATCACGAACGCGGTGAGGTACACGAGGGGGGAGGCGAAGCCCAGG
>Ga0315904_10007205_pt1 | contig 14978 bp, 8 predicted proteins | sample LakEriMetagenome_6_FD_203529 | JGI IMG/M metagenome (GOLD analysis project Ga0315904, IMG submission 203529) | Freshwater fungal communities from buoy surface, Lake Erie, Ohio, United States - Buoy 12 MA120 | ecosystem: Environmental > Aquatic > Freshwater > Lake | place: USA: Lake Erie, Ohio... | reverse complement strand
TCGAGCGGAATTACCGAAATGGTGGTGCGGCTCAAGCCCAGTGGCTTTGATGATATCGTGGCGATTCTGGCGTTGTATCGACCGGGCCCGCTAGACGCCGGGATGGTCGATCACTACATCGAGCGCAAGCATGGCCGAGAGCCTATCGCGTACCTACATCCATTGATGAAAGATATCCTGGCCGATACCTACGGGGTCATCCTGTATCAGGAACAGATCATGCAACTGGCGCAGGTGCTTTCGGGATACTCGCTTGGAGAAGCCGATCTGTTACGTAAGGCGATGGGTAAGAAGAACCCCGAAGAGATGGCCAAGCAGCGCGACCGATTTATCGCTGGATGTGTCGAGCGCTCAATCGAGAAGAAATTAGCCGACGAGATCTTCCAGCAGATGGAGACCTTTGCTCGATACGGGTTTAACCGAAGTCATACTGCTGCGTACGCGCTTGTTTCAGTTCAGACGGCATATCTGAAGGCGCACTATGGTGTGGAGTTTATGGCTGCGCTGATGACCCACGATATGGAGGATAGCGATAAGACCTTCAAGAATTTTAACGAGTGTCGGCGCGGAGGAATTACAGTGCTGGCACCGAATGCCAACGAGAGTTTAGCTGGTTTTGCCGTTCGCGAAGGAAAGATCCTGTTTGGTTTAGAAGCTGTCAAAGGAACAGGGCAAAAAGCCGTTGAGGCGATCTTGGCGGCTCGCAAAGATGGGGCATTTGTTGATCTTGAGGACCTAGTGTCGCGAGTCGATCTTACGAATGTCAATAAGCGGGTGCTTGAGAATCTGGTGCGCAGTGGCGGACTTGATTTTACTGGCGTCTCACGACGCAGCATGTGCGAGAGATTGGAAGATCTGCTGAAGGTCTTCGCAGGTCAAAAGGATGTTGATCCGAATCAGATGTCTCTTTTTGGTGCGGCTGTGACCAAACCTCAGCTGCCGCGCCGTGGTCCCCCGGTACCTGAATGGCCGGTAAACCAGAAGCTTGCGTATGAACGCGAAGCGCTGGGATTTTACATATCGGGACACCCGCTTGAGAAGTTTCGGTGGGATCTAAAGCGTCTGGGAGCTGTTACAACGGCTGATATTAAGGCACGCTCACTAAAAGAGGTTCGTGTTGGTGGTGTGATCACCGCACTCAAGTTAAAGAACACCAAAAAGGGCGATAGATACGCAAGTTTTGCCCTTGAGGATTGGCTTGGAACGATCGATTCGCTGGTGTGGCCAGATACGTATCGACAGGTGCAGAATCTGATTGCAGCAGACGAGCCTGTGATGATCACAGGCAGAGCAGAGGTAACTCCTGAGCGATGCTCTTTGATTGTAGACTCTATGGAATCCCTGATTCAGCTGCGCGATCGCAACGCAACGCAGGGCTTTCTGTTGCTCAATGGTGGGGATAACTTTGAGACAAAGTTGCCGCGTATTCAGTCAATCTTTGAGAAGCACACAGGGCCGTGCCCTATCAAGGTGCGCCTTAAGCTTGAGCAGGAAGAGGTCTCAATCGTGCTCCGTGATGGAACTAACTCGCCTGTCTGTGTGTTGCCGTCTGAGGCGCTGTGCGAAGAGGTTGAGCAGCTTTTTGGTCGGCCGGTCCTAACGTTTATGTGAGTTTTGGATGAATAAACAGCGCGACTCATTCCTGCCTCCCCGATGGTTCCTAACCGTAGCTGTTCTGGTGGGAATCGTGTGGCTCGTTGCTGAGCTACGAGAGCTCGTAGTATTGCTTGTGATCGGCTACTTCATCGCATATGCAATCGACCCAATGCTTCAATGGTTACAGAGTAAGGGGTTTGCGCGCCCATGGGGATTCGCGGTGGTGTGCGTGGGACTTGTCAGTGTTTTAGTTCTGTGCGGCGCCACGGCGATACCAACTATCGTCGAGGAGTTTGCTAAGTTAAGCGAAAACTTAAATACCTATCTGCAAACGTCACGAGATAAGCTAGGACCATTTCTTGAACGCGCTAAAGGGTATCTCCCTGAGGGAATTCAGAACAGTATAAACCTAGACGATCTAAGTGGTTCCATCGTTACGCTAGTGTCGTCGATTAGCGGAGATACCTTAAAGAATGTTGGACGCACGGTTGGTAATACGTTGATGCAGGGATACTCGCAGGCGCTCACTGTGCTGAATATCCTTCTGTTGCCATTTATCGTGTTTTACATCGCAGTTGATCTACCCGCTATCCATGGGTTTTTTAGAAACTTGTTCCCGATTACAAAGCGCTCGCGTGTCGATCAGATCTGTGGCGAGATCGATGGATACGTCTCGTCATTTGTGCGCGGTCAGGCGATTGTTTGCGTGGTTTTGTTTATCCTGTACGCGATTGGTCTTGGGTTAGTTGGTGTTGACTTGTGGTTGCTGCTTGCTGCTATCGCGGGATTTGGAAATATGATCCCGTATGTAGGAACGATGTTGGGGATATTTTTGAGTTCGATTATGGCGGTGGTCACATTTGGAGACTTCGCACACGTTGGTTGGGTGTTGGGGGTGTTTGCGATTGTTCAATTTCTTGAAGGAATGATTATTACCCCGCGAATTATGGGTGAGTCGATCGGGCTCTCTCCATTGGTTATTATCCTCTCGCTCTTTGCGGGTGGGCAGCTGTTTGGGTTGCTCGGAGTGTTTCTCGCCATTCCGGCAGCGGCTACGCTACGAGTGTTAGTGCGTCATTCGTTCCAGTGGGCACGTGCAGGGTAGGTCTTGCGGGAAAGGAGGACGAAAGGAGAACGAGCCATGAATGGAGCAAATCTGATCCGCAAATTAGTCGCCTTGGCGCTTGAGGAGGATCTTGCCTTTGGTGATATTACCGCCTCTCTCACAGTTCCGGAGAATCATACCTCGCGGGCTCGAATCATCGCTCGGCAGCGGCTCGTCATGTGTGGTTTTGAGGTGCTGCGAACAATCCTACAGGAAGGGCACTGGAAGCTTGAGTGCCAGGAGAAAGCTACCGACGGTGAGTGGCTGGAAGATGGAGCAACAATCGCTGAGTTAAAGGGGCCTACCAGAGATCTGCTAGCGGCGGAGAGAACGATCTTAAATTTTATGCAGCGGCTCAGTGGCGTAGCCACATATACACGCGAGTTTTGCGCGATTGAACCCACCTTGGTGGTGCTGGATACTCGCAAGACGATGCCAGGTTGGCGGGTGCTTGATAAGTACGCAGTGCGAGTTGGTGGGGGAAGAAATCACCGCTTCTGTCTGGGTGATATGATCTTGGTAAAGAACAACCATATCGACGCGCACCCCGGCGGGATACGGGGTGCGTTAAGCGACATCGCTTCAAAGAAGCCGCTCTATATGCCCTGGGAGGTTGAAGTTCGTAACCTCGAAGAGCTAGCGATTGCTCTTGAGTTTAAGCCGAACATAGTCATGCTCGATAACTTCTCTGATAGCAAAATAGCCGAGGCTGTTGCGATCATACGCAAGCTTGCCGAGCAGCCGCTGATTGAAGTTTCTGGTGGGGTCAGCCGTGATCGTCTCGCGGCGATTGCAGCCACCGGTGCGGATGCGGTATCGGTAGGTGCGCTGACGACACAGGCGCCGAATGTTGATATCTCTATGCGGATCGAAAAATAGCGCTTTGATATGCCGGTAGAGCTGCACATCCCAGGGTTTAATCAAGCCATACACTACAAGAGCGTATCGTCGACGATGGATACTGCTCGCCAGCTTTTGCAAGAAGCGGGTCGGATTGACAGAGACTGGTGTGGTGTGGTCACTGCTGATAATCAAACTGCAGGAAGGGGTCGGCAGGGGCGCTCGTGGTTGGGGGCAGAGCGAGCTTTTATGGGAACGTTGCTGTTCTGCACAGACCAACCGCTCGCACAGCTTGTGGGGTATTCTTTGTCCGTGGGGTATGCTGTGGCGTGCGCTTTTGATTCTCTAGGAGTCACGTTGGCGCTTAAGTGGCCAAACGACCTAGTCGTTGTGGAGCAGGGAGAGATCAAGAAAGTTGGTGGAATTCTGATAGAGGTCGAGGAGATCGGGGATCTGCGGTGTATCGTAGTTGGGTTAGGCATTAACCTTTCGCAACCCCCAAAGGAGGTTGTTAATCGTGCTACATCACTTGAGGCGCTTGGGCAATCGCGGCTCTCGGCATCTGAAGTCACGCGTATCGTGGCCAGGGCGTTGCTGGCCGCACACCAGGAGTTTGTGAACGGGCCGGGCTTGCGCGGGGTGCTTGATGTGTGGCAGCGGCGAAGCTGTTTTGTGAAGGGGGCAACTGAACTTACAGTGGAGCTAGGCGATGCCACGGTGACGGGGGTTTATGCTGGACTATCAGAGGCAGGGGCTTTGCTGCTGACCGTGAATGGAGCAGAGCGTACTATTCATTCAGGACATATAACTCAGATTAGGTTGTAAATTGGTGGCGCACAGTTCAGATCCATTTCCGTGGCGAGCACTTGGAGCCGGTCTCCTTGTATATCTTGCCCTACAGGCGCTTTGTCTCGGATTAGCTCCGATCAGTGGAAGCTCTGAGGCTCGCGAGGCGCAGGTTGTTGAAACTATCTTGAGAGACAATTCATGGGTTCTTCCCCTAAGAAACGGAATCATTCCGTCTAAGCCTCCGTTTTATCACTGGCTTGCGGCTGGGGTATCGTTGGTGCTTGGTGGAGTAAGTGAACTAAGTGTAAGGATGACCTCTCAATTGGCGGCGGCGTGGTGCCTTTTTTTGGTCGCAGCAATCGCTTATGTATGGGCCGATCGGCTGCGTACCTTCCAGAGTGCAGCACATCCTCGACGTGCTGCGCTTTTGGCCGCTGGGATACTTTCCTTAACGTACGGTTTTTATCAGATGGGGTGCCAAGCCATGGTCGATATGACCTTTGCGGCTACGGCGTTGAGTGCCATGGCGTGTGCTGCCATAGGATTTAGACGAACACAGGGTGGTGCGTATTCAATTTTCCCGTTAGCTCGGATCGGATTCTGGTTTTTCTGTGCCATAGCGGTTCTGGCGCGTGGGCCGCTGGGAGGGGCGCTGACGATTGCTTTAGTTGGTGTGGCTGGATGGTGTTGTCTTGGGTTTAAGAGAACTATAAGAGAGCTTCTGACTCCCAGCCTTGGTTGGCTTCTATTTCTAATTCCAGGTTGTTGGTACTTCGCGGCGTATCTGCAAGGAGGGGAAGCTTTCCTTGATAGGCAGATATTGTTTGAAAATCTAAAGCGCTTTTCAGGAGGAGAGCATGTGAACTCTGAGGTGTGGTGGTTTTACCTGCCATCGCTGCTGCGTACATCGTTTCCGTGGGGCCTGATACTTTTAGTGATTTTGGTGCGGGAGGTAAAAGTCAGGGCTACCGTTTCATATCCCGGCGAGCGCAGCCTGGCGCGCTGGGTGCCGAGTGTTGTGCTGATTACTGGGGTATGCTTGTTCTCTCTCTCAGCCGGAAAGCGGCATTCGTATCTCCTGCCGCTCCTTACGTGCATCGCGCTTCAAGTTGCAGCAGAGATTTCCTCACTTATTGAGCGCGGAGGCGGGCGAGCTCGACACCGCTTATTTCGCCTTGGTCGCGCACTTGAAGTGTGGATTACTTGGCTGTCTTTGGGGCTTATAGCAGTGGCAACGCTAGTGGTCGTCACTGGGCTGACCAGTAACCCCGTGGTTCATCAAAGCTATGCGGCGGTGGCCCCACTTATTTCGCGACTGGGTCCGCTATTTATGATGTTTGCATTTATGGTGTTCGTTTCGCTGCGTCGCGACCTTGGATCTCTGTGCGCATCGGTATGGTTTATTATGTCATTGGTGATGACGGCAGTGGTCGCAGGGGGAGCGGTGACCAAGTCTTACTTTAAGGGTTTTGACTCGATTGGACAGACATGGCTTGCCACAGTGGCTGAAGGAGAGCGGTTGGCAGTCTTTAAAGATGCGTTCGATGAGTACTTTGATCCGCTGATCTTTCATGTTCATCGTCCGGTCCGAATTATCCCGCTAGAAATGGTTGACCAGGAGTGTGATGCTCGCACGGTGTATGTTGCCAGGCGCGTATGGCTTGATGCTCACGAGCGGTTATTTTTAGGATCAATAGTGCGAATTGCAACGGTCAGGGAGCGTTTAAAGTCACAGCTTAAGGCTTCAGAGCGCGATCTGGTGTTCTTTCGCTGTAGTACCCTGGGGCTTGAGATCGCAAAGCCGAGTGAAACCCTGATCTTACGCGATGTGAGCACAAACAATCCGCCCGCCCATCAGTTCCAAATGTCGGGCGAAGCTGCTATAGGTTGAATATGAATAAAATTAACTCAATTACTATTCTTGGTTCTTCCTCGGGTCGCAACGCGGGAGATGCGGCGTTGCTTTCTGGAATCATGGATTGTATCGATGCGGCGTGCGGAACACGGATGCTGTACGAAATCCCTACCTACCGACCCCCGTACATCTGGAACAATTATCAGAATCGTGTTCGGCCGATAAGTATGCTTCCGTGGCACGGCACGGTGGGCATGTTGGGTGTCCCGACTTTCAACTCGATCAGGCGAAGCAAGTTAACGATAATTTACGATGCGATGCTCTTTGATCGGAAGCTATGGAATCCGCTCACTAACTACATGTCATCTGCATGGGCATATTTAAAGCACCTGCGGGCACAAGGTTCCCTAGTGGGATTTTATAACGTTGGGGCCGGTCCGGTGACTACAGAGTGGGGCAAAAAGATGCTCCGAGAGTTAGCTGAGCTGGCCGATTTTATTACGGTACGTGAGATAGACTCGTACAATCTTTTACGAGAGCTTGGGGCTGATGAGGATAAGATGCTCATTACCGCCGACAATGCAATTCCAGTACGTTCTTCGCCTCCACAAGCGGTAAAGGAGATCTTTAAGGAGATAGGCATGCCGTTCGGTGGCGAGATCTTGGCGATCAACATCAATAGCTACCTCAATTCTTGGGCTGGTCTAGGGCAAAAAACGATGACTGCCGAGAGCTTTATCTCCACATATGCTGCAGCTCTCAATCGATTTCTGAAAGAGGTCTCGGTTCCGGTTCTGTTTGTTGCTACCCAGCACTCTGATGTGCCCGTTACAGAGCAGCTTATGAGGGCTGTTTCTGCACCTCGTGAGAAGGCGCTATTCTCGAACGTTCGGTACAATCATCACGATGTGAAGGGCGTGCTTGAGCATGTCTCGATGCTCTTCGGGATGCGGTTGCATGCTAATATTCTTGCGACATCCGCGATCACTCCGGCTGTTGCTCTCGTCTTTCAGCAGAAGGTGAAGAGTTATTTCGACCTCTTGGGGCTACCAAAGAATGTCATGTCGTTTAACGATTTCTCTGAAAATGGGGTCCTTGAGCAGCTGCGGTATGGATGGTCCAGACGGGACGAGATACGGGCGCAGCTGTCAAAGGTTATCCCTGTACTTAGTCGCGAGACTGCCAAGTCCGCCGAGATCGTGGCCAGTATTAATCGTGGGGAGGATTTTCGGGCGACACTAAGAGCCCTCAAGGCTCAGGGGCAGTACGCGGCGATCTCAAACGGGTAGGTAGCAACCTAAACGGACTGGCTACCACGAAAAAAGTTGTTGAAGGACTCAGCTATTCGTCAAAAAGAAGCTGCTGCCGCTTCGGGGAGATTGAAACCGGAGTGCCAGCTGGGTAAGCCCCACTAAAGCACGCGTCACAGAATGTCCCGGGAGTGGCGCCCACTGCTCGATACAGCCCATCGAGCGATAGATAGGCCAGCGAGTCAACGCCGATATACGCCGAGATCTCTTCGAGTGAGTGTCGGGCAGCGATTAGTTCCTGCTTGTCAGGTGTATCGATTCCGTAATAGCACGGATCGGTAGTCGGTGGGGATGATATCCGCATGTGAACCTGCGTAGCGCCGGCTTGGCGCAGCATAGCCACTAGCTTTCGGCTGGTAGTGCCGCGTACGATTGAATCATCCACGACGATAATTGATTTTCCCGCAAGAACGGCAGGATTCGCATTAAGTTTGATCTTAACTCCGAAATCTCGAATCGACTGCTTCGGCTCAATAAATGTACGACCTACATAGTGGTTACGAACGAGCCCCATTTCAAAAGGGAGTTTAGCTGTCTCAGCATAGCCGATTGCTGCGGCCACTCCGGAATCGGGAACTGCGATGACTAGATCCGCATTGACTGGGTTCTCTCGCGCCAACTCGGCACCCATATTCTTGCGGAGCTGGTAGACATTCTTTCCAAATACATTCGAGTCGGGTCGGGCAAAATACACATACTCAAAGATACACGGTGCTTGCTTTGAGAACCCAAATGGGAAAAAGCTGTTCATCGTCCCATCTGGTAGCACCTCGATCACCTCACCCACAGCTACATCGCGTAGGTAGCGAGCCCCAATCAGATCAAAAGCACATGTCTCTGAGGCGAAAATAGTAGCGCCGTCCAGCTCTCCTATTGCAAGAGGTCGAAGTCCGTGACGATCGCGAGCGACAAAGAGCCGGTCTTCAAATAGGAGTAGGAGAGAGAAGGCCCCCTTTAATCTCTCAAGTGCAGCGATGACGCTTTCAGCTTTGGGTTTGGTTCGATCTGCGCGCGCGAGTAGATGCAGGACAATCTCGGTGTCGGAGGTTGATCCGAATATAGAGCCATCATCGATCAGCTCTTTGCGAAGTTCATCGGCATTTATGAGGTTACCGTTATGAGCAACAGCGACACAACCAAGAGATATATCGGCTACAAACGGTTGAACGTTAGCGAGCTTGTTGCCGCCCGCGGTGGTGTACCTCACGTGACCTATCGCTCTGCTTCCAGGGAGGCGAGAGAAATCAAAGTGATTGAAAACATCCGCGACTAATCCAAGCCCTTTGTGCACGTGGAAATGTGGCCTGGCGTCACCGTTTTTCTTTACGGAGACGACTCCAGCTCCTTCCTGTCCGCGGTGTTGCTGAGAATACAGACCGAGGTACGCTAAATTGGCGGCCTCAGCGTGGTTCCAGACGGCCATCAATCCGCACTCATCATGAAATTTATCGATTCGGAGCTCCATGGTGTTTCGCCCGTTGCTTAATCCTTAAAAATTTCATCGAGACCGTGGTGCCAGGTCTTATAAGCTTTTTCAGCTGGGATCTCGGCCACATTTTTAATCGCAATTGTATTACCGCCCACCGTACCTTCGGCGCTGATCGATAGACCAGAACTGGCGATCTCCTTACGGACAGCGTCTGCGTCGTTTGGCTTACAGCTAATCAGAAATCTCGCGCCGCTTTCAGCAAACAGTACGACATCGCCGCGCAGATTAGCCTGCGAGCATGTTATCGTGACCCCGCGAGGCAGAGTGTAATCAGAGAAGCATGCTTCAGCGAGCGCTACCGCTAACCCACCCTGAGAGAGGTCGTGGCACGATTGAAGGAGCCGTTTCTGAATGAGGCTCCGTATTGTATCACAGGTGCGTTTCTCAAGCGCATAGTTAAGGTGCGGGAGCTGACCTTTTTCGGTTGCATGAATCTCTGCTAGGTATGCGCTACCACCTAGGTCTGCTGCGCTTGTTTCTCCGACCAAAAGGACTAGATCGCCATCCTCCTTAAATGTCGAGGAGACCGCTTTAGAAGCGTCGTCTAGTAATCCTACTACGGCAAGAGTAGGCGTGGGCTGAATCCCCTGACCGTGGGTTTGGTTGTAGAGGCTTACGTTGCCACTTACTACGGGGATGTCAAACTCTTTTGCTGCCTCACCAAGCCCTTTGATGCTATGCGCTATCTGCCACATAGTTTCGGGTTGTTCTGGGCTTGGCATATTGAGACAGTCTGAGATTCCGATGGGAGTTGCTCCTGTTGCAGCGATGTTTCGACATGACTCTGCCAGTGAGAGCGCAGTCCCAAGATGCGCGTCTATCGCGCAATAGCGCGAGTTGCAGTCAAGAGAGACTGAGATGCCTTTCTCATTTCCGCGCGGTCCTTTGATTCGCACCATGCCTGCATCTCCGCCCGGATGCACAACCGTATTGGCCCGAACAGTCGAATCGTATTGATTGTACACCGCGTGACGCGAGCAGTTGTTTGGGCTGCCGAGCAGTGAGAGCCAGGTGTGGGCAAGATCCTTTGGCTGTGAAATTTCATTGAGTACAACCGGGCGGGTTAGACTCGGATCGGCAGGATGAGAGGTGGGCCACGAGTACTCCGGTACGGCACTGGTGAGCAGTTTTGCAGGCATATTTGAGATCATCTCCCCATGCCACAGCAGCTCAACATCGCCCCCTGCGATCACTTCGCCTATGGGAACAGCATCGAGCTCCCAGCGATTAAAGATTTTTATGAGCTTATCCTCTTCGCCTGATTTCACAATAAACAGCATGCGCTCTTGAGACTCTGAGAGCATAATTTCGTATGGATTCATGTGCGATTCGCGCTGGGGAACACGATCAAGATGGAGCCTGACACCGTTGTTGCCTCGGTCCGCCATTTCAAAGGAGGAGCTTGTTAGACCAGCAGCGCCCATATCCTGTACGCCCACAACACATCCGCTGCGGAATGCCTCTAAGCATGCCTCAAGCAGCAACTTCTCTTGAAATGGGTCACCTACTTGGACGGTAGGGCGCTTGGCATCCGAGTCGTCGCCGAATTCCTCGGAAGACATGCTGGCACCGTGTATCCCGTCTCGACCAGTTTTTGAGCCAACATACAAAACGACATTACCTACACCGCTGGCCGTACCGAGAAAAACTTCATCCTGGTTAACAACGCCGAGCGCGAAAGCATTCACGAGGCAGTTGCCATTAAACGACGGGTGAAACGCAAGCTCTCCTCCCACAGTGGGGATTCCCATACAGTTGCCATAGAAGCCGATTCCGTTAACTGCCCTGCGGAGCAGATATCGAGTTTTTGGTAGTGATGTGTCGCCGAAACGAAGTGAGTTGAGTAGCGCCACCGGTCGAGCGCCCATTGTAAATACATCTCGTAGGATTCCGCCGACTCCCGTTGCTGCGCCTTGGAATGGCTCGATGAATGAGGGGTGATTGTGACTTTCGACTTTGAACACTACCGCTTGATTATCACCTATGTCGACAACACACGCGTTCTCTCCTGGGCCAACGAGTACGCGCGGCCCTTTTGAGGGAAGGGTGCGTAGGTAGATCTTCGTGCTTTTATAAGAACAATGTTCCGAAAAAAGTGCTGACGCAATTCCGAGCTCAACCATGTTTATCGGGCGCCCCAGAGCGTTGGTTATCGCTTCGAATTCCGATGGTCGTAGGCCGTGTTCTTTGGCATCGGTTGCAGTGGCTGTGCGCATCCATGGGCGGCTTTCAGCGTTGGAGGGAGCGGAAGGGTGGGCCTCGGCGGAGCAGTGATTCATAGGCTGGTACTCTGGGAACGTTAGGCTCGTGAGGAGTGTATACTGTAGCGAAATTACTCTCAATCGTTACTGAGAGATTGTTTTACTTTCGACATAGCGATTGACACTGGATCAACGGCAAAAGCCTCTAGGCTTTTTCAAGAAAGCTCCTAGCTAGTTCGCCACCCTCGGACCGTGCCATTTCGCTCCGATTTTCTGTCGATCGCCATATATTGCTGCACTCGAGCGCTTTTCGACAACCGGTTTCGGAACCCTTGGGTTTTTCCCGTAAAACTAAATTGGACCGCTGTTTCGTAACTTTTTTTGGCGGGGCGCGTCTCTCGGTGCTGGACAGGCCGAATCGTAAAGACACCGTTTTCCGCATAGCCGCATCTTGCATGCTCGTCCGTAGGGTTTGTAAGGCCTTAAATTAACATCAAAAATAGCTTTAGCGCCGCATCCCCCTAGTTGGCTAGGCATGTTGCGCACTAAATCCTACTAAGTGATTTGCTTACTCCAGGGGTGTGAAACAGAGGATTAATCCGTCAAGGGAGGCAGCTTTTATGTCGACCTTTCCTTTAGACCCAATCAAATAAGGCTGTTGTGACATCCAACCCAATAAGGGGCGAGATCTAACCACAGCATTGCTATTGGGGTCTTTTCAGGTTGTGGGTCGTGACCGACTCGATTACCTTGAAATAGAGGGTAGTGATCTTCTTGTTTCAACGCCTCAAGGGAGGTGCGCAACGAGAGTCACTCTTAGCACAAGAGTTTTTAAGGTTGTTGTTGTTCGGGTCACGGAGAGGGCAGTGCGAGGATTCAGTTGAATTCTCAAAGCTAAAAGTCTTTAGGGTAGTGGTTGAGCACGTTCGTTAAGGAGAAGGTTCCATGAGTAACGATTTTCAAAAGTTAATCCAGGAAGACCGCGAGACCAGAAAGAAGTCTTCGTGGAAAGGCAACATGCTCGAATATCTCGAGCTCGTGCGAGAAAACCCGGTTATTCATAAGCTCGCTCACAAGCGCCTCTTTGACATGATGAACGACCGAGGCATGGTCGAAGTCGATCTCGAGCAGAATCCGCGCCTCAAGCGCATCTTCAAGGGTGAGAAGCTTAAGGTATACAATTTTTTCGCTGATGAGTTCTTCGGTATGGAGAAGACCATCAATCAGATCGTGCGCTACTTCCACTCCGCTTCGCTGAAAGGAGAGGAGAGTCGTCAGGTTCTGTACCTTGTTGGTCCGGTGGGATCAGGCAAGAGTTCGCTCGTAGAGCGGCTAAAAAAGGGGCTAGAACAGCTCCCTCCTTTTTACGCTATCGAAAATTGTCCAATGTTCGAGGAGCCTCTGCACCTCGTTCCGCGCCATCTGCGGAAAGAGTTTTCAAAGATGCTTGGAATTGAGATCGAGGGAGATCTCTGTCCGGTGTGCCGCTATCGCCTAAAAGAAGAGTTCCAAGGCAAGTGGGAAGACGTGCCAGTGCGTACGTACGATTTCAGTATCCGTGCAAAGCGCGGAGTTGGCGTTGTTCCGCCTGTCGACCCAAATAACCAGGACACGAGCGTACTGATCGGAGGAGAGGATATCTCCAAACTCGACCTGTACTCTGAGGGTGACCCGCGCGTGCTTGATCTTACCGGAGCTCTCAACGTAGGAAACCGCGGAATGGTTGAGTTCATCGAGGTCTTCAAAAATGAGACTGAGTATCTGCATGCGATGATTACAGCTACGCAAGAGAAATCGATCCCGGCTCCAGGCAGACACGGCATGATCTATGTCGATACCTGCATCGTGGCGCACTCAAACGAAGCTGAATGGAAGAAGTTTAAGAGCGACCACACCAACGAAGCGATCCTCGATCGTATCGTGACGGTCAAAGTGCCGTATAACCTACGGCTCTCTGAAGAGGTGAAGATCTATAAGAAGATTATTCGCCAGTCACAGTTCACGGCTGATATCGCTCCACACACGATCGAAATCGCCTCGATGTTTGCGATCCTGTCGCGTCTTGAGCCCACTAACAAGTGCGACTTGATGACGAAACTTAAGCTCTACAACGGCGAAGAGGTCGTTGAGAAGGGCAAGACTAAGCGCATCGATGTCGTTGAGCTGCGCGAGGAGGCTAAGAGTGAGGGAATGAGCGGCATCTCGACTCGGTTTATCATGAAGGCTCTTGATAACGCGCTCTCGGATAATATTGAGCAGAACGCGATTCACCCCATCTCAGTCCGAGAGGCTTTGGTGCACATGGTGAAAGAGGCTGACTTCGCTGATGACGTTAAGAAGCGTTACCTTGAGTTCCTACAGGATACCCTGCACAAGGAGTACCTCGAAGTGCTTGAGAAGGAGATCACCAAGGCATTTGTATACTCGTATCAGGAGCAGGCCGAGTCGCTGTTCCAGAACTATCTGGATCACGCTGAGTCGTACGTGACCAAGAAGAAGTTTAAAGATCGCAGCACCGGAGAGGTGTTAGAGCCTGATGAGGGCTTTATGAAGTCGATTGAGGAGCAGATCGCGATTATCGGTACTGCTTGCGATGGTTTCCGTCAGGAGGTTATCGCATATCTGTGGTCCGCTGGTCGTAGGGGCGAAAAGGTCAGTTACGAGTGCTATGAGCCACTCAAAGAGGCGATCGAGAAGAAGCTGATGGCGAGCGTTCGAGATGTATCTCGAATTATTACCAAGGCGCGAACGCGTGACGATGATCAGCACAAGAAATACAACCGCATGGTCGAGCAGTTAATCAGAAATGGGTACCCTGCTAGCTGCGTGGATATTATCCTTAAGTACGCAGCTAACAACCTCTGGAAGGATTAACCGCTTCGCTCGTGAGGTAGCCACGACGCACAACGGAGAGGGCGCTGTATCGCAGAGACGAGCAGCGCCCTAACCAAACGGAGTAGCTTAAAGTTCATGTCGACCATTTTTCGTCCCTATACTTCATCTTCGCAACGCTCTGACAGAAGTGCTCGCGACAGGATGCGGCATCGTCAGAAAATCAAAGATTCAATTCGAGATAATATCGGCGATATCCTCGCCGAGGAGTCGATCATCGGTCGGGATAGAGACAAGATCATCAAAGTCCCAATACGTTCGGTCAAGGAATACCGCTTTATTTACGGCGAAAATTCCCCAGGCGCTGCGCAGGGTGATGGACAGCAGAAGCCAGGAGATGTTGTCGACCCAGGTCAAGATGGCCAGGGGAAAGGGCAGGGGGCGGGCAGTCAAGGTGGAGTAGACGCCTTTGAGACAGATATCACGTTGGAAGAGCTGATCGCGATTATGTTCGACGACCTTGAGCTTCCTGAGTTAGAGAAGAAGGCCCTTAAGGAAGTAGTTTCTGAGGACGCTCGTAAGCGTAAGGGGCACCGTAAGGCAGGTATTAGACCACGACTCGATAAACGCGCCACCGCGCGCAATCGCGTACGTCGGAAACTTTCTGTCAAAGGCAGCCGAGGTGAGGATGTTGACGGCGAAGAGAAACGCTTCCCGTTTCACGAGGATGATATGAGTTACTTTCATATCGCTCCGACCACCCGTGAGGCCTCAAATGCAGTCATCTTCTGCATCATGGATACCTCCGGTTCGATGGGTACTGTGAAGAAATACCTAGCCAGAAGCTTCTACTTCCTGCTGTATCAGTTTGTTCGGCAGAAGTATGCAAATGTTGAGGTGGTGTTTATTGCGCACCATACCGAAGCTAAAGAGGTTTCGGAGAGCGATTTCTTTCATAAGG
>Ga0315904_10007201_pt1 | contig 14982 bp, 13 predicted proteins | sample LakEriMetagenome_6_FD_203529 | JGI IMG/M metagenome (GOLD analysis project Ga0315904, IMG submission 203529) | Freshwater fungal communities from buoy surface, Lake Erie, Ohio, United States - Buoy 12 MA120 | ecosystem: Environmental > Aquatic > Freshwater > Lake | place: USA: Lake Erie, Ohio... | reverse complement strand
TCCCTTGAGCGCGATCCGGCGCCGTCTCCTGCGCAGGGCGGCCCCGAAACCTCGGGCGATCGTTCCTCCCAATCGGGAGGACGCGGGCGTCACCCGTACCCGGGCCCGGATGCCGGTTCCCGGAGCGACGGCCGGACGGACGCCCCCGCCTCTTCGTCCCGCACCTCCTCGGCCAAGGCGTCCGCGGCGACGTCCGAGCGCTCTTCACACCGACTCCTCGAATCCTGGGCCTGAAGCATGACCGTCGACACTTCCAGCCGAAACCTGGCCAATTCCTTCGGGACACCCGCGCCCACCGGTCCGAGCCAGAATCTTGATCCGTCCGGGGCCGAGTTCCAGGGGCGCAAGCCCAATCGCACCCTCAACCAGGACGATTTCTTCAAGCTCATCGCCGCCCAGTTCTCCTATCAGGATCCCCTCAATCCTCAGAAGGACACCGATTTCATCGCGCAGATGGCCCAGTTCAACACGCTGGACCAGACCCGGCTCATGCAGGCCGACCTGTCCGGATTGCGTTCCCAGTTCAAGGGGCTCCAAGCCAACCAGTTCCTCGGGCAATGGGTTTCCCTCCAGGATCCGGCCACCAAGTCCACCGTCGAGGGATTGGTGAGCGAGGTCCGTTTCAACGGGGGCGAGCCCCAGGTCGTCGTCGGTGAGGTTCCGTACGATCTTTCACGCGTCACCCTGATGCGCTCGCCGACCGGCACGGCGGTCCCTCCAACCACCCCCAATCTCAACCCCAATCCAGGCACCGACACCGGGGCCGACGCGGCTGGCAAGGCCGCCAAGGCGGCTCCGATCAGTGCCGCGCAACTCAAGTTCCTTCCAGAGAAGATGGGCCAAATCCTTGGTTCGATCATGCAGTAAACCCATAACATCCTGACAATACCATGCTCAGATCCCTCAACACCGGAATCAGCGGACTCCGCTTCCAGCAGGACAAACTGGACGTCATCGGAAACAACATCGCCAACGTGAACACCGTCGGTTTCCGGGCCGGACGCGCTCAGGCGATCGATGTCTTCAGCCAGAAGCTCTCCGAATTCTCCACGAACTCCAGAACCTCCGAGGTCGGCAGCGGCGTGGCGCTTTCCTCCGTCACGAGCAGTTTCGGCCAGGGGACGATCGATTCGACCGGGCAGCCCTATGACATGGCCATCGACGGCAGTGGCTTCTTCATGGTGCGCGACACGGCCACCAATTCGCTGTACGCCACCCGTGCGGGAGATTTCCGCGCCGACGCCAATGGATTCCTGACGACCGTCGACGGTTACCGGGTCCAGGGCGAGATCCCCGGATCCCCGGGTGTGTCCAGCGACATCAAGATCACCCTCACTCCCGCCACTCCCGCCCTTCCCGCCGACACCGAGGCCGTCTCGTGGCGCATCGATCCCAATGGCGACGTGAAGCTCACCCTCCGGAGCACCCTCGTCCCGCCTCCGGCGACCCCGCCCGAGCCGCTGAAGATCGCCCAGATCCAGGTCCAGACGTTCCGGGATGTCAATGCCTTGACCAAGGTCGGCAACAACCGCTTCGGCAATCTGGCGGCGGCCGGTCCGATCGGCATGGGTACCCCCGGCCAGGCGGGCCGCGGTCAGTTGCGGTGGCAGACGCTCGAACAGGCGAATGTGGACTTGGCGACCCAGTTCACCGACCTTATGGTCACCCAGCGTGGGTACCAAGCCAACGCCAAGATCATCACCACTTCCGATGAGATCTTGCAGGAACTGATCAACCTCAAGCGCTGATCCTGATCGGCAGTCCAACAGCCATGGCGTCCCCAGCCTCTGAAAAACGAGACGATTCCGCTTCGGGATCGTCCGGCGGCATCAAGGCGATGTTGCCGTTGATCCTGAACATCGTCCTGATGCCGGTGATCGCGTTCCTGATGACCCAGTTCGTCCTGCTCCCCGCGCTCAACAAGTCCAGCGCGGCCCCGAAAGGGGGCGAGGCCGCCGCACCCGCCGGTGACGCCCATGGGGATGGCCACGGTTCCTCCGACCACGGCGCGGGAGCCTCCTCGGAGGGCGACCATGGCGGTGGTGGTGGGCATGGCTCCGATGCGCCGTTGCCGGGCTCCGGTGGGAGCATCGGTGCCAGTGCGATCACCGTCATGATGGATGCGGTCACCGTCAACGTGTCGGGCACCATGGGTTCCCGGTTGATGATGGCCAAGATCGGTCTGCGCGGAAACAGTTCGGGCTTGAAGACCCTGGTCGACAATCGCAAGGACGACCTTCGGGACGCGGCCTCCACCCTGCTCGGGACCAAGACCCTGATGGACATCGAACGACAGGGTTTCCGGAACACGGTCAAGGCCGAGCTCAAGGCATCCTTCCTGAAGCTCCTGGGTCAGGGGGCCTTCACCGATGTCGTGATCCCCGAGTTGGCCATCCAATAGGCCCTTCCAAACCCGAACTCCTCCGAAACGCGTATGTCGGAACCGATGGGATCCATGGGAGACGTCCTCTCCCAGTCGGAGGTCGAGCGCCTGCTCCAACAGGTGCAGGACGAGGAGTCGAACACCGTCGTCCTCCAATCCAACGGGCGGAAGAGCAACCAGAGCCGCGATTCCATCGCCGCCTACGACTTCCGCACGCCGGTCTTCCTCTCCCCGTTCGAGCTGCGGAAGCTGCGCATCCATCACGAGGAGTTCATCCAGGCCCTGGCCGCCCGCCTCTCCATCTACCTCCGGGTCGAGTTCGGAATGCAGATGTGCCAGCTGCACACCACGTCCTTCCGTGACTGGTGCGAGAATCTCAACAGCCCCACCCACATCTCCCTGTTCCGGATCGAACCGCTCCGGGGCATCTGCCTTCTGGATGTCCCCCCGCGCCTCGGCCTGACCATCGTCGATCGGCTCCTCGGCGGGCCTGGCACCTCGGTCTCGGGCACCCGCGAACTCTCCGAGCTCGAGGTCACCCTCCTCGACCAGGTCGTGCTCCTGATGCTGACGGAGTGGTGCACCCATTGGGCCAGATACCGGGACCTCCGGCCGGCGTTGTTCGGCCATGAGACCAACGGGCTGTTCCTGCAGACGGTCGATCCGGACGCGATCATGCTGGTGTTGGCGATCGAAGCCCGCGTCAACGACTGCACCGAGACGATGCAGATCGCGTTCCCTTATTGGACCATCGAACCGATCGTCCAGCTGTTGAGCGCCCGCCTCAAACCGGGTCCTGAAGACCTGCCGGACATCCCCACCGAGCAGGAGCGCGGGTGGAACACCCACTATGACGACGCCCCCATGCCGGTCTCGGCCGAATCCAACGGATTGAAGCTGCGGGCCAAGGACGTGGTGGGGCTCCGGGTGGGCGACATCGTCCCGCTGCCGCCCGAGTTCGCGGAGCGGGTGCAGGTGAAGCTGGCCTCGGAGAAGAAGTTCTTCGGCCGTCTCGGCACCGTCGATGGCCGCTGGGCCGTCGAGATCGATGAAGTGACCCTGGGTTCCAACCCGCCAAGAACCGCCACATGAGCCAAACCACCGACCTTTCCATCCTGCTGGACGTGCCCGTCGAGGTGAGCGTCCAACTCGGATCCTGCAACATCCCGATGCGCGAGGTGTTGAACCTGACCACCGGCTCCATCGTGCAGCTCGACAAGGTGGCCGACGCACCCGTCGATCTCCACGTCAACACCAAGCTGGTCGCCCGTGGCGAGGTGGTGGTGGTGGACAACCGCTTCGGCATCAAGATCACCGAACTGTTGACGGCCCTCTGAGGCCTGCGGGATGGATCCGCCAATGTGGCCGGATCCCGTCATCGGCCCGATCCCGGCATCGGCACAAACCCCGCATCGTCCCGCCGAAGCCATCCATCCACCCGGACTGCGCCGGGACTGCTCCGCCACCCGTTGCTTTCAGCCGCGGAAGGGGCAGGATGTCCGGCATGTCCCGTCGGCCCCTGCGTCGCTTCCACCGAGTCCTGCGCGGCACGCTGCTCTCCGCACTGCTGGCCCTGCCCCATCGGGCAAGCGCCGCCACCGACGGGCCGCCTCCGGTCCCCCGGTTCTCGATGGACCACGTGGACCAGTCCGTGGACCCCAAGGTGGACTTCTACGGGTTCGCCACCGGCGCCTGGCGTCGCAACAACCCGGTGCCGGCGGACAAGTCGCGATGGGCCGGATTCGACGAGCTGCAGGAGCGCAATTGGTGGTTGATCCGCGACATCCTGTCCTCGGCCGCAGCGGATACCCGCGCCGCGGCCGGGTCCCCCGTCCGGCAGGTGGGTGATTTCTTCGCCGCCGCCATGGACACCAACCGGATCGAGCGGTTGGCCTTCGCCCCGTTGGACCCGGAATGGGATCGGTTGAGGTCCGTGAAGGATCCAGAAACGGCGATGGCGCTCCTGGCGCACTGGCATGTCCGGGGCATCACGGCTGGGTTCGGGATGAGCGTGCAGCCGGATGCCAAGAACAGTGCGGTGTACGCCCTCCACCTGGGCCAGGGAGGCCTCGGGCTCCCGGATCGGGACTACTACCTGGCCGAGGGATTCGCCCGCCAGCGCGAACAGTACCAGGAACACATCGCCGCCCAGCTGCGGCTCCTCGGCGACGGGCCCACGGAGGCCAAGGCCTCGGCGGAAGCCGTCCTGGCCCTGGAGACCCGCCTCGCCAAGACCTCCCGCACGCGCACCGAATTGCGGGACCGGGAAAAGAACTACCACAAGCTCTCCCGCACCGAGCTGGGGCAATTGACCCCGAGGCTGCCCTGGGCCGCCTATTTCGAGGCGGCGGGCATCGCCGTACCCGAGACGGTCATCGTCGGACAGCCCGAGTTCTTCCGCGAACTGGACCGCATGGCCACCGAGGTCGAGGAGGGGCATTGGCTCGCCTACCTGCGATGGCATCTGGTGGCCAGCCTGGCCGAGCACCTGCATTCGGCGCCGGCCGACGAGGCCTTCGGCTTCTACGGGACCGCCCTGCGCGGGCAGCCTCGCCCGGAGCCCCGATGGCAACGCACCGCGAAGGCGGTCGACGGGGCGCTCGGCGAGGCGCTGGGCCGACTTTACGTCGAGAAGCACTTCCCGCCGGCCGCCGCCGCCAGGATGTCCGAACTCATCGCGAATCTTCGGGCCGTGTTCCGGGATCGCCTCACCAAGCTGGAATGGATGGGGGAGGCCACCCGTCGGCAGGCTCTGCGCAAGTTCGATCGCTTCACCGAGAAGGTCGGGCATCCCAAGGAATTCCGGGACTATTCGGGCCTGGAGATCCGGCGCGACGACCACCTCGGCAACGTCCTGCGCGCCCAACTCTTCGAATCCCGCCGGGAATTGGCACGGATCGGGAAGGCGGTGGACCGTGCCGAGTGGCACATGACGCCGCAGACGGTCAACGCCTACTTCAGCCCGCCGCTCAACGAGATCGTGTTCCCTGCGGGCATCCTCCAGCCGCCGTTCTTCGATCTGGAGATGGATGATGCGGTCAATTACGGGGCGATCGGCGTGGTCATCGGCCACGAGATCACGCACGGGTACGACGACCAGGGACGCAAGCAAGACGCCGACGGCAATCTGCGCGACTGGTGGACCGAGGCCGATGGCAAGGAGTTCGACCGGCGCGCCGCGAAGGTCGTCGAGCAGTATTCGGCCTACGAGGCGCTGCCCGGCAAGCGGGTCAATGGTCGGTTGACCCTGGGTGAGAACATCGCCGATCTCGGCGGCACGAGCATCGCCTACGAGGCGCTCCAGCGGGCGTTGGCCAAGGATCCCGCCCGTCGGAAATCGATCGATGGAATGACCCCGGAGCAGCGCTTCTTCCTGAGCCTTTCGCAGCTCTGGCGGGTGAACTGGCGCGAGGCCGAGCTTCAGCGCCGACTGGTGGTGGACCCCCATTCCCCGGGCCAGTTCCGCGGGGTGGGTCCGCACGTGAACCTGCCCGAATTCTATCGGGCCTGGGGCATCACCGAGACCTCGCCCCTCTGGAGGAAGCCCGCCGACCGGGCGAACATCTGGTGACGCCCGGATCGGCCGAAGTCATGGACCGGGAATGGATCCACCGTGGATCGGAACCCGGTCGGGCCGCCTGCGGATTCACCAGGGCAAGCTGAAGGTCTTGACGTAGCTGTAGCCCTTGATGGCCTCGATGACCCCCTCCTTGATGCCCAGACCGCTGTCCTTGATCCCGCCGAAGGGCGAGCTTTCGACGCGGAATCCGGGCACCTCGTTGATGTTCACCGTGCCGCAGCGCAGGGTCCGGATCGCCTTCAGCGCGTGGGGCAGGTTGTTGGTCACCACGCCCGAGCTGAGCCCGTAGGCCGTGGCATTGGCGACGGTGAGCGCGTCGTCGAGATCGCGGACCGTCACGATGGGGGCGAGCGGACCGAAACTCTCGCAGACCACCATCCGGCAATCGCGCGGCACCCGGTCGATCACCGTCGGTTGCAGCAGGGCACCCCGCCGCTCGCCTCCGATGAGCACCCGCGCGCCCTGGGCCACGGCCTCCTGGACCACCGACTCCAGCGACTTCGCCGAGGCCTCGTCGATGACCGTCCCCACCTTGGTCGCCTCGTTCGAGGGATCGCCGCAGACGTATTCCCGTGTCTTCTCGACCAGCGCCCGGGTGAAGGCCTCGGCGATGGATTCCTGCACGAGGATCCGCTTCACCGCGGTGCAGCGTTGGCCGGAATTCCGGTAACTGCCCTCGGCGGCCAGCGTGACCGCGAGTTCCAGGTCGGCATCCTCGAGGATGATCAGGGGGTCGTTGCCGCCCAGTTCCAGGACCAGTTTCTTGTAGCCCGCGGTGGCGGCGATCCTCTTGCCCACGGGCACGCTGCCGGTGAAGGCCACCACCTCGACCTCCGGGTGTCCGACCAGCACCTCGGCCACCTCGGACGTGGGTCCGAGCAGCACGCTCAGCATGGGGCCCGGCAGGCCCGAGGCATGGAGCAGCTCGGCGAAGCGGAGGGCGACCAGCGGGGTCTTCTCGGAGGGCTTGAGGATGATCGGTGTGCCCGCGGCGATGGCGGGGCCGACCTTGTGGGCCACCTGGTTGAGCGGGTGGTTGAACGGGGTGATGGCCACCGCGCAGCGCAGCGGTTCCCGGGTGGTGAAGATCTTGCGGGCCTTGCCCTGGGCGGAGATGTCGCAGGAGAAGATCTGGCCGTCGTCGCGCAGGGCCTCCATGGCGGCGAAACGGAGCACATCCACCGTGCGGCCGACCTCGTACCGTGCCTCTCGCAGGGCCAGGCCGGCCTCGGACGTGATGATGCGGGCGAATTCCTCGCGCCGGCTCTCCAGGGCCGACCGGGTCTTCTCGAGGATCTCCGCCCGCTGGTACCGGGTCGGCGTGTCGCGGAAGCCGGTGGCCGCGGCGATCGCCTCCAGCGCATGCCGGCGCGAGGCCTGGGTGACCGTGCCTGAGACGGACTGGTCGTAGGGGTTGCGGACGGTGAGGACGGAATCCGAATCGATCGGTTTTCCGGCGACAAGGCTCTGGAGGTTCATCGGGTGTGGAAAAACGGGATCAACGGGCATTGCGGGAGGCGGGCAGGGCTTCGGCGAAGGCCTCCAGGAAACCCGCCAGTTCGGTTTCGGAGTGTTCGAGCGACAGGTACAGCTTGGTGCCCATGGGGTTGAGGAAGACGCCTCGGGACAGGAGTTCCAGCATCAGACGACCGCCGCGGGTCCGGTCGCTGGCCAGCCACGAGGCCTGGTCGGTCACCGGTGTCGCCGAGAAGGCCACCTGTCCCAGGGGGCCGTCGCCCAGGATCCGCGCCGATTCCCCGGCGCTCCTCACCACCGACTCCATCCCCGCCCGGAATCGGCGGCCCAGGGCGTGCAGGGCATCATGGACGCCCGGTTGGAGCAGGATGTCGAGGGTGGCCATGGCGGCGGCGCAGGAGACGGGGTTGCCCCCGGTGGTCGAGGCGCTCCAGGTGTAGCGGGGCCCCGGAAGCCGGCGTTCCTCCAGCACCTCCATGACATCGGCGCGGCCCGCGAAGGCTCCGATCGGAAAACCGCCGCCGAGGGCCTTCCCATAGGCCACGAGGTCCGGGACGACCCCGTAGTATTCCTGGGCCCCGCCGGGAGCGAGCCGGAAGCCGGTCACCACTTCATCGAAGATCAGGACGATCCCATGGCGACGGGTCCGTTCGCGGAGACCCTCCAGGAATCCCGGACGAGGCACGAGGCATCGATGCAGGGGTTCGACGATCACCGCCGCCAGCGACGATGCATGGGTGTCCAGGATCCGGGTGGTGGTCTCGAGATCGTTGTACGGGGCCACGAGGACGTCCTGTTCGGTCCAGGGGGCACCGGCCCCGGCCGCATCGCAGGTCGGCAGATCGGTGGGGCGGCTGTGGATCATTCCCGCCACGCCGACCGGGTGCTGACCATGGTAGGCTCCCTCGAAGCGAAGCACTTTCGGGCGTCCGGTCGCCGCATGGGCCACCCGCAGGCAGAGCATCGTCGCCTCGGTGCCCGAGGCGACGAACCGGATGCGCTCGGCGCAGGGGCTCACCGAGCAGATGCGCTCGCCCAATTCGATCGATCGGCGATGGAGGGACGCGAAGTTCACGCCTTCCTTGGCCGCGGTGGATGCGGCTTCCACCACCTGCGGATGCGCGTGACCCACCAGCGCCGACCCCCAGGCCATCGTGAAGTCCATGAACTCCCGACCCTGCGTGTCCCAGATCCGGGCCCCGCGGCCCCGCTCCGGCACCACCAGCCGTTCGGGCGGGATCCCGAATTCGCCGTTCGAGCCCCCGGGGAAGATGCGGAGCGCCCGGTCGATCCAGGTGTCGGTGGGATGGGTCATGCGGCGATCAACGGGCGGTGGTGCCGTTGCAGGTGAAGTCGAAGATGTCGAAATTCCGAGGATCGCCCAAGGCCCGGGCGGCATGGTCCGGGCGCAACGGATGACTCAGGATGAAGGGCACCATCTCCTCGTATCGGCCGCCGTGGGATCGGAGACCGCCCTCGATCGCCTTCAGGTCGTGGTAGGCAGGTGTCCGGCCGATGACCGCATCCCGACCCGAGCAGACCACCAGGTCGCCCATGCGGTCGGCGGGCAATTCCATCAGGCGCGCGGCCCGATCGCGGGGCAGCACCTCGGTGATGCCGGGCAGGGCGCCCACGAAGTCGAGCACCTCGTCCAGCGGCACCGACCGATCGGTCGGCAGATGGACCTGGGCGAACGAGCCGAGGGCGCCATGGTGGACCACATACGGGTCGGTGATCGGCAGGATCACCCGGAACCCCCCGCCCCAGCGCGCGTTCAATTCCGATTCCAGATAGACGACGTTGGGGGAACCGTCGGCCCGCTGCTTGGAATTCATGCCGTGGTCGGCGGTGATCCCCACCACGGCGCCCAGCGACAGGAGTCGCCCGACCTCCGCGTCGATGCCGGCATAGAAGGCCAGGGCCTCGGGGGCGTCCGGCACGTACTTGTGCTGCATGAAGTCGGTGGTGCTCAGGTACAGGAAATCGGCCCGTCCCGCCTGGAGCAGTTCGACGCCCGCCTTCAGCACGTAGAGCGAGGCGTCTCCCGAGTAGATGGCCGGGGTCGGGCCCACCAGGGCCTCCACGCCCTCGATGCCATGGGTGGCCACGACCGCATCCCGGGCCTTTTCCGAGGAGAAGGCGATGCCGCCCCGGGCGATCAGGCCGCTGGCGAAGATGTCCCGCAGCTTCTCCTTGGCCGTCACCACGGCCACCTTGCGGCCGGCCTCCTGGGCGGCAGGGAACAGCGTGGGCACCCGCAGGAACTTCGAGGAATTCATCATCACCTCCTGGCCGATCGAGGGGTCGTAGAAGAAATTCCCGCCGATGCCGTGGACCGCCGGGGGCACGCCCGTGACGATCGCGCTGTTGTTCACGTTGGTGAAGGTGGGCATCGCCGCGCGGGCCGTGCCGCGCCATCCCTGGACAGCCAGGCGCTGGACGCGGGGCATCAGGCCGCGGGCGATCGCCGCATCCAGGTAGGCGTCTGCGGAGCCATCCAGGCAGAGCACCGCCACGGGACGGGCGGGCGGGGTGTAGGTGCGTCCGTTGACGGTGAAGGATCCAGGGGCCGGGTTCATTGCTTCCGGACAGGATGCACCGATGGATTTCCGGAGGGAATCCGAGAAGTCTCCCGGTTTCCGCCTCCCGGACGCGGTGGTGATGCGATGTCCTTGTCGCGCGAGCGGGGTGGCACCACCCTCCGGGCATGGCCGCCGCGCTTGAACTCCGCCAGGTTTCCAAGTCCTTCGGGCAGTTTCATGCGGTTCGGGAATTGTCGATGTCGGTGCCCCGGGGCGCGGTCTACGGATTCCTGGGTCCCAACGGGGCCGGCAAGACCACCAGCCTGAGGATGATCCTGGGGATGCTCCTGCCCGATTCCGGAGAGTTGTCGGTGCTGGGTTCTCCCTCGGCGATGGCCGTCCGCGATCGCGTGGGCTACCTGCCCGAGGAGAAGGGGTTGTACCGGAACATGACGGCCTCGGCGGTGATCGCCTATTTTGCGACGCTCAAGGGGTTGTCCGCCGCCGGTGCCCGGGCCCGGGCCCGGGAATTGTTGGGTCGGTATGGCCTGGGTGATTTCGCCGACAAGAAGGTGGAGACCCTGTCCAAGGGCATGGGCCAGAAGGTGCAGGTGTTGGCATCGATCGCCCACGACCCGGAACTGGTCCTCTTCGACGAACCCTTTTCGGGTCTCGATCCGGTCAACCAGGAGGTCCTGGAGGAGGTGCTCGAGGACCTCAAGGCCCGGGGAGCCACGATCCTCTTCTCGACCCACGTCATGGCGCATGCCGAACGCCTGTGCGATCGCCTGTTGGTCCTCGGCGGTGGCCGTCGCTTGTTCGAGGGCACCCCTTCGGAGGCGCGAGCCCTGCTTCCGGTGGTCGTCACGCTGGAAACCTCGGGGAACCCGCCGATCCCGGAAGCCCTTCCCGGGGTGAGGGGTTCCGTGGGCGAAGGCCCCGGTCGATGGCGCCTGGAACTGGAACCCGGGGCGTCGGCGTCGGCGTTGCTGGAGGCCTGCTTCGAGAGATCCCTCCGACTGAGGCGTTTCGAGGTGCGCGAGCCGGACCTGCATGAGGTTTTTGTCCACCTGGTGGGCCCCGCCGCCCGGGAGGCCAGCCTCCGATGAGGAACGCCTTGCTGATCGCCGTCCGGGAATTCCTGGGCAACGCCAAGACCCGGGGATTCTGGTTCGGCATCCTCCTGGTGCCGCTCCTGGGCATCATCGCTTCGCAGGTGCCGTTGTTCCTGGCCCGGAAGGGCACGCCCACCCGTCATTTCGCTCTGGTGGACGCGACGGAGGCCGGTCGCGGGGGGCGGGTGGTCCTCGAGCATCTCCAACGGGCCGAGCAGCGGCGCGAGTATTTCCATTTCCGGGAATGGCTCGGACCGAGATGGGCGTCCGGGAATCCCCTGCCGGCTGTCGATCGAGGCGATCCCTCGTGGCGGGAATTGCAGGAGCGGGTGGCGCCCTTGCTCAAGGCCGACGCGGGCCGGTTCTCGCCCCCCGAGCCCCAGCATCGCCGGGTTCCGCTCCCGCAGGGGTTGGAATGGCGTGGAGAGCTTTCCGAATTCGAGGCCCGGTTGCGCGATTGGATGCGGGAGGATCCTGTGCTCCACGTCGAGGGCTCGCCGGAACCGGTGCCGTTGTTCGCCGTGGCGATCCTGCTGGAGGGCGCCACTCCGGAGGCTCCACCCGTCCTCAGGTTCTGGTCGGCCAATCAGGCCGACCAGCGATTGCGGGACCGGATGGTGGAGGCGCTTTCCCGGGATCATCGGAAGCGCGAGTACGCCCGCCTCGGCATGGATCCCGAGACGGTGTCCCGCGTGGAGGCCATCGAAGCCCAGGTGATCGACCTCAATCCCCGCAAGGCCGCGGGTGAGGAGCGGGTCGGGGTGGCCGACCAGTTGAGGCAATGGGCTCCCAGCGCCTTCGTCTACCTGCTGTGGATCGCCGTCTTCAGCGTATCGCAGATGCTGCTCAACTCGCTCATCGAGGAGCGCTCCAACCGGATCCTCGAGGTGCTGCTCTCGTCGGTGACGCCCCTGGAATTGATGGTCGGCAAGCTGATCGGCGTCGCCGCCGTCGGGGTCGTCATGGCGCTGACCTGGATCGGGTCGATGGTGCTCGTGACCGTCGGCATGATCCACACGTCGGGCGCGGCGGCGGTGGCTCCCGATTCGATGGTCTCCCGGCTGCCGATGGAATTGGCGACACTGCTGGGTGATTCCTGGCTGTTGCCGGCCTTCGGTCTCTATTTCCTCCTGGGATACCTGTTCTACTCCGGGCTCATCCTGGCGCTGGGCAGCACCTGCAGCGATCTGAAGGAGGCCCAGAATTTCACCGGCGTCATCACGCTGTTCATGATGGTCCCCCTGGTCTCCATCATGTTCATCCCCAGGGATCCGAACGGTCCGGTGGCCACGCTGCTGTCGTGGATCCCGCCATACACGCCCTTCGTGATGATGAATCGGGTGGCGGCCGGCCCACCGATGCGCGACGTCGTCGGCACCCTGCTGTTGCTGGTTCTGTCGGATGTGGCGGTGCTCTGGGCCTGCGCGCGCATCTTCAAGACCGCCGTCTTGCGGACCGGTCAACCGGCCTCGTGGGTGCAGTTGGCCCGATGGGTGGTGGGCCGGTTCTAGAGGCCCATGGCGAACCTTGGTCCAGGGACCTGGACGGATCCATCGTCGGGGTCCGATGCCGGTGGGACCTCCCGGTCCGAAGTCCGGCACCGGAATCGCTTTGCCGTGCGACCTTTGCGGGCACGGCAACGCGGCGACTTCCCCTCCCGGAGAAGTCGCCGCCGCCTCGAGCCGATCCGGTGATCCGGTTCACTCCTTCTCGGGCCGGGGCGGACGGCCGCCGCGGTCAGGACCGCCAGGACCGCCAGGACCGCCAGGACCGCGGCCGCCACCCGGACGGGCCGGTCGCAGTTCGTCCTCGGTGAGCTTGCCGTCGCCGTTCTTGTCCAACTTGGTGAGGGCGGCCGAAGCGTTCCGGATCTCGTCGGCATCCAGGACGCCGTCATGATTGGCGTCCAGCGCCTCCATCAGCGGGGGAATCATCCGAGGCCGTCCCGCGCCGGGGCCACCGGGGCCCCCGGGACCACCCGGACCCCCGGGAGGCAGGGGGCGTTCCTCATTGGCGGCGATGGCGGTGACGGTCGCGCCGGCCAAGGCCAGCGCCAGCAGGGTGCGATTCAGTGTGTTCATGGTGTGTGTCCTTCTGTGGTTGTTTCGTTGATCTTGACGCCCGGCGAACGGTCGCCGTGTCGTTCTGAAGACATAAGACACTCCCCCTGTAATGAAATGATGTGTCCCGAAGGGAAAATTGTTAAGCAGCGGTAAATATCCGCCCGGGTTGCCGGCGGCCCGCATAGCCTCGCCCCAGGTCGAAACGGAACCGGTTACCCCGATCTTGCCATGAAAACCCATCCAGCGGACCCGACGTCCCACGATGCCCAGCCCCGCATCCTGGTCATCGACGACGATCGGAAGCTCTGCCGGTTGATCCGGGACTACCTCGCACCCATGGGATATGTCGTCGAGGCCGTGCACACGGGCCCGGAAGGCGTGGGACGTGCGGTGGACGAGGCCTGGCACGCGGTGCTGTTGGACCTCATGTTGCCGGGTCTCGACGGCTTCGAGGTCCTCCGGCGGATCCGTGCCAAGTCCGACGTGCCGGTGCTCATGCTCACGGCCCGGGGCGATGAGGCCGATCGGATCGTCGGGCTCGAAATGGGTGCGGACGATTACCTCCCCAAGACCTTCTCGACCCGCGAGCTCCTGGCCCGATTGCGTGCGGTCACCCGGCGCTCGGTCCGATCCCAGGGGCCCGAGTCCGCCGCGGACGAGGAATGGGTCGTGGGCCCGCTGCGGGTCCGTCCGGCCTCCCGATCGGCGGTCCTGGGCGATGCGCCGTTGGCGCTCACCCCGGTCGAGTTCGACCTGCTGGTGTCGTTGGCCAAGGCCCGGGGTCGCGTCAAGACCCGTGAAGCGCTGCTCGACGAGATCCGGGAGCGTGATTACGACGTGTTCGATCGCTCGATCGATGTGCACATCTCGGCCCTCCGGCGGAAGCTCAACGACGACCCGAAGCATCCGCGTTTCATCCGCACGCTGCGTTCCGCCGGCTACATGATGGTCGACCCGGAGGATCCCGAATGACCCTGCGCCTGCCGCTCTTGGGTCGGATCCTGGCGTGGTCGCTCCTGAACCTGCTGATCCTGGCCGCCGCCTTCGGGGTCTTCGTGTGGACCGAGCTCGGTGGCGAGTCCCTGCTGGGGAGGATCGCGGGGGAGCGGTCGCAGGCCGCGGCCGGCGCGCTCCTCTCGGAACTCCGGGAGCGCCCGATCCCCGAGTGGGAACGCGCCCTGGCCCGGTTCGAGGAGGCCTACCCCGTCCGGGTGTTGCTGATCCGCGAGGATGGTTCGCGCTTCCTCGGAGCCCAGCTGGACGTACCCGCGGAGGTCCTGTCGCGACTCCGTGACCTGGGTGCGGGATCCGGGATGGAGGAACGGAGGCCCGGCCCTCCGCCGGGGATGATGCCCGAGGATCGGTTCGACGCCGGACCGCCGGGCAACCTCGGGCCGCCACCCCCGCGATTCGGTCCACGGTCTCCGATGGGTGGGCCGAGGGTCTTCCTGAGGGCCGGCCGCCCGTCGCGGTATTGGTTGGTCCAGGTGGGCCCGATCCGCGGTCCCGGCATCCCGAGGGGGGTGCGTCTGGCGATGGTCTCGGAAAGCCTCTCGGCCGGAGGCCTGTTCTTCGACGTCCGGTCGTGGCTCTGGGCCGCCACGGCGGTGATCGCCGTCTCGGTGCTCTGGTGGCTGCCGTTCGTGCGGGGCATCACCCGTTCGGTGTCCCGGATCTCGGAGGCCACCGGCCGCATCGCCGAGGGGCGTTTCGATGCCCGGGTTCCCGAGGATCGCGGCGACGAGTTGGGTCGGTTGGGCGCGTCGATCAACCGGATGTCCGGGCGCCTCGAGGGGTTGGTCCACGGGCAGAAGCGGTTCCTCGGGGACGTCGCCCACGAACT
>Ga0315904_10007199_pt1 | contig 14983 bp, 14 predicted proteins | sample LakEriMetagenome_6_FD_203529 | JGI IMG/M metagenome (GOLD analysis project Ga0315904, IMG submission 203529) | Freshwater fungal communities from buoy surface, Lake Erie, Ohio, United States - Buoy 12 MA120 | ecosystem: Environmental > Aquatic > Freshwater > Lake | place: USA: Lake Erie, Ohio... | reverse complement strand
GCGGCCATGGTCGGTGCCGGTGATCGCCACCGCACTGGCATCCTTCCCCGCCTTGGCGAGCGCGCCCATCAGCGCTTCGGACTGCATTTTCGAGCCCGGACGCTCGGCGACATAGAGCGCAAGCCAGTGGGGCGCATCCTTGCCTCCCACGTGCGTGATCGGGGAGAGCGCCTTCTGCCGCGCCGGATCGGTGCCGAACACATCCTTGTAGAGCGTCGGCAGCTCCATCGTCGGGGTCGCGGCCGCGGTCATCACGTCATAGCCCGCTCCGTCGAGCAGCACGACGCCGCGAATCGCCCCAAAGGCATCGCCCGCATATTGCGGATCGCTCGCCACCAGCGCGGCGAGATGCGCGCCGGCGCTGTGGCCCATCAGCACGATTGTGTCGGGATCGAACCCGCCGGTCTCGGCCTGGGCGCGCAAGGCCTTGAGCGCGGCGCCGAGATCGGCGGCTTGGCTTTCGACCGGCGCATCGGGCAGCAGGCGGTAGCCTGCCGAGGCAAAGACGTAGCCAGCCTCCTTGAAGTGCTGCGGCTTGGCCTGCACATGGCTCCGGTTGCCGATCTGCCAGCCGCCGCCGTGGACGAACACCACCAGCGGCGCATCGCCCACCGCATCATCGGGGGTGTAGAGATCGACCTGCTGGCGGACGTCCTGGCCATAGACCACCGTGCTGCTGATCTTGGCGCTGGCATATTGGCCCATGCCGCCGCCCGCGCGCGCGCCGCCACCTGCGCCCTGGCCGCCGCCGCGCCGCGCTGCCATGCGTTCGCGCAATTGCGCCGAGCAGGTTTCCGACAATTCGGCATATTTCTCGCGCAGGCAGGTGCGCAGCTGCGCGCGGTCGCTCCCGCAAAGCTGAATGATTTCCTCGCGGCACTCAGGCGGCAAGCGCTCGCCCCCGCGTTGCTGGGCAAGGATCGGTGCGGCCAGCGCGGCGGTGGCGGCGGCGGCGAGCAGGGCTTTGGTGACGGCTTTCATCGGGGTTCCTCTGGGCGTGCTGTTACCCTGCTGCAACGGGCTGGGGCCCGCAACCCTTCGCTTTGGCCTTCCCGCGCGCTTGCCACCTTGCGCGCGACCGCCTAGGCCCCGCGCGGTTTTGTCGCCACCGGATAAGGATAGAAATGGCCAACGTCACCGTGATCGGCGCCCAGTGGGGCGATGAGGGCAAGGGCAAGATCGTCGACTGGCTCGCCAGCCGCGCCGATGTGGTCGTGCGCTTTCAGGGCGGGCATAATGCCGGCCACACGCTGGTGATCGACGGCAAGACCTACAAGCTCAGCCTGCTGCCTTCAGGCATCGTCTCGGGCACGCTCTCGGTGATCGGCAACGGCGTGGTGCTCGATCCCTGGGCTTTGCGCGACGAGGTCGCCAAGGTTGAAGGGCAGGGCGTTTCGATCACCGAGGAGAACCTCGCGATTGCGGATAACTGCCCGCTGATCCTGCCGCTCCACCGTGATCTGGATGGCCTGCGCGAAACCGCGGCGGGCAAGGGCAAGATCGGCACCACCGGGCGCGGTATCGGCCCGGCTTATGAGGACAAGGTCGGCCGCCGAGCGATACGCGTGTGCGATCTGGCGCATCTCGACACGCTCGAGCCGCAGCTCGATCGCCTCTGCGCGCATCACGACGCGCTGCGCGCCGGTTTCGGCCAGCCACCGGTCGATCGCGCCGCGCTCTTGGAAGAGCTGCGCGCAATCGCGCCCTTCGTGCTGCGGTTCGCCCAGCCGGTGTGGAAGCGGCTGAAGAAGGTGCGCCGCGCGGGCGCCAAGATCCTGTTCGAAGGCGCGCAGGGCGTGCTGCTCGATGTCGATCACGGCACCTATCCCTTCGTCACCTCGTCGAACACAGTGAGCGGCACGGCCGCTTCGGGTAGCGGTCTCGGCCCCAATTCGACCGGCTATGTGCTCGGCATCGTCAAGGCCTACACCACCCGCGTCGGCTCCGGCCCCTTCCCGACCGAGCTCGAGGACGCAATCGGCCAGCGGCTCGGCGAGCGGGGCCATGAATTCGGCACGGTGACCGGCCGCAAGCGCCGCGTCGGCTGGTTCGATGCGGTGCTGGTGCGCCAGTCCTGCGCGATCTCCGGCGTGACCGGCATCGCGCTCACCAAGATCGACGTGCTCGACGGTCTGGAGAGGGTCGCGATCTGCACCGGCTACCGGCTGCACGGGAAGGTCTACGACTACTTGCCCAGCCACGCCGCCGATCAGGCCGCGTGCGAGCCGATTTACGAGGAAATGGACGGCTGGCACGAAAGCACTGCCGGCGCGCGCTCTTTTGCCGATCTGCCCGCCAACGCGATCAAGTATATCCAGCGCATCCAGGAGCTGATCGAATGCCCCGTCGCGCTGGTCTCGACCTCGCCCGAGCGTGACGACACGATCCTGATGCGGGATCCGTTTGTGGATTGATAGCAGGGGCGGGGCGGGGTTATTCTCGTGGCCATGAAACGCCTTGCTGTCTTTGCCGTGCTGGGCCTTGCCGCCTGCGCCAATCCGCCGCCCAAGGAGGCCGAGGGCGCGCCGTCGCAACCTTCGCTCGAGCGCGAGGCGGCGCGGATTGCGCCCCAGCGCCGCTTTAGCCAAGTCGAATATCTGCTGGTCGACAAGTCCGAACGGCTGATGATCGCCTATGCCGGGGGCCAGCCGGTGAAGGCGTGGCGCGATCTGCAGTTCGGCGACCAGCCGGTCGGCCACAAGCGCTTCGAGGGCGACGAGCGCACACCCGAAGGCCGCTATGTGATCGAAGGCCGCAATCCCGGCAGCGCCTATCATCTGAGCCTCAAGGTATCCTATCCCGCCCCCGCCGACCGCGCCTATGCCGCGCAATATGGCCGCTCTCCCGGCGGCGATATCTTCCTCCACGGCCAGCCCAATGCCCTGCCAATCGGGCGGATGCCGGGCGACTGGACCGACGGCTGCATCGCCTTCTCCAACGCCGAAATCGAGGAGCTGTGGCGGGTCGTGCCCGATGGCACGGTGATCGAAATCAGGCCTTGATGATGTCTTCGCGGTGCTCGGTCAGTCCGCGCCGCAGATCCTCGTTGCGCCCAGCCGGGCCGAGCGGGTGGTCGCGGTCGGCCGGGTGCTGGGTGAGGCGGGCGCGGCGCGGGTGCGCGAGATGTCCGAGGATGACCGGCTGGCGCTGCTGCGCCTGCCGCAGCAGGTCGAGGCGATTGCCCGTTCGATTGACCGTCTGACGCAGCCCGAAGCGCAGGCGGGCCTGTCGGGGGCGACCTCGCTTGTCGAATACAAGCGCGCAGCCGAGCCGGTCCCGATGGCGTTCAGCGGCGCGGGCCAGTCACAGCTGCCCGATCCGCGCATGGTGCGCCAGCTGATCGCCAACCGTCAGGCGCACGCGCGGTTCTTTGATGCCGAGCTTTTCGGCAATCCCGCATGGGACATGCTGCGCGATCTCACCGCCGCGCAATGCGAGGGCACGCAGGTCTCGGTCACCTCGCTGTGCATCGCGGCCAACGTTCCGGCAACGACGGTGCTGCGCTGGCTGACCCAGATGGTGGAAAGCGGGATCTTCATCCGGGTGCCCGATCCGGCCGACAAGCGCCGTCCCTTCATCGCGCTGAGCGATCGCTCGCTGACGGCAATGGCGGGCTATTTCGCCAGCCTGCGCGCGCCGCTGACGTTGGCTGCCTAGTGGCGCGACCTAATCCGCCGGACGATAGCGCAGCAGCAGCGTCAGGCCTGCGCCGCCGGAGGGTGGCGCGCTCCCGTCCCACTCCTGACGCGCCGCATCGGCGCGGGCGCGGGCGAGGATCGCGGACGGCACCGCGCCATCGAGCAGCACCACATCCGCTTCGCCGAGTAGCCGCGCCTGCCTTAGCGTGAGATCTTCGGGATCGGCGCTGGTCAGCGTCAGTTCGATCACACCGCCAGCGCGCGGCGACATGTCGCCTGCCACCCAGGCCTCGACCTGCATATGCGCTGAGGCGTCAAACGGATCCAGCGGCCCGCCTTCGCGCAAGCCCGCATCCACCGCACGCCGCCGCTCGGCCCCCTCGGCGAAGCGCGTCCGCAAGGCCGGCCGCGCGGCCTCCAGCGCCTTCGCCAATGCTCCCAGCGTTTCGGGCAACACCCGCTCCAGCCGCAGCCGCACATGCTTGGCAAGCCCTGCCGACGCCCCGCCGGTGCCGATCGCCACCAGCAGCGGATCGCGGTCGAGGATACTCGGGGTGGTGAAATCGCACAGCTCGGGCCTGTCGACGACATTGACCAGCATCCCGGCGCAGCGCGCATTGATCGCCGCGACCTCGCAGGCAGCCGCGTCCTCACAGGCGATGAAGGCCAGCCGCACGCCCTCGTCAATCGCGCGGGGCAGATCGTCGATGATCACGCCGCCGGCGCGTTCAACCAGCCGCCGCTTGGGTTCGGCCGCCGGACCGTCGCCGAGCACCAGCACGCGCTGCCCCGCAATCTGGTGGAACAGCGGCAGGCTGGCGATACGGCTCATCGCAGGCTCAGGCGAGCCATTCGGGAACGCGCTCTGCATCCATGATCGCGCCTGCCTCGATCCGGTCGGCGACCACGGCGAACTTGTCGCCATCCACCAGCACCTCGGCGACAAAGCCGCGCGAATTGTAGGACGAGGCCATCGTCGCGCCATAAGCGCCCGCGGTGCGGAACACCGCCAGATCGCCCGCTTCCAGCCTGTCGCAGGCGCGGCCCATGGCGAAGGTATCGCCGGTCTCGCAGATCGGGCCGACGATGTTGGCCACCATCTGCGCGCCCGTCGGCGCGACCGCCTGGAAGTGGTGATAGGCCCCGTAAAGCGCGGGCCGCGCCAAATCGTTCATCGCCGCATCGACAATCACGAAGGGATCATTGATTCCGCGCTTGACCCTGACCACGCGGGTCAGCAGCACGCCGGCATTGCCCGCGATCACGCGGCCGGGCTCGAAGATCAGCTTGACCCCCCAGTCGTTCGTCACGCGGGCGACCATCGCGCCATATTCGGCCGGCGCCGGCAGCACCTCGCCGACGCGGTAAGGCACGCCGAGCCCGCCGCCCAGATCGACATGGGTAATGGTGTGGCCCGCGCCGCGCAGCGCGGTGACAAGCGCGCCGAGCTTTTCGAAGGCGGCTTCGAGCGGCGCTAGATCAGCGAGCTGGCTGCCGATATGCACCGCCACCCCGCGCAAGCTTATCCCCGGCAGGCCCGCAAGCGTGCCGAAAATCTGCCCTGCCTCGCTGATCGGCACGCCGAACTTGTTGTCGGCCTTGCCGGTCGAGATCTTGTCGTGGGTGCCAGCGTCAACGTCAGGGTTGATCCGCAGGGTGCACTGTGCGGTCATCCCCTTGGCAGAGGCAATCGCGGCCAGCTCCAGCCCCTCTTCCTCGCTCTCGATATTGAACTGGCCGATCCCGGCGTCGAGCGCGGCGACCATCTCGGCCGCGGTCTTGCCCACACCCGAGAACACGATCATCGCGGGTGTGATTCCCGCCGCCAGCGCGCGCCGCATCTCGCCCACAGAAACAACATCGGCGCCCATGCCCTGACGGCCCAGCACCTTGAGCACGGCCAGATTGGGGTTCGATTTGACCGCAAAGGCGATCAGTTTGTCCGGCACGTCGGCCAAAGCCTCGCGGAACACCCGCGCATGGCGTTCCAGCGTGGCGCGCGAATAGACATAGACAGGGGTGCCGACAGCGTCCGCGATCTGCGGCAGCGGCACATCTTCGGCGTGCATCACGCCGTCAAGGTAAGCGAAGTGGTCCATCTTCCGTTTCGGCTATTCGGGGGGCAGATCGAAGGGATCATCCTGCCGTTCTTCCGAGCGGCGGCGCAGTTCGACGCTGCGTTCTGGCGCGGCGAGCGCCTCGCGGCGCAGCAGTTCGTCGGCATTGGGCGGCGCGATTGCGCCAACGGGCGCGACCGGCAGGCTCGCGCTTTCGGGCGGGGTGAGCGGCGCGCGCGATCCGCAAGCTGCCAGCAGCGCGGCACCAGCGATGACAATCACAAAGCGCATCATTCCTCCATCCCCAGCGCCTTGCGCGCACGGGCGACCTGCAAACGGACCTGACCGGGCGCGGTTCCGCCGTAGGAACTACGCGCCGCGACCGAGGCATCGACCGAGAGCGCAGCATAGACGCTTTCATCGATCCGCGCATCAATCGCCTTGAGGTCGGCGAGCGGCAGCGCATCGAGCGCAATCCCGCGCGATTCCGCCAGCTTCACCGCGCTCCCCGTAATGTGGTGCGCCTCGCGGAACGGTATGCCTTGGACGCGCACCAGCCAGTCAGCCAGATCGGTCGCGGTGGCATAGCCGAGCTCGGCGGCGGCGCGCATCCGGGCTGTATTGAAGGTCGCGCCCGCGATCATCCCGGTCATTGCAGCGATCGAAAGGCCCATCAGGCTGGCGGCCTCGAAGACCGGCGGTTTGTCGTCCTGCATATCCTTGGAATAGGCGAGCGGCAGGCCCTTCATAGTGATCATCAGGCTGGTGAGACTGCCGATCACCCGCCCCGAATGGCCGCGCACCAGTTCAGCGGCATCGGGGTTTTTCTTCTGCGGCATGATCGAGGAGCCGGTCGACAGGCTGTCGGGCAGGCGGATGAAGCCGAAGGGCTGGCTCGCCCACAGGATCAACTCCTCGGCCAGGCGCGAGAGGTGCAGCGCGGCGCTCGAGCAGGAGTAGAGAAAATCGAGCGCGAAATCGCGGTCGGACACGGCGTCCAGCGAGTTGGCGGTGGGGCCGTCAAACCCGAGCGCGCGCGCTGTCATCTCGCGGTCGATGGGAAAGCCGGTGCCCGCCAGCGCCGCCGAGCCGAGCGGACACTCGTTCATCCGTTTGGCCGCATCGGCCAGCCGCGAACGATCACGCCGGAACATCTCGTAATAGGCCATCAGGTGGTGGCCCAGGGTGACCGGCTGCGCGGTTTGCAGGTGGGTGAAGCCGGGCATGATGCTGTCCGCATGCTCGCCTGCGCGGATCACCAGCGCCTGCTGGAGCGCGGCCAGCCCTGTGTCCATCTGCGCGCAAGCCTCGCGCACCCACAGGCGGAAATCGGTCGCCACCTGGTCATTGCGGCTGCGTGCGGTGTGCAGGCGCCCCGCGACCGGCCCGATCAACTCGGCGAGCCGGCTTTCGGTGGTCATGTGGATGTCTTCGAGATCCCAGTCCTCGGGCACGCCGTTCGCCGCATATTCGTCCGCGACCGCATCGAGGCCCGCGCTGATGGTCGCGGCATCGGCGGCGGCGATGATCCCGGCTGCGCCCAGCATCGCGACATGCGCCTTGCTCGCGGCGATATCCTGCCGCCACAGCGCCTTGTCGAACGGGATCGAGGCGTTGATTTCGCGCATGATCGCGTTAGGGCCGTCAGCGAAGCGGCCGCCCCACATCGCGTTGGTCGCACCCGTATCGGAGCCCGTCATGTCCCGCTCGCCCTTCATTCTCGCCGTTTCGCTCCTGCTGCTGGCGGGATGCGATAGGGCGGGCGAGGCCCCGGCGCAACCGGTTGAGGCGACAGGCGCCAAGGCGGCGGCGGGCGAGGCGACCCGCAAGTTCGCCGGCACCCCGCTTCCGGCGCTGCAATTCAGCGATCCGGCGGGCAAGGTGCTTGATCTGGCGGCGCAGGACGGCCCGGTGCTGGTCAATCTGTGGGCGACATGGTGCGCGCCTTGCGTGGTCGAAATGCCGCAGCTCGACGCGCTGGCGGGCGAGCTCGATGGCGAGGTGCGGGTGATCACCGTCAGCCAGGACCTGCGCGGCCCCGAGGCGGTGACGCCGTTCTTTGCCGAGAAGGGCTTTGCGCGGCTCGAACCCTGGCTCGATCCCGAAACGCAGTTGTCCGCGAAGTTCAGCCCCGAGGGCGCGCTGCCGCTGACGATCCTGTTCGATGCCAAGGGCAAGGAAGTGCTGCGGGTGGCGGGCGGTTACGAATGGAACAGCCCCGAAGCCGTCGCCATGATCCGCGCCGCGCTCGCTCCGGCGAATTGACAGGACGGCCCGATGCAGCCGATGGTTCACTCTTCGGCATAAGAGGCGAGGGGCAAACGGGCGGCATGGGCGACGATTACGGCAAGCGGCGCAGCGCGCACTCCTATGGCAAGCTTGATCGCGACGGGTTCATCCACCGTTCGTGGATGAAGGCGCAAGGGTTCCCCGCCGACGCCTTCGACGGGCGGCCGGTGATCGGCATCTGCAACACCTGGTCGGAACTGACGCCGTGCAATTCGCATATGCGCGAGCTTGCCGATTACGTGAAGCGCGGCGTGTGGGAAGCGGGCGGGCTGCCGCTCGAGTTTCCGGCGATGTCGCTGGGCGAAACCCAGATGCGCCCCACCGCGATGCTGTTCCGCAACCTGCTGGCGATGGAGGTCGAGGAATCGATCCGCGGCAATCCGATCGACGGCGTGGTGCTGCTGGGCGGCTGCGACAAGACCACGCCCGGCCAGATCATGGGCGCGGCCAGCGTCAACCTGCCGACCATGGTGATCTCCTCGGGCCCGATGCTCAACGGCAAGTATCGCGGGCGCGACATTGGCTCGGGCACCGATGTGTGGAAATTCTCCGAGGCGGTGCGCGCCGGCGAGATGACGCCCGAAGCCTTCTTCGCCGCCGAAAGCGGCATGTCGCGCTCGCGCGGCACCTGCAACACCATGGGGTCCGCCTCGAGCTTTGCCGCGATCACCGAGGCGCTCGGCGTGGCGCTCAAATATAATGCCACGATCCCCGCGGTCGAGGCGGGCCGCCAGGCGATGGCGCACGCGACCGGGCGGCGGATTGTCGAACTGGTGCGCGAGGACAAGCGCCTCTCGCACTTCCTCACCCGCGAAGCCTTCGAGAACGCCATAAAGGTGCATGCCGCGATTGGCGGGTCGACCAATTCGGTGATCCACCTGCTGGCGCTGGCGGGCCGTGTTGGCGTGCCCTTGAGCCTCGACGATTTCGATACGCTGGGCGGGGACATCCCGCTCCTCGCCAACATCATGCCCTCGGGCGAATATCTGATGGAAGACCTGCACTATGCCGGCGGCATGCCCGCGCTGATGACGGCGATGGCGGAGCAGCTGCATCTGGAGGTCGAGACCGTCTCGGGCGCCACAATCGGCCAGCAGATTGCGGGCGCGGAAATCTTCAATTCCGCCGTGATCGCCACCCCGGACGCGCCGTTCAAACCGGCCTCGGGTATCTGGGTGCTGCGCGGCAATCTTGCTCCCGATGGCGCAATCATGAAGCCGAGCGCCGCCTCGCCGCAATTGCTCAAAGCTCGCGGCAAGGCGGTGGTGTTCGAGACCATCGAGGACTTCAAGGCGCGGGTGGATGATCCTGCGCTCGACATCGATGCGACATCGATCATGGTGCTCAAGGGCTGCGGGCCGAAGGGCTATCCGGGGATGCCCGAGGTCGGCAACATGCCGCTGCCCGCCAAGCTGCTCGAACAGGGCGTGACCGACATGCTGCGCATTTCCGATGCGCGGATGAGCGGCACGGCGTTCGGCACGGTGGTGCTGCACGTCTCGCCCGAAACCTCGGTTGGCGGGCCGATGGGGCTGGTCAAGACCGGCGACGAGATCGAGCTGGATGCCGCAGCGCGCACGCTGAACCTGTTGGTCTGTGAGGAGGAACTCGCCCGCCGCGCGGCTGCCCGCCCGCCCGAGGCCTATGACACCACCCGCGGCTATGTCGCGCTGCACCGCCGCCATGTGATGCAGGCCCACCTCGGCGCCGATCTCGACTTTCTGGTCGGGAGCAGCGGGGACGAGGTTACACGGGAGAGCCACTGATGCAGGATTTTGCCACCTATCCCAGCCTCGCCGGGCGGCGGGTGTTTATCACCGGCGGGGCGACCGGCATTGGCGCGGCGATGGTCGCCGCCTTCAGCGAGCAGGGCGCGGTGGTCGGCTACTGCGATCTCGCCGCAGATGCCGCCGATGCGCTGGGCGCCGAAGTGGTGAGGCAAGGCCAAGCCGCCCCGTGGTTCGCCTGCGTCGATGTCACCGATACGGCCGCGCTCCAGCAGGCGATCGGCGATTTTGCTTCTGCCTCGGGCGGGCTCGATGTGCTGGTCAACAATGTCGCCAACGACACCCGCCACGATACGCTCGCCACCACCGAGGCAAGCTGGCGGGCCTGCATGGCGGTGAACCTCGACAGCGCCTTCTTTGCCGCCCAGCGCGCGATCGCCGTGATGCTGGCGGGCGGCACGGGCGGGGCGATCATCAATTTCTCCTCGATCACCGCGCTGCTCGGCCCGGGCGACATGCCCGGCTATGTCACCGCCAAGGCCGGGTTGCTGGGCATGACCAAGGCGCTTGCCCGCCAATACGGGCCGGACAATATCCGCGTGAACGCGATCCTGCCTGGCTGGGTCGTCACCCAGCGCCAGCGCGATCTTTGGCTGACCGACGCGGCCGAGGCGGAATGGATGGACGCGGTCTGCCTGAAAGAGCGCATCACGCCGCGCGATGCCGCCAATATGGCGCTGTTTCTCGCTGCCGACGATAGCCGGATGATCACCAACCAGCATTTCGTGGTTGATGCAGGGCGGGTCTAGACCCCGCCTCTGTCAGACGGCGCGCGCCGCCCTGTAAGCCGCGACAATGGCGCAGGCATCGGCTGCGATGGCATCGAGCGGCTTGCCCGGGGTGAACAGCGCGCCGCCGATCCCGAACCCGGCGGCACCTGCGGCGAGGTAATCGCCCATATTGGCCGCGCTGATCCCGCCCACTGCAAGCACCGGCACTTGGCGCGGGAGCACCGCGCGCACCGCCTTGATCACGGCCGGGCCAGCCATGTCGGCGGGGAAAATCTTGAGCCCGCTCGCGCCGGCGTCAATCGCTGCGAACATCTCGGTCGGAGTCAGCACGCCGGGCAGGCTGGCCATACCATGCTCCACGCTGCGGCGGATCACCGCCGGGTTGCAATTGGGCGAGACCATCAGCTGCGCGCCGATCGCTGCCAGCGCATCGACCTCGGCTTCGGCCAGCACTGTGCCTGCGCCGATCAGCGCGCGGTGGCCCAAAGCCTCCACCAGTGCGGCGATGCTTACGAGCGGTTCGGGCGAATTGAGCGGCACCTCAATGATGTCGAACCCGGCCTCGACCAGCGCCTCGCCCACCTGGACTGCGCGTTCGGGTTCAAGCCCGCGCAGGATCGCCACCAGCGGCAGTCTGCCTTCGATTGTCTGGGTCATGTTTCGCGCCAAAGTCCCCGCCGCATCTTACGCTGGCTGTTGCCTAATCGCGCCGCCAACGCAACAACGGCGCGGAAGAACCGGAGGACGCGCGTGGAACTGGCAGAAATCGAACTGGTCGCGCACATCCCGGCCGGCTGCGTGCTGGGCGAGGGGCCGGTCTGGGACCACCGCCTGTCGTGCCTGTGGATCACCGATATCCAGTCCGCGCAATTGCTGCGGCTCGATTGGCCCTCGGCTGTGCTGACCCGTTATGGTCTGCCCGAACGATTGGGCTCGATGGGGCTGACCGCCGACCCGGCGCGGCTGGTCTGCGCCTTTGCCAGCGGCTTTGCGCTTTACTCGCCTGCAAACGGCGCGTGCGAATGGCTCGCCAAGACGGAAAGCGAGTATCGCGGCATCCGCATGAATGACGGGCGGGTCGACCGGCAGGGGCGGTTCTGGGCGGGGAGCATGGTGGAAAAGCGCAAGCTGGCGGAGGGCGCGAGCGGATCGCTCTACCGGCTTGATGGTGCAGACAGCGCGCCTGCCATCCTGCGCGGCGGGATCGCGATCAGCAATGCGATCAGCTTTGCGCCCGATGGCACCGTGCTTTATTTCACCGACACGCTGACGCAGGAAATCCTGCGCTTTCCGCTCGATCCGGCAACCGGCGCGCCGGGCGAGCCTGCCAGCTTCGCGCAGCTTTCGGGCGGCGCCTATCCTGACGGCGCGGATGTCGATGCGGACGGACGCTTGTGGAACGCCGAATGGGGCAGCGGGCGGGTGACGGCCTATAACCCCGATGGCAGCCACCATGCGCAGATTGCCCTGCCGGTCTCGCAGGTGTCTTGTATCACCTTTGGCGGGGCGGCGCTCGATCTGCTGTTCGTCACCTCGGCGCGCGAGGGATTGAGCGCGGCGCAATTGGTGCGCGAGCCGCAGGCGGGCGATCTGTTGGTCTATCGCCCTGGCGTGCGCGGTCTGCCCGCGCCGGTGTGGCGCGGCTGATGCAGGGAGAAGTGGGTATGACACCGGCGCGGATCATCAGCTTTGGCGAAGTGCTGCTGCGGCTTGCCGCGCCGCAGGGCGAGCGGTTGCTCCAGCACCAGCGGCTCGAGCCGAGCTTCTGCGGGGCCGAGGCCAATGTCGCGGTCGCGCTGGCAGGCTTCGGTCATGACGCGCGGCTGGTGACGGCGCTGCCCGACAATGCGCTCGGCGCAGGCGCGCAGCAGGTCATGCGCGGCATGGGCGTGACGCTCGCGGCCGACACGGTCGCAGGCAGCCGGATGGGGCTCTATTTCCTTGAGCCCGGCGCCATGCAGCGTCCCGCGAGCATCACCTATGACCGCGCCCGGTCCGCTTTCGCCATGATCGATCCGGCGCGCTATGACTGGCCGGCCTTGTTGGCAGGGGCCGACTGGCTGGTGGTGAGCGGCATCACCGCCGCGCTGGGCGATCATGCGCTCACCGCGCTGCGCGCCGCGATGGCAGCGGCGCAAGGGGCGGGCGTGCAGATCGCCTTCGACACCAATTTCCGCCCCTCGCTGTGGCTCGGGCGCGAGGCCGAGGCGGCGGCGACTTTACGCGAATTGTCGTGCGAGGCCGATCTGCTGTTTGCCGGACGCCGCGCGGTGGCCATGATGGCGGGCGGTGATTTCGGCGCGGGCGATTCGGACGCAGGCTTCCACGCCGCGGCGCAGGCGATGTTCGGCCTCGCCCCGCGCCTCAAGCACATCGCCGCCACCCGCCGCACCGTGCATTCGAGCAGCCGGCAAGACCTCACCGGGCTACTGGCTGACCGCGAGGGCCTGTCGGTCAGCCGCACCATCGCGCTCGAAAACATCATTGACCGGGTCGGCACCGGCGATGCCTTTGCCGCTGGCGTGGTGCACGGGCTTGCCACCGGCATGGCGCGCGATGCGACGATCACCTTTGCCGCAAATTGCGCCGCCTGGGCGCATTCGGTGCCGGGCGATTTCCTGCGCGCCTCGCTTGCCGATATTGCCGCGCTTGGTGCTGGCGGGGGCGATGTGCGGCGCTAGAGCGTCGCTGTCAGCCCCCCGTCGACCTTGATCGCGCAGCCGGTGATGTAGCCTGCGCGCGGGCTGGCGAGGAACGCGGCGATGTCGCCGAATTCCTCCGGCCGCCCGAGCCGGCGCGCCGGGATCGCGGCGGTCGCGCGGGCAAGGGTCTCCTCCCTGGTCATCCCGCTGCCTGCCGCCATCGCCTCGTGCAGGCTCGCCAGCCGGTCGGTCGCGACCTGTCCCGGCAGCAGCAGATTGACCGTCACGCCGTCGCCAGCGACTTCGCCCGCCAGCGTCTTGCACCATGACGCCAGCATCGCGCGTATGGCGTTCGAGAGCACCAGACCGGGGATCGGCGCGACCACGCTGGTCGAGGCCACCGTCAGGATCCGCCCGAAACCGCGGGCCCGCATCTCCGGCAGGAACGCCTGCGCGAGCGTCAGCTGGGCGTTGAACATCCGGCCCATCACGGTGCTGAAGTCGTCCGGCGTCGTCGTTGCCGCCGCGCCGGTGGGCGGGCCGCCGCTGTTGAGCACGAGGATGTCCACCGCGCGGCCGCCTGCGCGCACCGCATCGATGATCTGCGCAGGCGCCGCCGGATCGTCGAGATCGGCGGCGATATGGTGGGCGGCGCCGACCCCGCTTTCCGAGCGCGCCACGGTGATGACATCGGCGCCTTCCGCTCCGAGGCTTTCGGCAATCGCCCGCCCAAGCCCGCGGCTGGCACCCAGCACCAGCGCTGTCTTTCCATCAAGCTGCAGATCCATCGCGCTTCTCCTTTACGATTGCCCGGATTCGCGCCAGCATGAACCTTCGTTCGTGGACGCGCGCCTGACAAATGGGTTGGCGCGGGGGCAAAAGGGGAAGTTGATGCACGTAAAGCGCCGCATGCGTCTGGGGGCGCTGCTTCTGGCTCTGTCGCTGCCGATGATGCCGCTGGCTGCGCAGGATGGGGCGAAGGAAATCGCCGCACCGGCGGGCGAGACCGAGCTGCTGCCGGTCCGCACAGAAGCTGCCAAGGGCCGCATCCTGCTCACCCTGCCAGCCCCGGCACAAGATGGTGCGGCGCTGCGCCTGCTTTATGCCACCGCGCTCAAGACCGGACTCGGCTCGGCGCCGCTCGGCCTGGATCGCGGGCGGATCGGCAATACGCAGCTGCTCGTGTTCCGGCGGATCGGCGGCAAGATCGCAGTGCAGTTCGAAAACCCGCGCTTCCGCGCCACCGCCGGCGATGCGGCGCAGCAGCAGGCGGTGGCGAGCGACTTCGGCATTTCGACCGTGTGGATCACCGAGATCGCCGAAACGCTGGGCGATGGCCGGGTGGTGATCGACATCGCGCCCTTCCTTGCCATGGATACGCTGGGGATCGCCGCCTCGCTCAATGCCGAACAGGATGTGCTCGGCGTCGGCGCGGCAACGTCGATTGCCGGACAGGGCTTCCGGCTCGATGCGGGCCTCAGCCTCGCCGATCCGGCCTCGGTCAAGCTGTTTCCCGACAATCTGGAAGTCGATGCCGTCCAGACCTTCGTCTCCGACAAGCCGGGAGCGGAGATCGAGAACATCGTGCCCGAACCCAAGAAGGTCACGCTCACCGTCCACCACAGCTTCGTGCGCCTGCCCGAGCCCGGCTTTGCCCCGCGCCGCTTCGATCCGCGCCTTGGCGGGTTCGGGACGCAGGTGGTGGACTTCTCCGCGCCGCTGGGCGCGCCGGTGGTCTATGATCTGGCCAACCGCTTCCGGCTGGAAAAGACCGATCCCGCCGCGCCGCAATCGCGGGTGAAAAAGCCGATCACCTTCTATCTCGATCGCAACACGCCC
>Ga0315904_10007194_pt1 | contig 14989 bp, 31 predicted proteins | sample LakEriMetagenome_6_FD_203529 | JGI IMG/M metagenome (GOLD analysis project Ga0315904, IMG submission 203529) | Freshwater fungal communities from buoy surface, Lake Erie, Ohio, United States - Buoy 12 MA120 | ecosystem: Environmental > Aquatic > Freshwater > Lake | place: USA: Lake Erie, Ohio... | reverse complement strand
ACTTATCCGATAGAAAAATTCCCAGATATATCTATTTCATGTTTAGTTAGAAATCCCATAGAGGCTAGAGTTTCTTATTTTAATTTTATATTCGGAAGAGGCGATTTAGATGTGCCAAAGTATATAAACATAGATGGGTATATTAATAAGCTTAGGTACTACTTATTTGAAGATGAAGATTTTATTTTGCACAATAACTATCAGTCTAGGTTTATATGCAATCCTACAGATGACGTAGCTTTTGCAGATATCTCTTTTTGGGAAAAGAATGAGGAAAGCATATATAGACAGCACAACTTTTCAAAAGGCAAGGCATTTAGCTGGTTTGTAAATAATGATAATACGTCTATTGAGAATGCAATAAAAAATATAAAATCATTTGATATAGTTAATACAGTTGAGTCTATGGAGTCTTACTATAAATCTGTTGCTAAATGGTTTTTAGAAAATTATAGTATCGAATTAAATTTAAATCATAATAAAATTATTAATTCGTCTCATACATTATTTAATGGGTCTTTTTATACAACTAAAAAGCTTTTAGATATGTTAACGGAAAAAGAAAAAGAAAAGATACTAGAGAACAATTCAATAGACTATCAGGTCTACAGCATGGTAAAAGAAATGGAAAAAAATGAGAAGTAAGTCTGATTTTGATTTTAATTTTAGATACATTAAGTCATTTAATGTAGAAAATTTAAAAGAAAAAGTTATGCAATTTTCTAATGAATGGGAAATAAATACTTCAAGACAGAATGTTGTGTATGAAGATAGACCTAACCCACACCTAAATACACACACTTACATTATTCAAGACTCATCATTATATTGGAATAGGGGAGAAGATTTTTTTAAAAACACATTAGATAAAGAATCTTATGACATAGTTTCCACAATAGTTAATGATCTAGAGGACAGAATGGTTGGTATTTCCGCTAGAATACTTTTAATCAAGCTTAGTGCAAACAGCAAAGTTTTTGTGCATAAAGATAGTGGCGACTACTTGTCATCAGTAAGAAGATTTCATATACCAATTATAACTAACCCAGATGTTTACTATACCGTGGGGGGAGAAAAAATTAATATGAAATCAGGAGAGTGTTACGAAATAAACAATCTTAGACTTCATAGTGTAGATAATGAAAGCGATCAGGATAGAGTCCATCTATTGATAGACATAATGCCTGAGTCTGAAATAAAAACCATTAAATCATTAAAAACAGATGCTAGAGTTAAAGAAATAAAAAACTTTATTGAAAAAGAAGATGCTGATATTTTAGTAGAATACATAAATAATAATCATTTGGACATAGACAAATTTTTGTTGCCAGCAACTGCTGCAAAAAATAATAGGTTTAGATACGAGTCCAATGTCCCAGAGCACCATGCCTTTTCTAACCATAAAGAAATAATAGGCATTCTTAAAAAATATTCTGATAAGTTTTTGCATGAGTGCAAGACATATTTTAACGATCCAGAGGATCTCTACCTTGCATCTCAATGGCTAACAATGTTAGGTGCTGGGACACGTCTACCAGATCACTATGATAATCACGTAGGAGCCGAACATTTGTTTAGAAGCGGAGTAATATATTTAAATGATGAATTTGATGGCGGGTTCTTAAAATTTCCAGAATTAAATCTCACAGTAAACCCAGAAAAGTATAGTATCGTAATATTTGAATCCCATACTTTGCATCAAATAACTGAGGTTATTTCTGGAATTAGAATGGCAATGCCAATTTGGGCAACAAATAAAAAAGAAAGAGGTATATCACATGGATAAGGTTAAATTAGTTAATAATTTTATGACACAAGAGGATTGTAATTTCTTTATAAAATGGATAGATGAAAATCAAAACGATCAATCTAAGTTTAGGCACAGAGTTGGCGTTGCTTTTAATAAAGGGCTAGCAGTAAGAGCAATTTTCCCAGACGAAAAGCCTCCAGTTATCTTTAAAGACATAGAGGACATATGCATGAAATATGCAAATAAATTTATGGACCTGCACAAAGAGCTACTTCCTTCTGAAGAAGAACAGTATTTTTATGGATTTTCGCTTACAAAATTAAGCCAAGATATACAACTCAGACTACACCAAGACGTACACTCTGAGTTTACAACTCTTTCTAATAGCGGAGTAATATATTTAAATGATGATTATGTAGGGGGAGAGTCTTGCTTCTTAGAAGAATTTGAGCCAAGATCATTTTTCCCTCTGTATGAAGACTCTATGGGTGGTCTTACATACAAGCCAAAGGCAGGGGACATTGGAATTTTTCCAGCAAATATTTGGCATGGCGGTAAAAAAGTTGAATCTGGAGACAGATATGCTATAGTTCTTTGGGCTACTACAGATAAAGAAGTAGAGTTTGAAGGCTTTGATTCAGATAAAGTGCTTCATCTAATTAATTATAAGCCAGTTGCATCAGAGTAGCTATTGACCTTTTCTAACTAAAATACTATAATTAGATTAAATGTCCCATAGCTCAGTTGGTAGAGCGTCGAACTGTTAATTCGAATGTCCCTGGATCGAGGCCAGGTGGGACAGCGTTCCTATAGCTCAGCTGGTAGAGCAGCAGACTTTTAATCTGCGGGTCGATGGTTCGAGCCCATCTGGGGACACACGTGTAATACAAAATATATAGGAGAAAAATGAAAACAGTAGGAAATAAAATAGGAAACTTTTCTGTAGTTGGCGTTAAGCCAGGTGCATTAAGTTATGAAGATAGCTCTTTTGAAGTCTTGAATCAAGACTCTTTCCCTGGAAAGTGGAAAATTATTGTTTTTTATCCAAAAGATTTTACATTTGTATGCCCAACAGAAATTGTTGCCTATGATGCACTAGTAAATGACTTTAATGATAGAGATGCAGTTTTGATGACTGGATCAGTGGACAATGAATTTTGTAAGATTGCGTGGCGTAATGCACACGATGATCTTCGTAAAACAAATTCTTGGTCTTTTGCAGATACTGGACATCAACTCGCAAACGATCTTGGAGTTCATCATTCATCTGGAGTTACTTATCGTGCTACATTTATTATTGATCCAGAAAACACAATTCAGCATGTAACTGTAAACAATTTAGATGTAGGAAGAAACCCAGACGAAACTCTTCGTGTATTAGATGCACTTCAAACAGGTGAACTATGTGCTTGTAACAGATCTTTGGGCGGAGAAACTCTATAATGACATGGGTAGACCAGCTTAAGGATTCTCTTCCAGAATACGCTAAAGACATTAAGTTAAATCTTGATGCTGTGATTAATAGATCGTCTATTGATGCAGAGCATGCCACATATATTTCAATAGCAGCAGCATTTGCAACAGGCAACGGAAAGCTACTTGCCTTTATTACTGCTAATGCAAACGATGAAGTTGAAAAAAATGCTGCCCTTACTGCTGGTGCTATCATGGCACAAAATAACGTTTGGTATCCATTTATTGAAATGGCTGATGACGTAAACTTAAAGGGGTTGCCAGCACAGCTAAGAATGAATGCTATTACTTCTCACGGTGGCACAACTAAAGGAAAGTTTGAAGCTTATTCATTAGCATCGTCTATTGTTGGTAAATGCCACTTTTGTGTGAAGGCACATTATGAAACATTGAAAGAAGAGGGATACACGGTAGAGCAGCTACGTGATATTGGAAGAATTTCAGCAACAATTAATGCGTTAGCAAAGATACTATCAGCGTGATAAAAAGACCAGCATGGATATTTGACGTAGATGGTACACTAGTTGATGTTGACCCGATACTTCATCATATACTAAATCAAGACAGGTCTAGCGAATTATTTAAAAGAAATTTTGATGATTTTCATAAAGCTTCAATTAATTGCCAGCCACATAAAGATGTAGTTGATATGGTATGGGAAGTATGTGATACCCTAGACATTATTATAGTTACCGCTAGGAAAGAAAAGTATAGAGGCTTAACTTCTAAATGGCTTAAAATGCATAATGTCCCACATGATGTATTATTCATGAGAAAAGATGATGATCATAGAGAAGACTATGAAGTTAAAAAAGATATTCTTGAGCACATTAATGAGTACTGGGAAGTAAAGCATGCAGTTGATGACAATCCAAGTATAATTAAATTGTGGGAAGAAAATGGAATTTCCACAACTAAAATAGGAACATGGGACGGGATTAAAAGATGATAATTGGATTATCTGGGTATGCTAGATCTGGTAAAGATACGGCGGCAGATAGATTAGTTGAGGCCCACATGTTCACACGGTACTCATTTGCAGCACCAATGAAGGATGCCATGTATAAGTTAAATCCTATAGTGCATTCAGATAGCATAGGTAATTTTAGATACAAGGACTTGGTGGATTCCTATGGCCTAGATGAGGCTAAAGATTCTCATCCTGAAATACGAAGGTTGCTACAAGTTTTTGGTACAGAAGTAGGAAGAGACATGTTTGGCAATAATTTCTGGGTAGACCTCGCTTTAAATAGCATAACAGAAGACAATGTAGTGATAAGCGATGTAAGGTTTAAAAATGAAGCAGATGCAATCAAATCAGCAGGTGGGAAAGTCTGGAGAATCAATAGGCATGGAGTTGGCCCAGTAACCAATCATTCTTCTGAGATAGATCTAGATAGCTATAACTTTGACTATATAATAGACAATGATTATAGTGTTTCAGACCTACACAATGTAGTTGACATGCTATTGGAAAAACAAATTGATTAAGTTACTTTGTACTTTTTTTGGACATAAGCTTGAAGCATCTGGACATTGTCCATTTACAAATAAGTCTTATGACATGTGCCAAAAGTGCGGTAAGATGGTTGAGAAAAAAAGTATCTGATCTGATATAATATATATATGATAACTAATATTCCGCCGTGTTTCTACTGTCCAGAAGACAGCAAGTATTCAGAACCAGAGCCAAAAACTGGGGCAGTAATAGATGTTTGCGAAAAGCATTTCCATTTGAAGTACATGGGATAATCTTTGTCTTACAGTAGGTTCTTTGATAGCGACATATATATATATCCTCATGTAGGAGGCTATGTATGCTGTGCAGCATGCTGGCTTTCAAAAGAAGCTAATTCTGAGATAATAAAAGACGATGAGCATTTGTTCATACATATACAGGAGCATATAAAAGCTGGTCACGATATACCAGAAATGCTATATTATGAAATCATAATGGATTCAACAAGATATACATCATTGACAAAACCAGAATAAAATAGTAAAATTATTTTATGATAACAGTTATAGAGAATTTTATAAGCGAAGAAGATTCTGCTTTTTTTATTGAATATATTAATAAAAATAAAGACAATAAGGATAAATTCCCTTTAACTAGAGGCGAAGCTAAGGGCAAGGTTAGAAGCGAAGCTAATATACCAGAGCTAGTTGATCTAAAACAACATTCTGATGCCTTAGATAAAATTAAATTAGTTTCCAATAAAGTGCTAGAGCAATTCAAAAAGATGTCTGGTAACGATAATCTGGTAATATGTTCATTTTGGATGGCTTTGCTAGGGCCAACAACAAAAATACCTATGCATAAAGACGACATAAAGTTTGCGGAGCACTTGTATTTAAGCTGTGTAGTGTATTTAAACGAAGATTACGATGGAGGCAGTATTACATTCAGAGATGAAGAATTTACATACAAGCCGAAAAAATATAGTGCAATATTTTTTCCATCTTCATATTACCATGAAGTAGAAACTATAGATAATGGAGTTAGAATTACTCTACCTGTCTGGGCATCTAAAGATGAGACTAGAGATATGTTTTTAGACAACCCAATAATTACAGATCCATTTAAAACTGCTGGGGTAGACGAAAATGACCCCGCTCTTAGCTATTTGATAGATAGGTATAATAATCATTAAAAATAAAAACATAATCTTTTATGAATCTTCCTTCTATTCAGATTATAAGTCTCTTTCTCCAGCTAAAAATTTTATACCAGAATGGTACAGAAAAAATAAGTTTGAACACTTAAAAGATTGTATGCCTTTTATGGACTCATTTATATCTGGCTATATGGTAACCATACCTTACGACATAAATGTAAAAAACAATAATGGATCAGTAGAGATCAGACATGAAGATGGAACTGATTATAATAGCGCTATAAGATACATAGAGGATTCTAATTTAGTTCCATATAATCACCATGCAGTTGAATTTGCTTGGGATATTTGTGCTTCAATCAAGATCCCATATGGAGCAAGTATTCTTTTTACACATCCCTTTAATAGGCACGATCTGCCATTTACAACATTGAGCGCAATAATCGATGGCGAGTTTACATTAATACCACATGGAGCATTTCCATTTTATATAAAGAATGGATTTGAGGGTACAATTAAAGCTGGAACCCCAATTGCTCAGATAATACCGTTTACTAATGACTCATGGAAAGCAGAAATAGAATCTGGGCTCTCTGAAAATGTTAAAAAAAATCGTAAGTTTATGCCCAAAGACTGGTACAAGAAAAGTGCATGGAAAAGAAAATCTTATAATTAATCTGTTGTATACCATTGACAGCACCTACTCAATATAGTATACTAAATATATGAAATCTGGTAGAGAGTCCGCTTTAATTAATAGATCGCTGGCAAAGCCTAGTGGAATTGAAATGCCACAGGAAGCTATGCTAATTTTAAAAAAGCTCCAATTAGCAAAAGCTTACGGCAGCAAAAGAAAATATGAAAAAGAATTAGTCAAGCTTGCTCAGCAATATCCTCATATGTCAGAAGAAATATTTAAACTGAAAGTTTGGAATTAATGAGAGAGCCCAAAATAATGAAAATGGACTGGCGTTCATTAGGATATTGGCCTGTCTATAAAGATGGAAAGCTTACATGGGAAAAGGATCCAGATGAGAATGCTAATTGAGTTTGTAGAAAGATACCTTATGCGCCCTAAACGCCTACGAGAAGCAATTGAGGCGGTAGTTCATGAGAATGATGAGCTGCTACGAATCCTTAAGCAACACGAAGAGGAAGGCCCAACTAATCTAACATGGGCTGAAGGCGATAGATGGTATGGCTGGACATACAATAGTAACGCCAAACGTTATTACTTTGATGACATTGGTAATGAATCATTAATGGGGCTGTGGGAAGACCAGTGGCTAAGAGAAGCAGATGAGGCGGTAACAAAATGATGCAATACTGGTCATGGATATTAGCAGCAATTGGCGTTACAGGAATATTTTTTGTGGGACGAAAGCTTGTTTGGGCATGGCTCTTGCTATTGTTTAATGAGTGCTTGTGGATAGTTTATGCTCTAACTACTGAGCAGTATGGGTTTATTTTTGCAGCCCTAGCTTATGGTATAGTATATATTAGATCCTACATACACTGGTCTAAAGAGCCAGTAAATAAGATACCTTTATAGTGCGAAAAAGTGCGGCGGTAGAGAGCATCTAGTCACTACGTGACAAATATGCTATACTGAAAAGGTAAGCTAGTTTGGGTTCGTCTAATGGTCGGACACCCGTTTCCGAAACGGAAAATATAGGTCCGATTCCTGTACCCAAAGCTTACAAATGGTATACTATGGATATGGACAATACAATGGATTACTTATCAGACAACGAAGATGAAGACAAATGGGACAATGTTCAAAAGGCCTGTTGGTCTGGATATACCCAAAGAGGCATGAAAGACAAGAATGGTAAGCAGGTTCCTAATTGTGTACCTATTGAAAAGGCGGAGGATCTATCTGAAGCAGATCAGGTAGAGAAGTCAATATGGAAGGGAACGTTCCTTAAATAATGGGCATCCTAGACAACCTTGAAGCATACATCGATCTTGGCGATATTAAAGATTTAGATCTAACTGAAGATATAGATAAAGAAGATATATAGCAGCATATTGACCGCCTGAAAAGTGAATTTCGGCGGGAGAGACCATTTAGTCAGTACCTGACTTAGATAGGCATCATGAAGAAGCTCAATGAAGTATTTAAGCCATACAAGGCTCAATTTGATCGATCTCCAATACATATTAAGATCATAGCCGTTTTGTGCGTTATGTACCTATCTGTCCCAATTGACCCATTTGATATACTATTTCCCTGGATGGCATTTACAGATGATCTATTTATAGCAGGTATCCTAATCAAGATTCTGCACAAACACGGCGGGCTACCAGAAGAAGTAAGAACTTCACCAATAGAACTATTAAGAGATATATTCAATAGAACAGATAAGAAGCAAGAGACATCATTGGCAGTACATTTATTTAAAGATAATGTATGTAGTCACTGTGGATTGAAATCCCTTGGCTAAAGCTTGGTCAGATAAGTCTGAATGGATCACAAATTGTCCTATATGCTACTGTGCAGTAACATATCAATTAAGAGATTATCATATACAATACCATGAGCAACAGGATCTAAACCAGACAAATAGGTCCTAACTCCTATATCCCCCTCCCATTTATCTCCTCTCTATGAGCCTCCTAGAGGCTTTTAAAGTGGAGTATTGTGGAGTAAAGTGGAGAATATATACTATAGATTTAGTTCCATATACTATAGTTATACTAAGATAAACATTACTATGTAATTGAGCATATCATAATCATAACCGTAATGTCAATAGGACCCATATGATCTATATGAGACATGCAGCATATTCCAGCGATATTGTCAATAGCTCCGTAAAGGGCATATTTGGCCCACATTGTCAACATATTTTGTATAACAATTTGATATAAATTCTGACAGATTCTGGCTATATTATGCCTAATTCATTATATGTTTTAATAGATAATATATTCATTTTATTATATTCTGCTCAATATTCCAGCGATTTTTAAAGCTTGGTCGTAAACGGATAATTTTGCCCACATGCCCATACATAAAAAGATATCCACAGGACCTGTGTAGATCCTATGGATATCTTGGGCTATATAATCAAGAGTAATACTTAGATAGATATATCTGTTCGGTCTTGATATATGTTACTTATGTTGTAATTGGTTCAAAGTTAGCAATGTAATCATTTAGTCTATCCGCCATCATTAGGGCTTCTGATGTTACTCCTTCTTCCCACGCATTATCAAATTGTCCCGCCGTCTGTTTGATAATTTCGACACATAGTTCCATTACCTTTGATTGAGTATAATACCCACAACCATTTACAAGTTCCCGTGCCATGATAGTTGGATTAAACCAATGACTATCCATAGCCTCCAGTACTTTTTCTGCTGCTTTGGTTTCGATTGATGATGTTTTTGCCATATCCGCCTCTCGCCTAACTATTGATTATACCAAAAATAAGAGAGGAGGTCAAGGACCAACGAAGCCCTGACCCCCGTCCCTGGTTTTACTTAGCCTTGTTTGTAGAGGTTTCTGCTGTAAACTTAACGCCGTTCTTTTCTGCCTCCGCTAGAGCTACCTTTGCTGCTCCTGAGAATCGACCACGTACGCCGACTGTGATGCCCTGTGCCTTTAGATATTCACGCTTTGTTGTCATTTGTTGTCCCCTTTCAAAGAGATCTTTTTTATTAATTATAGCAACTTTCCACGGATTTGTAAATAGTCGCCGTAAGACATTTTTTCTGCCCTTATGAAACTTGTTCTATCTTATCTTTAATTAGTTTAGAGATTATATTATGTGCTTCAATGTTCTCAGTTTCGCTGCCACCCCACAAAAGCTTTTGGGCTTTGTTTAACTGATCATTAATATAGTCATCACTCATCTTCATCTTCGTCCTCCTCTTCCCATTCAGGGTCTACGATGTAGTCCCTGCTCAACATCCAGTCTTGTACTTCTTCATGGTGCTGTTCGGCACCGTATTCCAAGGAGAACCCTTGGCCAGCCTCCACAGCCTCGCAGAGGTGGTCCCACATGTCGTCTTGGGTAACGTTGGCCTTGAAGGTCTCGTCCTCTAGGATGTTGTTAATTGTCGACCATGTCCATAGCCAAACCATGGATAGGCCAAGGTCTGTACTGTCTAGAATCTCCAGACATGCATTTAATTTATCTTTATCTTCAGGCTTCATTACGTGCTCCAATCGCAAATGATAGTTGATATGTTAGTTCATATAGGGCCACCAATGTATCTAGGCGTCCTTCACATTCTGTTCGGACCATGGAGTCCATTGCCTCTTCTGATAGCAATTCTTGTTCTAATGCGCTTGACAAGTCCCGCTCAGCAATTAGCATGAGATTCTTTAGTTCACCGTGCATTATGTCGAGGCCTGATACGCCTGCGTCAACCATTCGTTGCAAATGGGACGGGAGAGTAGTAGTGTCCATTATTCATACCTTTCGTTAGAGTTGTTCATTATATCAGAAGCCACTGACAAAATATGTTCCATAGTATCAATTGCTCCTGTGTAATATGCATCTGATTCAAAATACTCATCTTCATTTAAAGGTATGTTATTTCTAGCATCCTCTAAATCTTGTTCTAAACTAATCTTATGTATCTTCATGTATTCCAGGAAATGAGATGACTTAGTCATGATCGAAATACCCTTCTGCCCAAAGCCCACCTAGAAAATCATCTGCCATTTCAAGATTTTCTTTTACTTTGCCTTCAGGTGTTCTTTTAATAACTGCTTGAAGGGAAGTTCTCATACTAACTAAATTCTTTGGTGTATATCCTAGCATCATAAGCAGTATTCATCTCCCTCAATATATCCATAGTATTCATTGTATGATTGTTTTAAGTTATCAGGTGCAAACTGCATAAATCTATATTCAGCATATGCTTCACCTTCATCTAAGTTAGATTGATTCCAATCTTCAAATAATGCTTGCTCAATATCTACTTGAATTGCTCCAAGGATATGTTCTCCTACTGTATCTGTAAATGCTTCTGACATTATGCTTCCGCCTTTCTATATTCGGGTACTTTAGTTTCTAAGTATATACTATGGGTCTGACAAATTGCTACAGCCTCTAGGTCTGCCTCGCCAAGCCAGTTGCATACATTACATATTTCACCACATTCGTTTTCGCAGTATTCCAGTTCATTAACTGCATCACAATCACGGCACATATTATCGTATTCTGATTCTGAGATAACTTCACCACGGAGGAATTCCATTTCCCCACCCCAGCCTGTCTCTTCTTCATATGATAAAGTAAATAGTAGTGTTGGGTATTGTGCAGATAGTTTAGATATAGCACCAAGAGGTCGTGACCATGCAGTATTAAAGTTGTAATGAACTACATAGTTCTCGCCATTCTCTGCTTCTTCCATATTAGTATCAGGATACTTATCATCTTCTGATACAGCCACGTCCCACTTAGTACCCCACTCACGAACATTAAAGTTGTACCAGTCATTGGTCTCAAACTTCATTGCCTGAGAAAAGTCGGTGGAACGAGGAGGTTGTCCATGATATACTTCATCAGTAATACCAGCATCCTTATAGTTATAGATATTATGAAAAGCAAAGATAGGATTAACATACTTAGTCTGCTTGACATCATATGATAAATCACCTACAGGTGTAATAGAATAAATAAATGGCTTATTCATCTGCTTGATTAGATTTTTAACTTGCTCAGGATTACCCTCAATAGTTAATCCATTAAATACCCAGTTTGGCATTTTATATCCTTTCGTTGATATGTTCCTATTATAGACTAGACCACTGACAAATGGAATACTATTTGGGTGTGTTTCACACCACATTTTGTATGCATGTGGTCAAGATCACAAAATTCCAGGGAAATTTTTATTGACTTCTTAAAAGAAATATATTACCCTTAGTCTTTTGTGGGCCATGCAAAAACCCCAGCTGTAGGGGCTTATTCCATAACTGGGGCTTTACATAGGCTGCTAGAGGTTCACCAACGAAAGTAAAAGAACTCTGCTTTATTTAACCCCTGGCCATTAATGACTAATAGGGGCACCTTTAGATTAATTATGCATTAACCCTTGAGTACTTATTAATAAATGAATCCAATGTCATTGTGAACATGGGCTCGTCTTGCATTCCACGGACCGTAAATTGGTTACCGTCCTCGGACCATGGCTCTTCCTCATGAAGGCTAAACGTTTTATTTACCCAATCAATTACAGGAATTTTGTGCTCGTTGTCTAGGATATTGTTAACACTTAATCCCCAGCCAGTTGTCTCGTGCCACTGGTCTCCGACTAAATGTGAAATAACAATACGTGTAGCATATGATTCGTCATCCCAGCGAGAACGTGCTGCCTCTACTGCATCTGCTAAATTGCCTAGCATTTCATGTCCAGCCCAGTGTCCATACAATACAATTGTTTGACCATTAGACTGTTTAAATCCAAAGTTTGCTCTGTCGCCCATTTTAATCCGCCATTTCTACTAGTTGAGGTGCTTCTTCCTTTTTGTTTAATTCTATCACTTCATAAGCGATTTTGTCAAGACTAGGCTTGAATTTGTTAAAGTGGTGGCCACAGAAAGCAAGCTCTCCGCTAACCATCTTAACAAGATACATTGCAGGTACTACTGAGTTACACTTATCACAGCCAACCCATTCGCTCATATTGTTCCGCCTTCAATCATGTCAGATAGTCGATCAAGAATCCATGTATCAATATCAGTGATATCAATCTCTGCTAGTTTTTCTATAATTTCTTCACGAGCAAACTTGTACCCGTCTTGGAAACCTTCTTTATAGTCTGACATTTTATCTCCTAGTATCCTGTAGTCTTGTATTCGCTTACATAAGATTCAGTTAAGTTATACTTATCACGAATCCTGCTCACTTTCTCAATACTACCAGTTCCAATGTTGAAAGTCAATGCACCAATTACTTGTGGGTCAAGTCCAGTTATCTCTGCATCCCAATAGGCCCTCTCCATGGAGAGCCTATTAGGAGCGGTAAGTTCAAAATACATTACCCCTCGATTCTATCTACAGATGATGATAGCCAACTGATACCGTCTGAGTCATAAGACACAGTGTCAAAATCAATATCATGAATTAGATTGTGTGCACTCTCTTCATCACGAGCATTAACTGTAATTGAATATAGAACTGTTACTTCTAGTTCAAACTCATTTGTTAGTTCAAATCCACAGATGCCAGCAATTTCTTCTGCTTGAAATTCTGTAAGAGATTCGTCATCAAGTCCTTCGAGTGTGAACACCTTCATGTCATCACGTAATTTGCTTAGAGTTCCTGCAGTTGCATAATCACGCTGAGTTATACGCTGGATGTGCTCTTCTAACTGTGTAATGCGGGCCTTGTTATCTACTAACTGTGACTCAAGGAATTCTCGTGTCATGTAGTGATTATCTGTAGTTGTTTCCATTTTTACCTCTTCCGTTGTTGTTGGTGTAATTGTAGCATGCTCGACTGACAATAAGGTAGTCTTACGTCCGCAAGGGCATGTGAGTTCTGTCACACCTGAAGGAAAACCAAATCCATCAGATGATGTTAATTGAATTAAAGAATCGCATTCATCTGGGTCACAGACAAATGTATATACGCTTGATACTAGTTCGTTGGTCATGTAGAGAATTATACAGGGTCCCACTGACATTTGTCTATAGATTCCAGGGAAAATTTTATGTGATCCGTAACACAAAATTTCCTCCCTAAGTACTGCGGGCATTTTGCGATCTGTAACGGACTTGAACCGTCGACCTCTACCGTGACAGGGTAGCGCTCTAACCAACTGAGCTAACAGACCAAATAAAAATTGTGAGCAGTTTTAATTCATGCTCAGGAATTTTTTTATTAAAACGCAGAAACTAATTTTTTAATTTTATTTTTTTCTGCGGTAAGAATTGGGTCAAAGCCTGATGCACCTGCCATAAGTGTTTCAGAATTGCCACGACCTGAACGATAGTAGTCAAGGCGTTCAGTAAGTGCATTGAACGCACCCCACTTAGTTCCCTTGATGTTAGCGTTAGTTGGTGAGTTATGGTAAAGGTTATCAAGTAGCACAACCTTATTTTCCCACTTAGTTAGCGCAACCTTAGCAGAATCTTTATCTGGCTTAGGATAAATTGTCTGAATCAACTTAGAGAATTCAGCATCAGTAATTGACTGAGTGTAAAGAGCCTGAGCCTCTTTTTCGAATTCATCAAAGTATCCGAGAGCGAGTCCAAGAGTTTCACGAGCAACCTGAATACGACCCTCAACAGATTGTGTGTGACGAATCTTGAAAGATTGCTTAGCATTACGCATTGCAAGATTCAAGGTGTTTTGGCATACAACACGAACAGGAGTAACTGCAGCCTGAACAGCAACAGACCCGTCATGAGATGTCCATACGATTAGATACAACTTAGTCTCATCGTTTGCACCTTGTGGGTCAAGTACCATAGTGCGTGGAATGTCCACAGTACCAAATACAACTTTACCGCTACGCAATGAGCCAGCAGATTCCCAACGGCAATCAGCATTAGCATCATGAATTGCATCAGCAAATGCAAATAGTTCCTCATTCTGCACAGGCTTGTAACGCTTGCCAACAGTGGCAAGAACATCAGTTCCCTGATTGAATGGGTTATCACGAATAACTAACTGAGCATTAGATACATCATTCCATGTATCTGAGATGTGGTCAGTTAGTGGAGATAGGCGAACATTCCAATTGGAAAGTTTTGCCTCATCTAACATCATTTGAGTTGTAACATCTTCATCTTGTGTAAAGATGCGATTTGCGAGATTGTGCCAAGCAGGTGCGCCACGTAGAGCGAAAGCAACTTGACCGTTTTCGGTTTCGAGATTATGAGCCATTATTTTTTTACCTTTCGTTTGATTAGTTGTAAGTATAACAGATGCCACTGACATTGTCTATGATTAGTTACTATATGTCCGAATTGATCCATGTGATTAATCTCACAAAATTCCAGGCGTTTTCCACAGGCCTTCTTAAACCTGTGGATAACCCCGCACATTATTGGGGGCCAAGCTTGGGCGGGGTAGAATAAACTACCCAGCCTTTTACTTAGATAAAGATTTTACGTAGTTTACTGTCTCCATTGGAAAGAAAGCAGCAGATGTCTTTTTCTTATTCTTTTGATCATAGAC
>Ga0315904_10007191_pt1 | contig 14994 bp, 12 predicted proteins | sample LakEriMetagenome_6_FD_203529 | JGI IMG/M metagenome (GOLD analysis project Ga0315904, IMG submission 203529) | Freshwater fungal communities from buoy surface, Lake Erie, Ohio, United States - Buoy 12 MA120 | ecosystem: Environmental > Aquatic > Freshwater > Lake | place: USA: Lake Erie, Ohio... | reverse complement strand
CCCCCATCCCAGCCCTGCATTCCATCTTTTCCATCCCGACCCTTCCATCCCAGGTTGCCGGCCCTGCCAGGGCTTCCGTCCGAGCACCCGTCGGGCGTCCTCCGGCCTGCCATCCCCAGGCTGCTTCCTGTCTTCAGTTCCGCACGGTCGAGACGCCGGCCCCTCGCTGGTGGCACTTGTCCTTCAGAGGTCGCAGGATGCAAACGGATCCGGGATGGCCAACGGCCCTGGCTCAGGCCTCCAGCCTGAACGGCACCACACGCTCCGATCCCACCGGGATCGGCCGATCCTCCAGTCCCGGTTTCCGCCATCGGCGGCCTGTCCCATTGCTTCACCCCCATGCCTGCTGATTCCAAGGCCGCCTCCCTCTCCAGCGAATCCCGCGCCTCGGCCGAGCGCGACAAGGCCCTCGGGCTGGTGCTCAACCAGATCGAGCGCAACTTCGGCAAGGGCTCGATCATGCGCCTGGGCGACGCCTCGCGCATGCGGGTGGAAACCATCAACACCGGCGCCCTCACCCTCGACCTGGCCCTGGGTGGCGGCTATCCCAAAGGGCGGGTGGTGGAGGTCTACGGCCCTGAGAGCTCCGGCAAAACCACCCTCACGCTGCACGCCATCGCTGAGGTGCAGAAGCGAGGCGGCGTAGCCGCGTTTGTTGACGCTGAACACGCCCTCGATCCGGTCTATGCCGCGGCCCTCGGCGTCGACATTGAGAACCTGCTGGTTTCCCAGCCGGACACGGGCGAAATGGCGTTGGAGATCGTCGATCAGCTGGTTCGCTCCGCCGCCGTCGACATCGTCGTGGTCGACTCCGTGGCGGCCCTCACGCCCCGGGCCGAGATCGAGGGGGAAATGGGCGACCTGGCGGTGGGCAGCCAGGCACGGTTGATGAGCCAGGCGATGCGCAAGATCACCGGCAACATCGGCAAGTCGGGCTGCACGGTGATCTTCCTGAACCAGCTGCGTCAGAAGATCGGCGTCACCTATGGCAATCCGGAAACCACCACCGGTGGCAACGCCCTGAAGTTCTACGCCTCTGTGCGCTTGGATATCCGCCGGATTCAGACCCTTAAGCGCGGCACAGAGGAATATGGAATCCGGGCCAAGGTGAAGGTGGCGAAGAACAAGGTCGCTCCGCCGTTCCGCATCGCCGAATTCGACATCCTGTTCGGCCGTGGCATCAGCACCTCGGGGTGTCTGCTCGACCTGGCCGAGGAGACCGGCGTGGTGATCCGCAAGGGCGCCTGGTACAGCTACGACGGCGACAACATCGGCCAGGGCCGCGACAACACGATCATCTGGTTGGAGCAGAACCCCGATCAGCAAGAGCAGATCGAACGGCTCACCCGTCAGAAGCTCACCGAGGGTTCTGAAGTCACGGCCAACTCGATGAAGCCCCTGGCGGCGGCTGGAGCACGGCTGGCGAGCACCAAGGCCAATGCCAGCGAGGCGGCCTCCGCACCAGCGGTGGATGGCGAAGCTGACGCTCTGGCAGCCGCCAAGGCCCTCGAGGAGCTGGCGGCCGCCAGCTGAGACACCCCGGCACTCCTCTGCCCAGGGCATCACCCTCTGCCCGGCGCCCGGCAGAGGGTGATGCCCTGGGCGGCGGGGCGGGCAGGTGGTGCCAACTGAGGCTCAGGACTGGGGCTCAGGACTGAGGCAGCTGCTGGAGGAGGAGGAGGAGGAGGAGGCTTCTCGATGAGAGAGCTAGCTGAAGGCTGGGACCAAGCCCTAGGCCCGCCTCGGGATCCTCAAGACACAGCACCCAGTGGCCCTCAGCCCTGGCTCAGCCAGGGGTTGAGGACGCCAGAGGCAATGGCGTGGGGCTCGCCTCCGGCAGGGGGCTGGAGGGGTAGGTGGTCTGCAGGATCTGGGCAACCCGTTGCAACTCCTGGATCGCGTCGGCGCCTTCGAACTTCACCAGTTCATGGCCATCGCGAGACTCCACCCAGCTGATGCCGAAATCAGACACCAGGAACCGTACGGCGTGGTTATCGGCGAGGTTGGCCATGAACGAGGCCCCCATGTTGTTTTGGCCATCCCCGCAGACGTAGCAGCTGGCCGACCAACCGCGCTGGCTCAGGCAAGTGGCCAGGGCCTGAAGACTCAGGACCAGGTCGAGAACGACCGAGCGGTATTGCTCGGCAAGACGGAGGAACATGCACGCGAACACCAGTCCGCGAATCCTAAAGGTTTTCTTCGGATTTGCCAGGGACAGGTCACCGCCGTCCTGAGTTGCTGACTGCGGGGCTGCTGCCGTCACCCCCGGGCCGCGAGGGGCAGGAGCGGGCCCGCTGGGGCGGCACACCGGGTCGTGCTGGGCTGGGTTGGGGCAGCCAGGGTGCGCGGATGGCGCCTGCGGGCCTGCTCGGGGATCCGCACAGCGGTGCTGCTGCCATCCGGTGGCGGCACCTGGGCAACGGCAGCAGCAGGGGCAGCGGCAGAGGCTCCGGGCGGGATTCGCCTGGTTGAGGTGGGCCGCGAACCAGGGAAACCGAGCAGGCCCTCGGGGATCTCACCCCTTGCGAGACCAACCGCAGAGCCGATCGGCGGAGCGGTGCGCGACCACCCCAGCCCTGCCCGACCAGGGGCTGCCCCGACACCCGCAGCTCGGGGCGCAGCGGGTGCCGAGGCTCTGCCGCTCCAGGCCGCGCAGACTCAGCAGTGAGTCAGCTGCTGTGCAAATGCATGCCTCCATCGCGACGTGATGACAAGCTGCTCTGGAGATAGGTAGCAAACTTGCGTTTCGGGCAACCGTTGGCTGCGCCGCTAAGCGCCATCCTGCAACCGCAAAAGTCATCACAGCTTGAAGACAGCCGCAACGCACGCAACCGCAACGCATTTGGCTGCGATTGACGCGCTGATGCATACGATGACCATGAGCCAGAATGTGGTGACAACCCAGTTGAGACTCGCGCTGACGACGAGGCAACTTGTTTTGCATAGATCGAACATTTTTGATTCTCCTTCGTTGAATTATCGGCCGCCTTGCGCGGCGGGGGGGGCGTTATCCACCGCATTTATTGATGGGCCTTAAACTATTTTGAGCCGCCGTTGCTGGCGCTAGCCGTCTGTTGGTGATGGCTCGGCTGTGGTGGGCGCCTTTCTGCCTTGGCGCCTTGGCTGATCACCCTGACGCTTTGCTGGTCGGAACGCAACCGTTGCAGTGCCCGGAGACTGTTGCCCATGGGTTGAACTCAGCCCGAGCCAGGATCTTCATGTCTTTCAGGCGCAGGGGCTGCTCAGCTCAATCTGGCGACTCCGCCTGGATTGGATGGGCGACGATTCTGCTGCTTCACGGGGCCAGAATCAATCTGGAGGCGATGGCGATTCATGCTCAAATCGACCCCCTTCGCATGGTGATCCCGATTGGAGCCACGCCAGACGGGTGGTCCAGCTAAGGGCGACAAGGGGGAAGTCAACGCCAGAGCGGCATTGCGGCGAGCACAAGCGCTGCGCTTGGTTGCTGATCAAGAGACAAAGCAGGCGCGTCTTGGCGTGGCTCGACACTCAGCTCAAAGTTAGGCGCTTCAAGTTGTTTTGGCTCAAACAGGCATGCCAGCCCAGGCGAGATTCTCAGCCGACTAGAAGGGGGCTGAATCACTCTGGACATCGGCCAGGTCACAGGCTGGTGCCCGGTTCGATTCCTTGATGGCCGTTGGCAAACAGGCCGATGTCCAACCAACCAAGGCACAACTACGAATGGCCCGAGGCAAATGGGCAGACAAAAACAGCCACCATCACCGGAGAAATAATGGTGTCTTGACAGAGAAGAGGCGGCACCCAGATTCGAACTGGGGGTAAAGGATTTGCAATCCTCTGCCTTACCACTTGGCCATGCCGCCACGCTGAGGAGCAGACTCCTCGCGGCACAGCCTATCAGTCGCCGCATGACCGCTCCCCGCCTGCTGGTGCTGAGCAACGGCCACGGCGAAGACCTGATCGCCTTGCGTGTTCTCGAGGCCCTGCACCGGCTGCGCCCCGAGCTGCGGGTGTCGGTGCTGCCTTTGGTGGGGCTGGGCGGAGCCTTCGACGCCGCCGAGGCGGCCGGCTGGCTGCGACGGGTTGGGCGGCGGCAGCCCCTGCCCAGCGGCGGCTTCAGCAACCAGAGCCTGGGCGGGCTACTGCGCGACCTCGCCGCGGGCCTGCCGCTGCTCACGGTCCAGCAGCTACGGCTGGTGCGGCGCTGGGGCCGCGGCGGCGATCCAGTGCTCGCGGTGGGGGACCTGCTGCCCCTGCTTCTGGCCTGGGTCGGCGGCGGCCGCTTCGGCTTCATTGGCACCCCCAAAAGCGACTTCACCTGGTGTTCGACACCGCCCACTGGCTGGGGCTCCAGCGCCCTGGCCGATGGCTACCACCGCTGCAAGGACAGCGAATGGGACCCCTGGGAGTGGGCCCTGATGGGATCCCGGCGCTGCCGGCTGCTGGCCGTGCGCGACCGCCTGACCGCCCGGGGGCTGCGGCGCCATGGCCTGACCGCCCTGGCCCCAGGCAACCCGATGATGGATGGCTTCGAGCCCAGGGCGCTGCCAGCGCACCTGCGGGGAAGGCGCCGCCTGCTGCTACTGCCTGGTAGCCGCCTGCCGGAGGCGCTCAGCAATCTGCGGCGGCTGCTGGATGCCTTGCCAGCCTCCCTGCCAGCCGGCTCACCACCCTGGACCCTGTTGCTAGCCACCGGCTCCCACCCGGACGTTCGGGAGCTTGGGCCCGTGCTGGAGGCAGCCCGGTTCCAACCCTGCTCCCCGACCCCCTCCCTCAAGGCCACCGCCGCCTGGCAGCGCGGCGAGCTGGAGCTGCAGTTGGGTCCTGGACGCTTCGCCGCCTGGGCCGGTTGGGCGGAGCTGGGCCTCGCTACGGCGGGTACCGCCTCAGAACAGCTGGTGGGGCTCGGGGTGCCGGCCCTCTCGCTGCCTGGGCCCGGCCCCCAATTCAAAGCCGGCTTTGCACGCCGCCAAAGCCGCCTGCTGGGGGGCGCCGTGCAGCCCTGCCACTCCTCAGGGGAGCTGGGCCAACGGCTGCTGGAGCTGCTGGCTGATCCGCGGGAACGGCAGCGGCTCGGCCGTCGCGGCCGGCTGCGCATGGGGGCTGCCGGCGGCAGCGACCGCCTGGCGGCCTTGATCAGCTCCCGGCTGCTGGGCGAGGCGGCGCCGCACGGCGCCGAAAGCGCTGACGGGCAGGGATGATGGCCGCAGTTCATCCGGGCCCGATGGTCGCCATCCCCGATCGCGCTTACAACGCGGCCTGCGGGCGCCTGGCCAGCCGCCTGGGCGTCAGCCTGGCGGCGGCTCGCCGCAGGGTCGATGTGAAGGCCGCCCAGGAAGGCCTGCGCGAGGTGGCCGATCGCATCGCCCTGGCCGAGCGGATGCTGCGGGAGGCCGAGGCCGATGGCACCGATCGCGATGCCCTGTTCTCGGCCTTGCTGGAAGTGGCCCCTGAAGACGCCAACTTCATGGCGGAAGACTGATCTGATCGGCACGCCGCTGTGCGCCGCGATCGCCCCGCCGGCCCACGGCGGGGATCGTCAAGGCTCGCGGTGGCCCCATCAGTGCTCAAAGACGGAGCCGAAGCGCTGGCGGTCGAGCGCGGCGAACACCGGCACACAGGCGAAGCACTGCTGGGCCAGATCCCAGCGCCCCTCGCGCCGCAGCATGGTCTCAAGGCGGTCGCGGGCGGGCAGCAGCCAGCGCACGTCCCCGGCCGCGTAGGCCAGCTGGGCCTCGCTCAGCTCCTCCACCCGCCCCCAATCGGAGCTCTGGGCCTGCTTATCGAGTTCCACCCCCACCAGTTCGTTCACCACCTCCTTGAGCCCATGGCGCGGGGCGTAGGTGCGAGCCAGGCGGCTACCGATCTTGGTGCAGAACAGCGGCTTCACGGCGATGCCAAGGTTTTCCGCCAACGCCGCCACGTCGAAGCGGGCGAAGTGAAACACCTTTTCGATTCCTGGATCCTCCAGCAGCTCTTTGAGCCGCGGGGCTCCCCGCTGGCCGGGCTGCAGGCGGATGCAGGCCACGTGGTCGTGGTCATCGCAGATCTGCACCAGGCAGAGGCGATCGCGGCCGTGCACCAGGCCCATCGCCTCGGTGTCGATCGCCAGAGCCCGGACCGAGCCGTAGAGCGCCTGCCACTCGGCGTCGAGATCCTGGTCAAACACGGCAAAGCGTGCCGGTGGCGGCAGCGAGGAGCTGCGCGACTCGCCGGCAGTGGCTGGATCGGTATTGGCCATCAGGGCGATCGATGTGAGGCGGCTGCCGACACTGTGCCCCACGGAGGCGTTGCCCCGGATCGTGCCCCAAGCAGCCCTTGGCCAGCGGCGGTTCTCCTGGCTAGCGGGGGTTCTCCCGCCCAGCCGTGCCTCCGGTCCCTCTGAAGCCCAGAGCCCGGACGCCAGCGCCTCTGGCGGTCCCGCGCCACGCCGGTCAGAATCCGGGGCGTTCAGGATGGGACCCGCCTGGATGCGACGTCGATGCCGTCCTTGATCTCAACCCTGGTGCTGACCCTGCTGCTGGGGATCGGCCTGGTGTTCTTTCTGCGCGCCGCCAGCAAGGACCGAACCACCGTGGTGGATGTGCACTCCCCCCGGCCGGCGCTGGAGGTGCTTGAGGGGCTGAGCGACTGGCTCACGGCCCGCGGCTGGAGCACCGAGGCAGGCGATCCCGATCGCCAGGTGCTGCGCTTTCGCGGGCAGGTGAGCGCCAGCTGGCCCCTGGCGCTGCTGCTCTCGCTGCTGGGCGGAGTCGGCGCGGCCAGCCTCGGGCTGGTGCTCTGCCAGCTGCTGCCCAACCTGGCCCCTTGGCCGGTTGGCCTAGCGCTAATCGGTCCGTTAGCCGGCCTGATCTACCGGCGCCGAGCCAGCCGCAGCGAATGCCTGGAGCTGCGCTTGCTGCCCAACAGCGAGTCGGCGCCTGGCAGCAACCTGCGCTTGCGCGCCCACCGCGACGAACTCATCGCCATCGAGAAGGAACTGGGGCCCAGCCTTCAGCTGGCCAGCGATGGCTCCCTGCTCAGCTCCCCCATCTGAACGCCATGCTGCGCCACCTCGGTCTTTCCCTGTTGGTACCCCTGCTGTTCGCGCCCGGCATGGCCCAAGCCCTTGATGAGCCTTGGAACCCGCGGGTCGGCGATGCCCTTACCGGCCCGCGCGCGCCTCTGCCGAAGGACTGGGTGGGATTGCGCAGCATTGCGCCGGAAACCGAAATCCTGGTGATGGCCGGCCATGCCGATTCCCAGGGCCTGAAGGGTTCGGGCACCCCGGGGGAGGCGGTGGGTCGGCTGGGTGCACCGCCGATGCGGGCCGGCATCACGGATGAGCTGTATTGGAACATCCTCACCGCCCGCGCTGTGGTGGAGGCTGGTCGGCGACGGGGCCTCGCGATTCGTTATTACGAGCCTCCCTTCTTCTCGATCGCCGATGGCGGCAATCCCAACACCAACTGGAGCGTGGGCCAGCGCCACGGCATCCAGGGGGGCTATGCCATGGAAATCCATTACGACGCCTATGGGCCCGATGGGCGCGGCTCCGGCGTCATCCCCGCCCTGACGCGCCCGTTCAACACCATTGATGAAAGCCTGGCCCGGGAGTTCGGCGCCTATCCCTGGGCCTATCGCGGTGGGCTTGGCGGGCCGCGGCGCGGCATCACCTTGCTGGAAATCGGCAAGCTGGAGGGGCGGCTGGAGCAAGCTCTGCGGGATCCGGCCAGCCGTGATCAAACCCTGGAGGTGATTGCCAACCGCGTCGTCGACGCGCTCCAGCAGGGCCTCAAGCCACAGCTTGAAAGGGTTGGCAACGCCGTTCCAGCTCCGGGTCCTCGAGCCAGTTCTGGGGGCGAGTGAACAGATCGGTGAGCAGGGCTTCGCGGCTGCCGTCTGCCGGGGTGTAAGCGTATTCCCAGCGCACCAGTGGCGGCAGCGACATCAGGATCGATTCGGTGCGGCCATTGGTCTGAAGGCCAAAGATTGTGCCGCGATCGAAGACCAGGTTGAACTCCACATAGCGGCCACGCCGATACAACTGAAATTGCCGTTCCCTCTCCCCCCAGGGGGTATCCTGGCGCCGCTCGACGATCGGCACGTAGCTGGGTAAAAAAGCATGGCCGCAAGCGGTGGCCAGCGCGAACAGCTTCTCCCAATCCTGCTGGATCGGGCCAATCGCCGCCGACGCCGCGGCGGCAGGCCCCTGGGGATCCTGACCCTTGTAGAGCACCCCGCCCGGATCCTGATAGTCGTAAAAGATGCCGCCGACGCCACGGGTCTCGCCGCGGTGCTTGAGGAAGAAGTATTCATCGCACCAGGGCTTAAATACCTGGAAATAGGCGGGGTCAACGCTGTCGCAGGCCCCCTTCAGGGTGCGATGGAAATGGCGGGCGTCCTCCAGGTAGGGGTAATAGGGGGTGAGATCGGCCCCACCGCCGAACCACCACACCGGCCCGGCCTCGAAGTAGCGGTAATTGAGATGCACGGTCGGCACCCAGGGGTTGCGGGGGTGCAGCACCATCGAGGTCCCTGTGGCGAACCAGCGTTGCCCCTCCGCCTCGGGCCGCTGGCTGAGGATCGCGGGGGGGAGCCGGTCGCCCTCCACCTCGGAGAAGTTCACACCGCCCTGCTCAAACACTCGGCCGCCCTTCATCACCCGCGAGCGGCCGCCGCCCCCCTCCGGTCGCTCCCAGCTCTCCTCCTGGAACACCCCTTCGCCGTCGAGGTGCTCCAGGCCCGCGCAGATCGAATCTTGCAGACCCCGCAACAGCTCCCGGGCACGGCTGCGGGACTCGGCGGGTGGCAATTGCATGGCGGGACGGGTGATCGCGAGCGAGAGGACGTTCTAGTCCTACCCGGCGATGGGACCTTGGCGAAATCGGCGGCACAGACGAGCCCACCAGGACCGCGGGGGTGCCGTGCATCGGCCAACCCTGGGCTCTTGGGATGGCCCGCCGGGGGATCGTCATGGGCGATCCACAGCCGCGCGACGCCCGCAAGCTGCCGCCACGCCGCGCCGCCGGCAGCACGGTTCGCCTTGCCTAGGATCCCGATTCCAGCAAAGCTTTCGCGCGGATGGCCACAGCCGAACAGGCCCTCGACGCCCTCGCCCCCCTGGTCGACGCCGGCAGTGGCCGCTCCTTGCTGGAGCTTGGCTGGCTGCGCCAGGTGCGCGTTCAGAACCGGCGGGTGGTGCTGCAGTTGGCGTTGCCCAGCTTCGCCAGCAGCCAGCGAGATCGGATCGCCACGGCCACGCGCCAGGCCTTGCTGGCCCTCGACACGATCGATGACGTGCAGATTGAGGTGGGCCAGCCTGCCCCGCCGTCGTCCGGCCCGATCGGCGGCGCCGGGCACGGCAGCGGGGGCCATGGCCAGCTGCCGGAGCGGCAACCGATCCCCGGCGTAGGCACGGTGATTGCCGTGAGCAGCGGCAAGGGCGGCGTGGGCAAGAGCACCGTGGCGGTCAACCTGGCCTGTGCCCTGGCCGCTTCCGGTCTGCGAGTTGGCTTGCTGGACGCCGACATCTACGGCCCAAATGCCCCCACCATGCTCGGGGTGGCCGACCGCACCCCGGAGGTGCGAGGCGGCGGCAATGAACAAATCCTGGTGCCGATCGACTGCCACGGCCTGGCCATGGTGTCGATGGGGCTGCTGATTCAGGAGAATCAGCCGGTGATCTGGCGCGGGCCGATGCTCAATGGCATCATCCGCCAGTTTTTGTATCAGGTGGACTGGGGTGAACGGGACGTGCTGATCGTCGACCTGCCGCCCGGAACCGGAGACGTCCAACTCAGCCTGGCCCAGGCCGTGCCGATGGCGGGTGTGATCATCGTCACGACCCCGCAGAAGGTCTCCCTGCAGGACGCCCGCCGCGGCCTGGCGATGTTCCTGCAAATGGGCATCACGGTGCTCGGCGTGGTGGAGAACATGACCGCCTTCATCCCCCCCGACCTCCCCGATCGTCGCTACGCGATTTTTGGCAGCGGTGGCGGCCAGTTGCTGGCCGATGAGGCCGACGTGCCGCTGCTGGCCCAGTTACCGCTGGAGCTGGCGGTCCAGCAAGGCGGCGACAGCGGCGAGCCGGCGGTGCTGTCGGCGCCGGGGTCGCCCACGGCCCAGGCCTTCGACGCCCTGGCCCAGCAGCTGCGCCAGCGCTGCGGCCTGGAGACCGCCCTCACCTAACTCCAGCCCTGGCCCGGTGACCTACGCCCCGCCGCGCCGCGGCGACACCAACCTGCGCCGCCGCCAATCCGGGCCGGACCGGGTGCTCTGGGGTGTGCCCCTGGCCCTCACAGGCCTGGCGGGCATCTTGATCGCCAGCACCCAGCGCCAGGCGGATTACGCCGACTGGTACCAGCATTGGGTCACCGCCGCGATCGGCATGGCCCTGGCGCTGCTACTCGCCCGCACTCCCGTGGACCGGTTGCGGCAGTTCCAGTGGCCGATCTACGGCGCCACCATCCTCAGCCTGATCGCCGTGCGGTTGGTGGGCATCTCGGCCTTGGGCGCCCAGCGGTGGATCAACATCGCCGGGTTTCACGTGCAGCCCTCGGAGTTCGCGAAGGTGGCCGCCATCCTGCTGCTGGCGGGCGTGCTATCGCGCTACCCCGTGGAGCGGCCGGTTGATCTCTGGCGGCCGATCGGCCTGATCGGCCTTCCTTGGGTGTTGGTGTTCATCCAGCCAGACCTGGGCACATCCCTGGTGTTCGGGGCGGTGCTGCTGGTGATGCTGTTTTGGGCGGGGATGCCGTTCGCCTGGCTGGTGCTGTTGCTGTCGCCGCTGATCACGGCCATCGGCGCCGGAGCGTTTGCCTGGATGCTGGTGGGCTGGTTGCCGCTGGTGGGCTGGCTGGCCTGGCACTCACTGCCCTGGAAGCGGCTCGGGCTGGCGGCGGTGATGGCGGTCCAGGGTCTGTTTGCCCTGCTCACCCCCTACCTCTGGCTGCACGGCCTCAGGGAGTACCAACGGGACCGGCTGGTGCTGTTCCTCGACCCCTCCAAGGATCCCCTCGGCGGCGGCTATCACCTGCTGCAAAGCCAGGTGGGCATCGGCTCCGGCGGTCTCTGGGGTACCGGTCTGATGCAGGGCCATCTCACCAAGCTGCGCTTCATCCCCGAGCAACACACCGACTTCATCTTCAGCGCCGTTGGCGAGGAAACGGGCTTTCTTGGTTCGCTGCTTGTGGTGCTGGCCTACGTGCTGCTCTTCCAGCGGTTGCTGCGCATCGCCGTCAACGCCCGCGGTGACTTCGAGTCGCTGCTGGTGGTGGGGATCGGTGCGATGCTGATGTTCCAGGTGGTGGTCAACATTTTCATGACCATCGGCCTAGGCCCGGTGACAGGCATCCCCTTGCCCTGGGTGAGCTACGGACGCTCGGCGATGTTGGTGAACTTCATCTGCCTTGGGCTTTGTGCCGCCGTCGGTCGCCGCGGCCGCGCCGGTAGCCGCTGGTGGTGACCCTGGCCCAGCTCCGGGCCCGGCTGGGCGAAGGCGTGCCTCCGGGCCGGGGCGATGAGGACAGCGTGCGCCGGCAGTGGTGGGCCGCCCTGGCCACGCTGCAGGAAGACCTGTTGACGGAAGCCAACCCCCGCGGCGCTTGGCTGGCGGCTCCGTTGCCGGCCCTCTACGAGCCGTCGCTGCTACGGGGCCTCGGCGGCTGGGTCTGGACGCCGACGCCCCTGGACGGGCTGCATCCGAGCAGCGCGCCGCGGCTGCCCCAAGGGGCCGCCACGGCCTCGTTTGCCACGGAGCGTTCGGATGCCAGCGCGGCGGGCGGCTTCCAGCAACTACCGCTCCGTCGAGAGGACGGCACCGATCCGCTGCTGGTGGTGATCACGCCGCGGTTGCAGGTGGCCCTGGCCCTTGATGGTCCCGCCGAGGGCCGCCGCCTGCTGGTGCGGTTCGACGCGGATGTGCTCTCCTCCGCCTTCGACCTGCTGGATCGCCGGCTGCAGCGGGATGATCCGGCTGCGGCTGCCCGCCTGCGGCGGATCCTCCAGGAGCTCGGCCCACTCCACAACGACCCCAAGCTGGCGCTGCGCTTCTGGCCGTTATTGGCGCAGCGCTTGGCCAGCATGGCCGCCAGTGTCACGTTGCAGCCCCTGGTGACGGTGCGGCACGCCCCCCAGCCACAGCCAGGGGATGCCTCCGCCACCAGGGGCGCTGGGGGATCCGCGGCCGCTCCAGCCAGCGCGGCGGTTAGCGCCGCGGCCCCCGAGCCCACCGGCCGCCCTCTCAGCGATGAACTGGCCTTGCTCGAGGCGATCACCCATGAGGTGCGCACCCCCCTGGCCACGATCCGCACCCTGATCCGCTCCTTGCTGCGCCGTCGCGACCTGACACCCCTGGTGCGCCAGCGGTTGGAGCAGATCGATGGCGAGTGCAGCGAACAGATCGATCGCTTCGGGCTGATCTTTCTGGCGGCCGAACACCAGCGGCAGTCCGACAGCGGCCAGGCGCCCAGTGGCGGACCGCTGGCTCGCACCGATCTGGCGGCCCTGCTCGGTCAGTTCGAGGATCTCTGGCGGCGCCAGCTGGCCCGTCGTGGACTGGAGCTGGAGTTGGCGATCGCCGCCGACCTGCCGCCGGTGCTCAGCGATCCCTCCCGTCTGGAGACCATGCTCGGGGGCCTGGTGGACCGCTTCAGCCGCGGTCTGCCCAGCGGCAGCCATGTACAGCTGAGCCTGGCGCCTGCGGGAGCGCGGCTGAAGCTGCGGCTGATGAGCCACAACGCCCATCCAGCCAGCGGAGAGTCGGCCGATCAGCGCCGCAGCGAGCGGGTGGGGCCCGTGCTCAGCTGGAACCCCACCACCGGCAGCCTGCAGCTCAGCCGCCGGGCTACCCAGCAGCTGTTTCACCGCCTGGGGGGGCGGCTCACCGGCCGGGGCGATACCACCCTGACTGTGTTCTTTCCTGTGGTCGACGAACAGGATTGACCCTCCCTGGGGCCGCGCTGCCGGCGCTGGTTTGTTGACGGGTGTGAAGAGATGGGCCGCGCCCCGGGGAAGGCCCAAAATCACGGTGCTAGCTTCCGGCTGACAACGGTCCTTGAGCCATGCCAGCGACGGCCCTGAACGGTCAACTTCCGAAGTACATCGGCAGCACAGGCGGCCTGCTGAACTCGGCTGAAACCGAAGAGAAGTACGCCATCACCTGGACCAGTTCCAAGGCCCAGGCCTTCGAGCTCCCCACGGGTGGCGCCGCCGAAATGAACGAAGGCGAGAACATCATGTACTTCGCCCGCAAGGAGCAGTGCCTCGCCCTCGGCACGCAGCTGCGCACCAAGTTCAAGCCTCGGATCGAGGATTACAAGATTTATCGCATCTACCCCGGCGGTGATGTGGAGTATCTCCATCCGAAGGATGGTGTGTTCCCTGAGAAGGTGAACGAGGGGCGGGCCATGGTGGGCCACAACCCCCGCAGGATCGGAGCCAATCCAAATCCCGCTGGCCTCAAGTTCAGCGGCCGCAACACCTTCGACGCCTGAGCCGGGCACAGCCAAGGCTTAGAAAGGCGGGGCTGAAGCCCCGCTTTTTTGTCTCTCCCCTGCCGTTCCGCCTGTGGCCGCGATGCCGGGACCTGATCGCTCCGCCTTCCTGGCCGAAGCCGCCCGCGGTTGCGACGGCTTTGATGGTGCCAATCTGATCCCCCTTTGGCGCCGCTGTCCCGCCGATCTGGAGACGCCCCTGACCGCCTGGTTGAAGGTGGGTGCGGGAGACCATCCCGGCGTGCTGTTGGAGTCGGTGGAGGGGGGTGAGCGGGTCGGTCGCTGGAGCATCGTCGTCAGCGACCCGCTTTGGACCTTGACCTGCCGCGGCGAGCACGCGCAGCGGCGTTGGCGCGATGGCCGCCACGATGATCTCAACGGCAATCCGTTCCAGCTGTTGCGTCAATGCCTGGAGCCGCTGCGACCCGCACCCGTGCCGGAGCTACCTCCCATGGGGCAGTTGTTCGGTATGTGGGGCTACGAGCTGATCCGCTGGATCGAGCCCAGCGTGCCAGTCCACGCCCGCGAGCCGGAGGCGCCGCCGGATGGCTGCTGGATGCTCGCCGATAGCCAGCTGGTGTACGACCAGGTGAAGCGGCAGATCACCCTGGTGGCCTACGCCGACCTCAGCCAGGGGGCCGACCCGGATCAGGCCTGGTGCCAGGCGGCAGACCGGTTGGCGAGCCTGGAGGCCCGGCTGCGCTCTCCTCTACCCGCCAGCGCCGTGCCGCTGGCCTGGTGCGACGCGGCGCGGTCTGAACTGCCGGTGACGAGCAGCTTCAGCCAGCCGGCTTTCGAGGCGGCGGTGGAGCAGGCCCGCGAGCACATCGCCGCCGGCGACATTTTCCAGCTGGTGCTGAGCCAGCAGCTGGAAACCCTGGTCAGACGCGATCCCCTCGACCTCTACCGCAGCTTGCGGATGGTTAATCCCTCGCCCTACATGGCCTTTTTCAATTTCGGCGACTGGTACCTCATCGGCTCCAGCCCCGAGGTGATGGTGAAGGCCGATCCGCTCGATGACGGCGGCATCAGCGCCTCACTGCGACCGATCGCCGGCACCCGCCCACGAGGCGCCGATGAAGCCAGCGACCGGGCTCTGGAAGCTGAGCTGCTGGCCGATCCCAAAGAGCGGGCCGAACACGTGATGCTGGTGGATCTGGGCCGCAACGACCTGGGACGGGTCTGCCAGCCCGGCAGCGTGCGGGTGGCAGAACTGATGGTCATCGAGCGCTACTCCCATGTGATGCACATCGTCAGCCAGGTGGAGGGGCGCTTGGATCCGCGGCACGATGTCTGGGATCTGCTGATGGCCAGCTTCCCTGCCGGCACCGTGAGCGGCGCCCCGAAGATTCGGGCCATGCAGCTGATCCACGAGCTTGAACCCCAGTCCCGGGGGCCCTATGCGGGGGTATACGGCAGTGTGGACTTGAATGGGGCACTGAACACAGCGATCACGATCCGCACGATGGTGGTGCTGCCCGCCGCAGCGGAACCCGGATGCTGGCGGGTGCAGGTTCAGGCCGGCGCTGGCGTGGTG
>Ga0315904_10007185_pt1 | contig 14999 bp, 8 predicted proteins | sample LakEriMetagenome_6_FD_203529 | JGI IMG/M metagenome (GOLD analysis project Ga0315904, IMG submission 203529) | Freshwater fungal communities from buoy surface, Lake Erie, Ohio, United States - Buoy 12 MA120 | ecosystem: Environmental > Aquatic > Freshwater > Lake | place: USA: Lake Erie, Ohio... | reverse complement strand
CTCATCCTCCTTAAGGAATCGGAGTGGCGTTTCAACCATCGGCTTGATAACATCTATTCAATTCTCCTTAAACAAACCCGCCATTTTCCCCTCTAAACTGGGCAAGACCCAAAATGATTATGCTGTCCATGATTTTGCCCTCCTCTTCCGTGCCCCGCTACCACTCATACCAATATCACCTAGCAAGTAGATTTTTGGTTTTGGCGATAGCGTTTACTTCAACCCGCATCCATTCGTGAATCAAAGTGGCCACCTTGGCGGGATCGCTCCAGCGCCGCGCCACGGCGATGATGTGATCTTTAAGGTGTCTGAGACTTTGATAAATGCGGTTCACCGTTGGCGCTTTTACCACCCTGCCAAACCACTCTGCCGGATTGAGCTCCGGGCAATATGGCGGCAAGGATACCACTCGCACGCTTGAAGGAATGCGTGGATCCTTCTCCTGCATATGGAAGCCGGCTTGATCCATGATCACCACCTGGAGCGCTTCCGGGTCGCTCTCGGCGATTTGCTTTAAAAACACCGCATGCGCGTCTTGGTTGACCACCGAATTGAAGAGCAACTCCACCTTGTGTTGACCATCCACTTCCAACGCCTCGTGCAGGTAGCCCCACTGGTAGGTCGTCTTGTAGGGCGCATGGACCCGAACGCCCTTTCTTGCCCAAACCCGCCGGATCACCGGCAATAGCCCTAGCGATGCTCGTCCAGAACCCAAATCCTCACAGGCTTGTCTGGAGAGTTTCCCACCGCCTTGGCCGGGCGGTTGATCAAATCCACGCGGAACTCCTCGGCGGCCTTGCTGTCCTTTTTCACATGGCTTTTGCGCGGCACCTTCAGCTTGCCTCCCAGGCGGCTTATGATTTGGCGCACGCCGCTCTCGGTCAGTGTTTTTCTTGTTCGCTTCTTGATCCAAGCCTGCGCATCCCGCGCCTGGCGGAATTTCCCCTGCTCAAGTTGTTTGAGAAACTCATCAGCCACCGCGCCGCGCACGGTCGGAACCCTCGCCCCCGCCCAGTCGCGCTTGAGCAAACCCTCAACGCCTTCGGCCACCACTTTGTCGCGGTAGGTGAAAACAGTCTGCCGACAAACCCCGGCGATTTTCATGATCTCGGCCACCGTGTGTTCGTGCTGGGCGATCAAGCGAACCACCAGCAGGCGCTTGCGCGCCCAGTCCTGTTGCGGACGCCTCCAAGCCTCTTCGATTTGCTCCACAATTTCTTTTCCAAGTTTCGGTAGGACTCTCATGCCCAATGAAAATCCTAAGAAATTGAAGAACTGTAAAGTCTATTATCTATTAGACTTTGGTATCAGCCGCCACTTCGTCATGCGGTAAGCACGCAGCGCGAAGGAGGACAGCTTATACTGCTACTGCACAGCGGGGTCGCAATTTTTTCATTTTTCTTCTTGCATGAGCGCTCCTGCTCCATAGCATCCGGCGCTCCTTGTCCTGCGCCTATAGCAGGCTGAATTTAGGGGTTGGAATTACTATCACGGCATGCGGTCACTTACAGAATCGGAGAAACAGCTCATCACAGACTCGGGGCTTTTTGACCCGCAGTGGTATTTGGCGACCTATCGCGATGTGGCGGCCATGGGTCTTGAGCCCTTCGAGCATTTCGTGAGGATTGGTATTTACATTAGTCGCAATCCGTGTCGGCTTTTCGATAGTAAGCATTACCTTTCGCAGGTTTCCGGCAAGCGGCCGGTTGAGATTCCGCTTCTGGATTACCTTTCTGCCGGCTGGAGGGAGCATCTAAGTCCCCATCCGCTTTTTGATCTCGCTTGGTATTTGGAGCGGAACGAGGACATCGTCGCGGCGGGCATTGAACCGCTCGCCCACTTTTTCCATCATGGTGGTCTGGAGGGGCGCCAACCACATCCTGCCTTTCCCACCCATCGCGTGCTGGAGCGGTGCCCGCATCTCCGGGAGGCCCGCCGCAATCCCCTGGATTACTACCTCTCCCGCGAATGGACCGAGGATCCCTGCCCGGAGGCCACGGCCTATCTCTCTCTATGCCGTGCCGCCGATCCCGTGCAGCACTCTTCCGTGTCCTTAGCCAAGCCGCTCGAGCATATCCCTACAGAGAACATCAACGCAGGCGCGCAAGTTGCGACCGACATCCGTGCCATCGCCATCTACCTACCTCAATTCCACGCCATCCCCGAGAATGACGCTTGGTGGGGTAGGGGATTCACCGAGTGGACCAATGTGCGTCGCGCCACGCCGCAGTATGCCGGCCACTATCAACCCCACATTCCGCACCCCGATCTCGGCCACTACGATCTCAACGACGCCTCCGTGCTCGAGAAACAGGCTGCCATGGCCCGCGCGGCGGGCATCGAGGGCTTCTGTTTCTATTACTACTGGTTCAACGGCCGTCGTCTCCTCAACATGCCCACCGACCGCTTGCTGGCCTCGGGCAAGCCGGATTTCCCCTTCTGCTTCTGCTGGGCGAATGAAAACTGGACCCGCACCTGGGATGGCGGTGACAAGGAAATTCTCATCGGCCAAGAGCACAGTGATGAAAGCGACGAGTGCTTCATCCTCGATCTCCTCCCCGCCTTCCGAGATCCGCGCTACATCCGCGTGGAGGGCAAGCCGCTCCTCATCGTTTACCGACCCGGCCTGTTGCCGGACCCAGCCGCCACCGCCCGCCATTGGCGCGAGACCTGCCGTCGCGAGGGCATCGGCGAGATTTTCCTCGCCCGCATGCAGATGTTCGATTGGGAACTCCAAGGCCGCGATCCTGGGTATGACACCGTCATCCAGTTCCCGCCCGTGAGCCGTGGCGTTTCTCCAAATCTCAAGAACTCCGTTCGCCTCCACGACTCGGCCAAGTTTACCGGCGAGGTTCGCGACTACCGACTCAGCGCCGCCCACTACCCGTTCGAAAACATAGGCCCTGCCCTTTGGCCCGGCGTGTGCCCGAGTTGGGATAATACCGCCCGGCGCATGGAGCGCGGGCACTCTTGGATCCACTCCTCGCCCGAGATCTACCACCGCTGGCTCTCCATCGTGGCGCACCGCGCCCGCCAGGCCCTGCCGCCGCAGCAGCGCTTCGTCTTCATCAACGCCTGGAACGAATGGGCCGAGGGCTGCCACCTCGAGCCGGATGAGAAATACGGCTACGCCTGGCTCAATGCCACCCGCCTCGCGCTCACGGCTGGGGTGGAAAAAAAAATAACGCGCCAGTCCCAGCGCCCACGCGTGTTAGTGGTGGGGCATGATGCCGCACGCGCCGGGGCACAGATCGTGCTTCTTACCATGTTGCAGGAGTGGCGTGCACAGGGGCCATGCGACTTCCAACTTGTTTTGCTCGGGGATGGCGTTTTAAGGAAGGAATTCGAGGCGGTTTGCCCCACGCTCGTCGTGACCGATCACGCCACCGAGGCCCACCAGAAGCGGGCGCTGGAGGAATTCTGCCGCCCAGTGCCGGATGTGATTCTCGCCAACACCGTCGTGGCCGGCCCTTTTCTTCCAGCCCTCAAGCATCTCGGCGTGCCGATCGTTGCTTACATCCACGAGCTGCAGAAATCCATCGAGCGCTGGGCACCGGGGCCGATCATGCAGGCCACGGTGGAGAATTCCGATCACTTCATTGCCGTCTCCGCGCCAGTCGCCGACAACCTCCAACGCACCCACGGCATCCCGCCGGAAAAGATTTCCTGCATCAACGAATACATTCCGACCTCCCACCGCGTTTCGCCCGAGGGCTTGCAAATCCTCCGCGCCGAGTTGGGAATCCAGGCCCGCGAAAAAATCGTCTTCGGCTGCGGCACGGTGGATTGGCGCAAGGGCCCCGATCTCTTTGTGCAAACCGCCTTGGAGGTCTTGAAGCGCGTGCCCGAGGCCCGATTCTTTTGGATGGGTGGCGACACAGGCGACGAAGCCGCCGCCCGCGCCCACGGCTTGGCCACGGATTCCCGCATCCGCTTCCTCGGCGAGCGGGAAAATCCCCGTGATTACCTCGCCTTGGGCCATGCGTTTTTTCTCTCCTCGCGCGAGGATCCCTTCCCGCTGGTGGCCCTCGAGGCGGCGGATGCCGGCATGCCGGTCGTCTGCTTCGCCGAGGCTGGCGGCATGCCCGAGTTTGTCGGTAACACCTGCGGCCGCACGGTTCCCTTCGAAGATACCCAAGCCGCTGCCGACGCCTTGGTGGGCTTTCTCACGCAGGAAACCCTCCGCCAAAACACCGGCCTCATGGCCCAAGCCTCCGTGCGTGCCAAGCACGATGCCGCCCGCGGCAGCGCCGCCGTGTTTTCGATACTGCATGGCCTCCTCCCGACCCGCAAAAAAACTGCCACTGCTGGCGCCTCCGCCCCTCTTCCACCCAAGGGTCCGCTGGTTTCGGTGATCGTGCCGAACTACAACCACGCCCGGTTTCTTCCCAAGCGCCTCGAGAGCATCGCCCGCCAGACACTTTCCGACTTCGAGATCATCCTCATGGATGACTTTTCCACCGACGAAAGCCTCGAGGTGCTGCGCGCTTTCGCAGCCCGCGAGCCCCGCGCCCGGCTCGTCTTAAATAGCGAAAACAGCGGCTCCACCTTCAAGCAATGGCGCAAGGGCTTTGCCGAGGCCAAAGGCAAATACATCTGGATCGCCGAATCCGACGACTTCGCCGAGCCCACGCTGCTGGAGACCCTCGTGGGCCGCTTGGAATCGAATCCTGCCGCCATGCTCGCCGCCTGCTGCCCCTGTTCTGTGGAGGACGAGATCGAGCACGGCCCCCCGCGCCAGTGGTATAACGAACTTCTCGGCACCAAATGGGAGTCCGAATACACGGCCAATGGCCTTCAGGAGATTCGCGAGGTCCTCAGCCGGCGCAACGCCATCCTCAACGCCAGCGGTGTGGTTTTTCGCAATCTTCCCGGCCTTGCCGAGCTTGTGGTGCCTGATATGCGGCTCTGTGCGGATTGGCTGTTTTGGGTGCGCATGCTGCAGCGCGGGGATTTCGAATATTCGCCGCGTATGCTCAACAAATGGCGCATCAACTCCTCAAACGCCCGCACCCGCCCGCCGGGTGATCTCGAGTGGCGCGAGGGGCAGCGCGTGCTTTCGGAGATTGCCACGATTCTCGGCATGGATCCTGTCGGCCGGGCGAATCTCCTTCACTCATTCTCTCGCGAGTGCCAGAGCTGGTTGGCGGACCACCTCGAGCAGGCCTCCCCGCCTGTCTCCGCAAACGGCCGCGCGCCGAAGGTCACCGCCATCGTTCCAAATTTCAACTACGCCACCTACCTCCCCGAGCGGCTCGATTCCATCCTCGGCCAGACCTACCGCGATTTTGAGATTCTGATTTTGGACGATGCCTCCACCGATGGCTCCGCCGAGGTCATCGAGCGCTATCGCCGCCGGCATCCCGGCCTCATCCGGGTTATCACCAATTCAACCAACAGCGGCTCGCCCTACCCGCAGTGGCTTCGCGGCATCCGCGAGGCCCGAGGCGAGTTGGTTTGGATCGCCGAGGCCGACGACTCCTGCGAGCCCGATTTTCTCGAGACTCTCGTTCCCCGCTTTGAGAACCCATCGCTCGGCATCGCCTACTGCCAATCCCTGGGCCTTGATGGCGAAGGGCGCGTGACCCGCACCGACTTTCTCGAACACACCGAGGGCCTCCATCCCGATCGGTGGAAATTCGACTACGCCGAGATCGGAGTGCGCGAAGCGCTTGATTGGATGGCTTGCCGCAACACCATTCCGAATGCCAGCGCCGCCTTGATGCGTCGCGAGGTGCTGCTCGGAGTGGGTGACGAGCTGCTCGCCTACCGCTCGTGCGGAGATTGGTTCCTCTACTTGCAGATTCTCCAGAAGGCTGATGTGGCCTACTGCGCCCGCTCGCTCAACAAATTCCGCCGTCACGAGCGGGCGGTCACACGCACCACCAATCAATCCGAAGCCTACTTGGCCGAACTCGCCAGTATCCGCCGGTTCGTGGCCCAAGCCTTCCCACTCCACCACTCCCAGCTGCAGCGCTTGGATCACTTTCTGGACCGGGACTATGTTTTCGAAGGCATCTCACGGCCATCCCAGCATCCCGCCACGCGCCCGCTTCTGGAAGAGGCTGCACGACTAACAGCAGGCCGTCTGCGGCTGGCTTTCATTTCCACCAATATCTCCGCCCACAGCGGCGGCAGCGAGATTCTCTGGCAGAAAGCCGCGCTGGAAGCCCGGCGGCGTGGCCATGATGTGATTGTGGTGACCAAAGCCTGGCGACCCTTGCCACCGTTTTCCGCTGAATTCGCCAAAGCGGGTATCAAGCATTTGGAGACTGAGCATGGCGGCCATGACTCCGTGATTTCCTTCCGCCCCGACCTCGCCATCATTTCCACGGGCAACCAGGATGAAGGCTGGCTGGAGTTTCAGAAGTTCCCACCTGCGGGCATTCCCTATGTCGTCGTGAACCAACTCACGAAGGAAGAATCCCTCTCGCCCATTCCGGATTACAACCAGCTCCTGCGCGAGGGGATTGCCCAAGCCAAGCGCGTGTTCTTCGTCAGTCGCAACAATCACCAGATCATGGAGCGGCGACTGGGCACCCCTATTCCCCATGCGGAGATCGTTTTCAACCCCTTGGACATCCCGCCCGGCGAGCCGATTCCCATGCCCGATTTCTCGGAGGGAATTCGGATCGCCTTTCCAGCCAATATTCTTTTCATCCACAAAGGCCACGACCTCCTTCTCGAGGTGATGGCGATGGAGAAATGGCGCCAACGCCCCGTGACCATCAATTTATATGGCCAAGGCGAGGACGAAGAAAAAGTCCGCCACATTCTGGCCGAGCGGAGCATACGGAATGTCCACCTGCGCGGCTTCATTGCCCCCGGGGAAATTTGGCGGCACAATCACGCCATTCTGCTCGCCTCGCGCATGGAAGGCCAATCGCTGGCCATGATCGGGGCCATGATCGCCGGGCGCGTGCCTATCGTCACAGCCGTGGGCGGCAGTGCCGAAGTGATCCAAGACAACGAAACCGGCTTCCTCGCTGCCACACCCTCGGTGGCCGATCTGGACGATGCCATGGAACGCGCTTATCAACGCCGCGCCGAGTGGCCCCAAATCGCTAGGGCTGCTCGGAAATCTGCATTGCAATTCGTTCCAGAAAATCCCGTAGAAGATTTTTTAACTCAACTGCTACGAGTTTCAGAAATTCCATCTCCCATTAGATAATTGTATGAGTCGCCCGCGTGTTGCTGTTATCGGAATGCAAAAGAATGAAAGACATCTCCTTCCTGCTTGGTGCGAGTATTATGGTAAGCTGTTTGGATTCGAAAATATTTTCTTGGTCGATGATGCCTCGGATTGTGAGAGGACCCGGGAAATCTTGGTATACTATGAGGAAAAAGGCGTCCATGTGACTTGGCTTACCCCCCCTGGAAAATATTCGCTCAAGGGGGAAATTGTTTGGAATATTGGCATGCAGTGCTTTAAGGAAGGATTTGAGTTTTTTTATCCTTCGGATATTGATGAGTTTCTGGTGATAAATAATGAAGGTTTTCCTGAGTTCTGCCAGGAGGAAATTTACAAAGAGTTTGAATCCCTTAGAACAACTTCCCAAAGTATTTTTAGAATTAATTTAAGTTGGTTAAATATTCCTCACACAACGCATGCCAAATTGGAATCCTGTTTTAAAAAAACCATTTTTAGGCATGATACATTATCGTATTTGAAACTCGATCATGGATATCATTTGTATGATTTCAACAATAACAAGGGTATCGAAGAATATGGCTTAATTGAGCCAAGCCATTTCGGAATTATCCACTTCCACCAAAAGCCCTATCAATTATACCAGGAAGGATCCAAGCAAAAGCTTCGCACTCGAGTCGCCTCGTTTACAGCCAATGACTTATCAACATTCAAGGGCTTTGGCCACCACATGGTCAGAGGAATTCTCCAGACCCCAGACGAGTATTATTCGGAATGCGAAAAAAGGATATCAAACTCGGTTTGCATTGCGGATATTTTTCATAAGCAGGGAATCCAGGTTCCCTTCTCAGACGGCCGGGCTGCGTATGACAACCTCCCCATCAAGCCAGACCCACTGATACTTCACCAATCCGTAAAACCAATGGTCGATTTGGCAAAAACGCGTTGCCTATATGAATCTGTGATTTCAAGCTCTGCAGGCGAACGCCACGGGCGAATCGAGTGGCGCAAGGATGCGGGCATTCTAATCCACCCTGGGGATACACCCACGGAAGTGGCATTCGATCTTTCCGGACTTGATAAACCATTCACGCTCGCTGCGTGGATTAACCCTTTGCCCGAGGAGGCACTGGATAACCCGCAAATCGGAAATGTGAATTTTGGAATCTCTACCGCCTCTATTACGATTGGAAGTTACCCCGTCGATCGTTTGAAAAACCAAGAAATTTCGATAACCAAAGAACATGGAAATCACCTCAAAGTTTCCTGTGCCAGCGCAAGCGGAAATGCCGATTTTTGCTGGGCTTTTATTGGTGTTACATAATAAACTCAATTTTATCTGGTTTTACTTATTTTAAGAAAGCATGAATTACATCCCAGCCAAGGAAGACCTGCTCAACCTCATCCGCGATCTGGACTACACCGACTTCTTCGCCAAACAAATCATCAACCTCGAAAAGCTCAAACACCTCTACAAAACCTGCGGGGTGGAGACTTTGCTCTGAAGTGAACTTAAAAAAATTAATTGTTGAAATCAATAGAAACAATACAAAGATATAATTTTATCACAAGAAATGAAAGTATATGAACAATAATTATTTTCTAAATAAAATTGCAACTAATGCCTGCTGGCAAAAAAACTATTTTGGTTTCAGTTTATTTCACATCTGGCTTTTTGGGATATTTATTTTATCCATCGTTTTATCTTGTGCTTTGATTCCATTGATTCCCGTCGCTAACGGTGTTGGGTGGGATGGTGGTGTTTATTATGGTATTTTGCAATCACTGTGCAAGGGTGAACTAGGTCGTGGCGCCGAGCCATATTATTTTTTAAGAATAGGTTCAATTCTGCACTTATACCCTATCGAGAAAGCATTTAATAATACTCAAATTACTCTAGGCATTGCCCGCCTATTTTCGTCGGTGCTTGCTGTTTCTGGCATCGTTTTAGCAGTTGCTGCCTCATACAAGATTTACGACTGCTTAAGTTCTGAGGAAAACTCCATAATCAAGATGAATTCCATCTTGCGAAGGCGCTCAGACTTTAACTCTCTAGAATTGTCTCGACTGCTTATAGTTGTTGCTTCAGTATCTACTTTTGCAGTTTTCACGATGCCGACATTTTATCCGGTTCTTTCTGATCATTTGGCAATTTTTATATCAGGTCTTTCGCTTTATATCTGGCATTTAAATAATAAAACTGCTATAAACCTTACTCTTGCATTAATTTGTTTTCTTTCTCTTTTTATAATGCCGAGTCTTTTCTTGATCCCCTCTTTTTTAATGATTTTTCCCAGAAAAGAAATTGGAAACCTTCAAAATACCACCAATTTTAAAAATGCAAAAATATTACCGGTGCTTGCAAACTCAAATGTAGCTTGGTTCTGGACTTCTCTTTTGACCAGTATAATTCTTGTTACATTTATTTTTTCAATTCTAAGTTCTTTAAATCTACATATTCAAAGAACATCCATGTATCAAACTGCTCCTGGAATCCCCGAGTTGCGATTTGTGTCCATGCTTTTAATTTTATTAATTACAGCATTGTATCCTTTCATTTTCTTTCGCCGTTTTAGAAATGTTATTTGTTCTATAAATATAATTAAGTTAGTATTTAGTTTTCTATTGTTGGGTCTATTCTTTATAATCTATTCTTCTTTTGCGACGAACAAAGCAGGTTTTCAGGGGCCTAACCTAATAAACAATCTTGCACAACAGTCATTGAGTTCTCCAATTTCTTCCTTTCCGGCAGTTTTCTCGTATTTTGGTCCTGTTGGCATTATTGGCATATATAGCGCTATGTTTGGTAGGTTCAAAAATGTTTGCAATCATGGTTCGAATAACTTTGACGCGATTGCAGCTTTGAGCATGATTTTCATTTTCTTCTTATTAATTGGTAATGAAACTCGCCAATTTATTTGTGTATTGCCTTTATTAGTTTACTTAACTTGTCTTGAAATGGATGGGGCTGATATCAAATTGCTAATTTTTATTTTGATTTATTCAATTAGTCTTCTGTTTATCGGGCATCCTATGGATATTAACTTATCATCTGCTATTACCCAAAAAATGGATGCGATGGCCTATCCTTGGCAATCATATTTCGGCAGACAAGGCCCCTGGATGTCTACAACATCCCGCCTTTTATGGAGTTCGCTTCTGATTATTTTTCTAATCGGATATGAAGTTATTAAAAATACAAAAAATCCAATCAGAAAATAGAATAATTAATTTATTTTATGACTAAACATCAATTTGCATTAGTTGAGTCCGATCAAATCGGCACTGGAACCAAAATCTGGGCCTTTGCCCATATTTTACCGGGCGCTGTCATTGGTAAAGACTGTAATATCTGCGACGGAGTCTTCATCGAAGGCAATACAGCAATAGGCGATCGTGTTACCGTTAAGTGCGGGGTTCAAGTCTGGAGCGGTATTCGGATTGAGGATGATGTCTTTATTGGCCCCAACGCCACATTTACAAATGACATCTTCCCAAGGAGCCTGGACCACTCCAAGCCTATCCTGCATACCAAGGTCTTGGCTGGGGCTTCTATCGGCGCGAACGCCACGATACTTCCCGGAATTACTATTGGTAAAAAAGCAATGGTTGGGGCTGGTGCCGTTGTCACCAAATCTGTTCCAGCAAATGCCATCGTGGTGGGAAACCCCGCGCGAATCATCGGCTACACCGACACGGAAAAGCATATTTCTACCATGACGCCTGTTTTCCCGGATGCTGTTGGTAAAAAAGACCTCCAGGTGCGCGGAGCAAGTCTGCACCGATTCAAGAGTGTCCACGATCTACGGGGTGATCTAACGGTAGGAAATCTGCCATCGGAAGTTCCCTTTCTACCACAACGGTTTTTTATTGTATCCAATGTGCCAAGCACTGATGTGAGGGGAGAGCATGCACACAAGGAGTGTCATCAGTTTCTGGTCGCGATGCACGGAGCGGTGTCTTGCTTGGTTGACGATGGGAGCATTCGCGAGGAAGTGCGGCTTGAGGGACCTGATGTGGGTCTTTACATGCCCCCCAAAACATGGGGTGTTCAATATAAATATACTTCGGATGCCGTGCTGTTCGTCTTTGCCTCGCACCCCTACGACTCAGGTGACTATGTAAGGGACTATGATGACTTTTGCAAATTGGTCCAAGCTTAATTCCATATGAAAATACCCTTTTTACAACTCGGTGATGCTGTGGCGGAGATCCGTCCAGAAGTCGATGCTGCCATAAAACGCGTTCTGGACAGCGGTTGGTATCTGCTTGGGCCTGAACTGGATGCAATGGAATCGGAGTGGGCTGCTTGGTGCGAATCAAACTATTCAGTTGGAGTGAGTAATGGTTTGGATGCTATGCATCTTGTTTTGAGGGCTTGGGGAATAGGAGAGGGCGATGAAGTCATCGTTCCTTCAAATACTTACATTGCCACCTGGTTGGCCGTAAGCCATTCGGGTGCGAAGCCTGTTCCTGTCGAGCCGGATTGGAGCACATGCTGCATAGACCCCAGCTTGATCGAGAGTGCAATAACCCCACGCACGAAAGCAATCTTGGCGGTCCATCTCTACGGTCATCCCTGCGATATGAGCCGTATCATGGCAATTGCTAAAAAACACGGATTGCTTGTCCTCGAGGATGCGGCTCAGGCCCACGGAGCCGAGTGGGACTCAAAAAAAATCGGCTCTCACGGGGATGCCGTGGCTTGGAGTTTTTATCCCTCAAAAAACCTGGGTGCCTTGGGCGATGCGGGTGCTGTAACGACAAATGATGCTGAACTCGCAAAAAAACTTAAAATGCTGCGGAACTATGGCAGTGCAGTGCGCTATGTGAACGAGGAAGTCGGATTTAACAACCGATTGGAAGAATTGCATGCCGCCATCCTTAGAATCAAAATTCGCTATTTAGAGGAATGGAATTCCCGGCGGCACAAATTAGCAATGCGATACAACGCGGCATTCAGTAAACTTGACAATATAACCCTGCCCATCACGCAGCCTAATGCCAAACATGCATGGCACCTTTACACCCTACGAACTCCAAACCGCGATGCTCTGAGGATGCATCTGGAAAAAGATGGTATTGGCACACTTATTCACTACCCGATTCCGCCGCATAAGCAAAAAGCCTATGAATACCTTGGATTGGCCAATATGAGTTTTCCCATCGCAGAGAAAATACACGAGCAAACTCTGAGCTTACCTCTGGGCCCACACCTGTCTGAGGAAGCTCAGGATTACATCATTTCATCCGTTTTGGCTCAGACGGATTGCTTTTAGGACGCATGAAAAAGCTTTCTATTATCATTCCTGTTTATTATAACGAGGGCTCTTTGCCCGCATTGGAGAAATCTCTTGCCGAACTGGAGGCGCAGCTTCAAGCACAAGATATCGCTTTGGAGTTGATATTCGTTAACGATGGCTCCCGCGATGCTTCTTTGGAAATCCTCAAAACAATTCAATCCCGGCGACCTGAGACGATTGTTTTGAATCATTTGGCCAATCGAGGATCCATGGCGGCAATCAAAACCGGATTAATGCGTGCCACAGGAGATTGCTTCACCTATTTAGCTGCTGATTTGCAAGATCCACCCGAGATGCTGGTGGAAATGGTTGATGAGTGGAGAAAAGGCGAGCGGTTCGTTATCCGCACGCGAGCATCTCGCACAGATCCTGCGCTAACCCGTTTTTTCGCATGGATCAACTATAAGCTTGTGCGCCTCCTTGTCATGCCAACGTATCCGGCGGGCGGATTTGATATGGCAATAATGGATAAAGTTTTCTTGCCACATCTTCTGCGCTGTGGCCATAATAAGAACTTAGCCATGTTTGCATGGTCCTTGGGCATTCCCGCAAAGATATTAACATACCATCGACGCGAACGCGAGCATGGAAAGTCGATGTGGACATTCCGAAAAAAAGTGAATTATTTTATTGATTCAAGCATCGGATTTTCTGTGAAACCTATGCGATTGGCCTCAGCTATAGGTTTTGTTATAGCGATGGTATGTTTCGTTTACACGGTAGTCGTTGTGGTCGGAAAGCTGTCTGGTCTCATTGACGCGCCAGGTTTTACCACCCTCGCTGCATTGCTTGGTTTCCTAAATGGTTGTCTATTTATATTTTTGGGTTTGCTGGGTGAATATATGTGGCGAATCTACCAAGAGATGGATCGGCATGCCGACGCTGTGGTAGAGGAAATCAAGGCAGGAAAAGACCACACAACAAAAGAATGAAAATCGATAACTTGGCTGGCGATCTGGCGAGTAAATTTTTTAGCAAGGAAATCAAAATCCTATTAATTGTCTCGTTGGCGTTTAGCTTACTCTGCTTTGGGTATGAACTCTTTAATTTCTCATTTTCCATTGATGAGGAATCGGCTGGCTATCACCATAACGAAAACTACTGGAAGGCTTGGCTGGGGCAAGGGCGTTGGGGAATGGGTTTTCTGGTTTTCTTGTTGCCTGCCGATATTTCCTATATGCCATTTGTCTCCACTGTATTGTTCTGTCTGGGGACATGTCTTGCTGCAGTGATCTGCTCGGGCCTTTTCTTCAAGGAAATCTCAAGCCGGGCTGTTTTTTGCGCCCTCTTCGTTACAAGCCCAATCTTGCCCCACTTGGCTCAATTCAACACCTTCGCCCATGGGGTTGGATTGGGATATCTGCTTTGCGCTATCGGTCTTTGGATGGTTTTGGACAATAGACTTTATTTGAATGCGCTTGCTCTCATTCCATTTACGATGGCGATAGGGATTTATCAATCCTTTGTGTTTTTCCTTGCTGCGGCGGTGTTATTGATCGTCTTCGCCAAATCGGACTTCAATTTGGGTAAAAGATTTGCGATGGTCAGTATCGCCGCATTTGTAGTGCTCGTGTCCTATGTCTTTAGCGGCTTGATAGGTAAAATTTCTTTGCGTGCATTTCATATAAAACAAAGTGAGTATTTTTCCAACTATATTAACTATAAAGACATTCTTCCATCTTTTAGCCGTTCACTTGAAGTGTTTTGGGAAATCCTCAACGGAAGCAGGAATATTTATCTGGACATGGGTTTCTGGGTTTTATTGCCGGTTTGGATTGGTTTAATAATAATACTATGGACTCTGGTTTTTAGACAAAATAACAACATCCTGCAAAGCGGACTTTCTTTTCTCATGATGCTGGGAGCATTTGCGGTGTGCTATTCCTTGGTTTTGGCATCATCGGGAAGAATTCCCCTTCGCGCGTTATTGGGTTTCACAATTTTATTCCCATTCTTGGCAGCATTTCCAATGACAGCTCCCAAACTCCGAATTGCCTTCTTGCCAATTGTAGTTCTTTCGATCGCCTGCTCCATCCTCATCAGCCATTTGCTTTTCCATAAAGATCGGCTCGCAAGAATCCGGGATCATACTTTGGCCCTCGCGCTTTTTTCCAAATTTCAAAATGTGGAGCCAACCCTTGGAACCCAGCCAATTTCATTTTCCGTAATCGGGAGCCCAAGTTATCTTCAAGAACAAAACAAACAGGTCGAGGTTTTTGGCTCCTCTTTTTTCACGCATGATGCAGGGAACCCATTCCGGGTAGCGGCCTACTTGAAAAGTCTGGGAATCGATCTTTTGAATCCGGTCCCGACAGCTGCCCTTTCAGACAAAGAAACAATCTTCAGCCGTCCGATCTGGCCCCATCCGGATTCGGTATTCAAATGCGGTAATACCTTGGTGGTTAAATTCGAAGATATCAAGATGCCTGTGGATTTAGAAAACACAAAGAAGTTGCTGGATTCCATAGTCAGCCAAAGCCTTGGCGCTCCGGGAAGAGATCCGAAATTATCTCCTAATGGTGTCGCGTTAGGAGCCGGAATGCAAC